>MDTG01065493.1_pt1 | contig 11721 bp, 8 predicted proteins | sample 811421 | NCBI WGS metagenome assembly MDTG01 (sample SAMN05326645, study PRJNA326480) | marine metagenome | isolation source: seawater | place: Pacific Ocean: South East | collected 2011
GGAAATACGTTCATATAGTGATCAGAGTAGGCATCATCGAAAGTTAATAATACAGACTTTCTTGGTATCTTTACTTGATTGTCAATACTATGAATCACCTCTTCCATTGTGATTATATGGTAATGTTTCCTTAAATATTGGATTTGCTCTCTAAATAAATCAAAATCTAAACCTTTAATCCCAGGAAACCTAGAATTCTTTAAATCCCTCACATAGTGGTACGTTACTATTGTTAAATTATTCATGTGTTAAATTTTTCAAACTGCAATATATTAAAAAATTATTATTGAGCATTACATCTTATATTGGGTCTCTCTTGATCACAGTCACCAGTAATGATTAAAAGATCTTCGCTATTCTCATTATTCAATTTCTTAAAACAAAAATTTTTCTTTTTATAATCAGAAATAAATGGCTCAAAATATAATGGTAGGTAATTTTGGCTTGTGCAAGTTTCAAAAACAGTATTATCAATAAAAGAAACATCGGACAATAACACATCTATGTAATCAATTTTCTCTGAGAGTTTATCAAATGAAGCATATTTTGCAAAAATTGAAATTCCATTTCTATCTCCAGAAAAATCAACTATTCGAAAGATATTCTTTTTTGATTTTGGGTCAAAAAGTACTCTTCCAATAATTGTGGAAATGTAGGATTTGTCTTCATATATGTAAAAAATTAAATAATTATAGAATTTTCTTATTAGATATTTTTGTTTTAGGTAAAGATCTGACTTGTATTCGTAAAAGGTTATTTGCTTTTCTTTGTTTAAACTATCTGAAATGAGGTAGTTTTTATTAATATCATTTAAGTTTTTTGAAACTGATCTCATTAAATGAAACATTGGCCCAGTTTCGTATCCCATTCTCTGGTATAGAGGAATTACTTGATCGCCAACGCCTAGACTTGCGACAAAGTCAACGTTCAGATGATCTTCAAGAAACTTTAAAAGTTTTATTCCAACTGGTTCATGCAATCCTCTCTTGGCCATCCACATTGAAAGCCATGCAATTTCTTGCTTTATTTTCTTGTCAAACTGACTATTTGTTATATAACCCAAAATTCCTTCAATATTACCTTTCGAATCTTTTGCTAAAAAAAATTGAAGTTTATTCATATTTATAAAAAAATGATCAAAGACCTCTCTGTCATGACTGAGAATATGACCAGAAGCCCAGTATTCATTTATAAAATTCTGAATTCCTTTGTAATCTGTGTATTTGGCATGAGAGTAATTAATCATCATTTTTAGTCAGCTCTTGTATATTTAGTTAGCTCTTGTATATAAATTCAATGAAAAAAGTATGCAAATAATATTATCCTTAATTAGATTTCTGCATTGTATATTTGGCGGGGCCCATAATCCTTTTGCCTAAAAAATGCGTATGAGTTCTATATTACTACATGGATATACAAAATAATAAATTTTAAAAGGATTCATTTTCTTTGATAGAACGAAATTATATTTTTTACATGATCTAAGTCATCGAGGTTGATTTAACTATTTTATTGGTAAAACAATCTAGATAAATAAAATGAATATTATGGCAATAATTAAATTTGTATTGCTGATCAAATGAATAGAAAATCTAGAATTACCATGTAAAATGAGCGCTAAAATATAAAAATTATATACTCATGAGCCCAAAAGAAATATATAGCATCATAGCTGAAGTACTTAAGATAAGCATTGATGATGTAAATGATGAACTTTCTGTTGGAGATATTCCTTCATGGGATTCACTTGCGCATATGCAATTAATCGAAGCATTGGAACAGGCATCAGAAACAACACTAGATATTGAAACAATAATTGAAATTGAGGATGTCCAAGATCTCTTGGAAGTTTTTCAAAAAACAGATTAATGTCAATTATAGAGAAGATTTTTTATCATGCTGATAAAAATCCGAATAAATCTGCTGTAATACATGGTGACACTTCATATTCATATGAAACTTTTGTCTCAGACATTCGATCCTCTTCTGAGGCTCTATGCAAACAAGGCTGTAAAAAAAATAGTAAAGTAATTTTAAGGGCCGAGAATACCTATCAATTTATCTGTGTATATTTTGCCATTCACTTGATTGGCGCAATAGTTGTGCTCATTCCCTCAGAGAGAGATGAAGCATTTGAATTGTTAGTAACTCAAGCAACATATCCATCATTGGTAATTGAGGACCCATCTTTTTTTTATAAAGAAAATAAATCTAATAAACCTTCAGCAGATTTCAAATGCGCAAATCATTCCAATGATATCGCCGATATAGTTTTTTCAAGTGGGACTACCGGAAGTCCAAAAGGCGTCCCAATTAGTCATGCTAAGCAGTTCCTTGCAACTGAAAATATTACCAAGCATGTTAAAAATAACTCAAAAGATACTGAATTGATATTAATGCCATTAAGCCATTCTTTTGGAATGGGTAGACTAAGATCTGTTTTCTTTGCAGGAGGACTGGTGATTATTGGTCCAGCTATCTACAATCTCAAAGAGGTTTTTTATCACCTGAAAGAGCATAATGTTAATGGTTTGGGATTAGTGCCTTCTGCATGGAATATTCTTCGCAAGCTATCACGGGACTCTATTACCAAGTTTTCAGATCAAATGAAATATATAGAATTTGGCAGTGCTTACCTCGCTAAAGAGGAAAAAAAATTTATTGCCACATCTTTTCCTAATACAAATCTAGTAATGCATTATGGTCTCACAGAATTATCAAGGGCTTTATTTATAGATTTTCATAAAGATGATTTGGGGGCTATTGGCAAGCTTCAAAAAAATGTAAGTGTTAAGATAGTAGATTCAAATGGGAAAGTTCTTCCGGATGGTGAAAGTGGAGAAATAATGCTTCGATCTTCCTGGATGTCAGAAGAGTATTTAAATAGCAGCGAACATAATAAGCATGCATTTCATCTTGCTCATATTCGAACAGGTGACCTAGGTAAGATTATTGATGGGTATCTTTATCTAACCGGTAGGCTAAAAGAAATCATTAATGTTGGTGGGCGAAAAGTTAGCCCATATTACATTGAAGATAAACTAAACCTTCTAAGTTTTATTGAGGAGTCTGCATGCATAGGAGTCCCACACGAGGAAATGGGAGAGTCTATAGTTGCATTTGTTGCAATCAAAAAGACTATTAGTGATTCCAAAGTTGATATTAGAAATCAGATACACTCCTTAATCTCAAAGTCTTTACCAGAACACATGATTCCAAATCAAATCATATTGATTGATGTGATACCTAAAACTCATTCAGGTAAGATCACTAGACATAAACTACATTCAATGATGAAGGATTATGCTTAAGTTAAAGTTACCCATACCAGTTTTCAGGAATGCAAAAGAGATTGCTAATGGTAAAAATTCAAGGCTTGCATTAACAGGTATCAATTCAAGCAAAGCTGCTCTGATTGTTTCGAGCTCTTTTTATAAATCCCAATATTTTGAACAAATTAAAAGATTAATTAATTGTGATTCATTGCATGTTATTAAAAAGGAAGCTGGAGAGCCAACAATGCTTATTATTTCAAGTATTTTGGAGGAACTTGAGTCATTTAACCCAGATTATATTATTGCATTGGGTGGAGGGTCAGTGATTGATGCCTCAAAAATAGCATGGGTTCTATATGAGCATCCTACACTTGAACTTCGTGATCCTATCAGACCATTTTCAATTCCACCTCTGCGTGGTAAAGCACAGTTTGCAGCTATTCCTACAACCATAGGATCAGGTTCAGAGGTTTCATCAGCAGCTGTTTTTATGGATCCAAATAATTATTCAAAACAATCAATTGTTTCTCATGATCTTTTACCAGATCTAGCAATATTGGATCCAGAGTTAGTTGCTGAGGTACCTCAGGTTATATTAAGGACCTCTATTGCCGATGCTCTGTCACACGCTATTGAAGGATACGTATCAAAAATATCGCATCCAATGATGGAAGTTTTTTCAGAAAAATCTTGCGAGATAATTTTTACATATAATGATAACTTTGATCAAGAAAATTGGGATCTTGAAATGATTTCAGCATTACAGCTATCTTCAATGCTTGCAGGCATAGTGCAAAATCATTGTGTTGTGGGCTTATCGCATGCCATTGCCCATCAACTTGGAAAATATAAATTTTCACATGGTCTGGCTAATGCAGTTCTTATGCCACATGTAATTGCATACAATGGAAGTGATCAGAAGACATATAATAAGTATTTAAAGTTATGTAATCGCTCTGGAATAGGTAGCGTAGACAAGCTAGTAAAAATTTTTAAAGACTTGTCACCAGATCGTCAAGAATTTCCTTCTATTCAAAAATTGCATTTTCAAGAAATAGCAAAATTAGCAATATTAGATCCTAGTGCCAGAACAAATCCTTTACAATTTACTGAACAAGATGTCATTGAAATCTTAAACAATCTTTATGAGTAAAATTAAAAAGTTTATATTAGACTGCAAGCCTTATGATTTAAATAAGGAAGAAAAAGACTCATTGTTTAGAGAGAACTTAATAGATGAGTTGATCCATCATTATAAAAATAACAAGCTTTATAAGCAGTTTTGTGAAAAAAATAATTTTAACCCTTGTTCATTTTCAGGACATATAAATGAGATTCCTGCTATACCTGTTCATGTATTCAAAGCATTGGGTGGAATTCTAAATTCTGTAGATCAGCAAGAAATATCATTCTCTCTAAACTCATCAGCTACCTCTGGAAGACCAAGTACTATTCTTGTAGACAAGCTAACATCTCAAAGGCAAAAAATTGCGATGGCAAAAGTCATGCAAGAGGTTTTAGGAGCTAAGCGAAAGAAATTTTGCATTATGGATATTAACCCCGCTAGTTCAAGAGCAACTAATTTAGGAGCACGAATTGCAGCTATCAAGGGTTACCTTAATTTTGCATCATCTTCTAGTTATTTTATAGATTATTGTGAGAAAAAGAATGGACTTATTTTTAAAAGAGATGATTTCTTAAATTTTATTGCATCCGCTGATCCTGAAGAGCCGTTGGTAATTTTTGGCTTCACTTTTGTTCTATACCACGATGTTATTAAGCCTTTGTTAGATGACAATCAAGATTTAGTATTACCTGAAGGAAGTAAAATTATTCATATTGGTGGATGGAAAAAATTAGAGGATCGAAAAGTAGATAAATCTTTATTCAATAAAGAAATTTCTCAATTATTTAAAATAAATGAAGAAGATATAATTGATATTTATGGATTTACAGAACAAATGGGAATTAATTATCCTGATTGTGAAGCTGGCTGGAAGCATATCCCCTCCTACTCTGAACTATTGGTCAGGGACGAATCAGACCATGCTTTAATGAAAGATAATGAGGTTGGTTTATTGCAGTTCCTTAGTCCAATTCCCCATTCATATCCAGGAAACGTTGTGCTAACAGATGACTTAGGTTTTATGGATTCAGGCAAATGCGAATGCGGATTAGATACAAAAAGATTTAAGATTATTGGAAGAGCTCATAAAGCTGAAGTTCGAGGGTGTGGTGATGTGATGTCGGAGAAAATTGCAGACCGGGATGAGTATAAAAATATTGAGCATTCATTAGAATCTTTTAAGGTTCATCATTCTCCATCTACTTTAGAGGGCAATGTTTCTCAATTAGAAAATTTTAAATTGATAGTAAATGAGTTAGAAAAATCTAAAAAATGGTTATCTGATCAGCCAATTGAGTTAATTGTTGGATTAGTGAATCTTGCAAGAAAAAGATGGCTTACTGAAAAATCACTAGAAACTTATAGAAATCATGGTTTAAATTTCTTGATTGACTGGTGCTCACCTGATAGGTTATCTGCACTTTTGGATGAGGGTCTCAGAGGTAAAAGAGGCATGATTGACAGCTTTATGCCAAAGGGTAATTCCCAAAAATCTTCAATGATGGCATCTCCAAGAGGCATTGTTGTGCACTGGTTGTCAGGTAATGTTCCTTTGCTAGGGATGTTTTTATTGATTCAAAGTATTTTGTGCAAAAATATTAATATTTTAAAAGTATCAGCAAATGAGTCCCAAGCTTTACCTGCACTTCTTGACTCATTTAAAGGTTTAACATATTCGTCTACTGGAGGAAGAAGTATTTCTGGGGATGATTTGCTGAAAACAATTGCCGTATTATATTTTGATAGAGAAAATGTTGAAATTGCTGATGCATTCTCAAGCATTGCTGATGTAAGAATTGCCTGGGGTGGTAAAGAAGCTGTAACCTCAATCACAACTCTGCCAAAGAAATATAATTGTCAAGATATAATATTTGGTCCGAAGCTTTCTTCAATGGTAATTGGAAAAGAAGCATTATCTGATGAGAGAAAAATTAGAAAAATTCTTCGACGCGTAGCAACTGATTGTAGTGTTTTTGATCAATATGCCTGCGCCTCTCCTCATGCAGTTTTTATTGAATCTGGCGGACTAATTTCTCCAAAAGAATTTTCTGAAAAGCTTGCGAATGCCATGGAAAAAGCTCTCATTCGACTACCATGCGATGAGCCAGATATCGGACAAAAAAATAAGATCAAATCAAAGATAGCTGAATACCAATTTATTGGTGAGGCTCAATCACATCCTGAGTTAAAATGGACAGTCCTTTATGAGAAATCATGCATTTTAGATGACCCCACTTATCAAAGAGTTGTAACTATCAAGGAAATTGAGAGTGTATTTGATATGATCGAAAGTCTAAACGAAGATGTCCAAACAATTGGATTGGCTTTGGAAGGCAAAAAGAAATTAGATTTTGCTAAAGAAGCTGCTAATAAAGGAATAGTTCGATGTCCTGAAATCGGTTTCATGACTCATTTTGATTCGCCCTGGGATGGAATGTTTGCAATTGATAGATTAATTAGATGGACTTCACTGGGAGGCCCGCATTAAATTTGGGTATCACAAACTCAATTTAGTCTCGTTTTAGCGTCATCATTAACTATCATCTTATGCAATTCTCACTTAACAGGCGCGGTTTTGTAACCACTTATGGGGCAAGTTTTTGCGAGGTTTTACAAAATTTGTGATTTGTTTCTGTGTATTTCGCTATCTTAATATCCTGCTAATATTACGAGCTTAGCATGTCTTCTGTTTTAAAGTTTATAACACTTTTCAAGACCTCAATTGATCGTTGCCGTTCTAGTTTTACAGTTAGAGCATCTCTCAATTGTAAAAGAGGATAAGTATATATTCTCTAAACAAAATTAAATTTTGTTTTTAATTAATACAAAAGCAAGTCTGCTAAAATAGTTTCACTGAAAGAGTAAATAGTTAACACTGTAGAAATAGAAATTTGATTTTTTGAGAAATAACAAGAGCATGTCTCCTTTTAATAAACCTTTATTTCTTGCATTTGCAATAGCATTCAAGCTTTTGCTTCTTTCGTTATTTTCTTCTCAATATAGCAGTGAGCTTTTCTATCCATTTTTAACCTCATTATCTTTCGAAAATATTAATCCTTGGCAGCTTTACTATGAAAGAAACCTAATTGATTCATTTCCATATCACGGGTTAATGCTTTTGCTTCTAGCTCCTTTTGCTTTCTTGGGCGAATTGGTATGGGGAGGAGAATCTCTTTTAAAAATTCCACTGTTGATTGCTGATCTGGGAATTTTATTTATTCTTTTAAAACTTTTTCCTCACAAAGAGAAGAATATTTACCTATATTACTTTTTTAACCCTGTCATTCTTTATGCAATATACATTCATTCGCAGCTTGACATTATTCCTACTTCGCTTCTTTTTATTTCGATTTATTGTCTAACATTACAAAAATTACGATCATCTGCACTATTTTTTGGTTTTGCGCTTGCAACAAAGTTTCACGTAGTTATTGCCTTACCATTAATTCTTTTTTACATTTATAAAAAGTTTAAGTTGAGTTTAGCTGCAAAATATTTTGCAATCTCCTTACTTGTATTAACAGTATTTGATTTGCCATTTATATTTAGTGATGGCTTCAAGTATATGGTGCTACTGAACCCAAAACAATCTCTACTTTTTGATACTTTTTATAATATTGGATCAGTCAAACTACTGCTTCCAGTAGCGGCTATATTAATGGTGTATTTTCACTTTTTTCATCAAAATAAAGTTAATCGTGACTTGCTCTTTTTCTACTTTGGCATACTTTTTGCTGCTACCATATTTTTTATCTATCCAGGCCCTGCATGGTATGTATGGATGACTCCATTTATGGCAATCTATTTTATTCAAAATAAGAATGTCAATAAAACACTGCTTCTGCATTTTACTTTTTCAATTGCTTACTTAACATTCTTTGTATTGTTTTATGAAAGTGAATACATAGATATTTTGTTTTTAGGACAAGCCGTTGATTTAAAAATTTATAATGAAAACCTTCGCAACATCTCTTTTACAATTCTAGAAGCAACACTTCTTGCGATTATGTACGTATTCTATAAATACGGTATTAAAAGTAATGAGATATACAAAAAGCAAACAAACCTATCAATTGGAATAGGCGGTGATAGCAGTGTTGGTAAGACGACGCTTGTAAAAAACCTTCAAAATATTTTAGGAGATAAGCTGCTACAAATTGAGGGAGATGCCGAGCATAAATGGGAAAGAGGCGATAAAAATTGGAATAAGTTCACTCATCTTGATCCAAAAGCAAATCATATTCACAAACAAGCAGAGGCCATTTATGAGCTTAAAAACAATCAATCAATCTATAGAAGTGAGTATGATCATGACAATGGAAAGTTTACAAAAGCATATAAATTGGAACCTAAAGAGTTTATTGTCATTGCGGGACTTCATCCGTTTTATCTTCCAAAACTGAGGAAAAATATCGATTTAAAAATCTATATAGATACAGATGAAGCCTTACGAAGACACTGGAAGATACTTAGAGATACCAAAAAACGAGGTTATAGTTCAGAGGAAACTTTAAAACAAATAGAAAATAGAGTAGATGATGCAGAAAAGTATATCTACCCACAAAAAGATTTCTCAGACATCGTAGTTCGTTTTTTTCCTATAAATTCTTTTGAACCAGGTGACGAGCAAGCATCAATCAAAATGGGGTTAAAGCTTACCTTTGATGCAAATATTCAGATAGAAAATATGTTAGAGCGATTTGGGTTTGATTTTATTTGGGATTATAAAAATGATCTAAAGACTCAGTATATAGAGCTTAATTCTATTCCGAAGGTTGATTTTGAATATATAGCCCTTGATACAATTGATAACCTTAATGAAATCATCTCCCCTTCGGCAAAATGGGACAAGGGATTTGATGGTCTTATTCAGCTAATATGCATAAAGATGATCAGTGAAAAACTAAAAGAAAATAATGAATAGATGAAATACAAAGCGCTACTACTAGATATTGATAATACGCTTTATGACTATAATATTTCTCATGCTTACGCCAAGAAAAGTGTGGTGCAGCATTGTAAAACTGAATTCAATATTGATGAAGCCATAATCTTAAGTGCATATGAAAAAGCTAGAAAAAAAGTTCATAACGAACTCAATGAAACAGCTGCATCTCACAATAGACTTCTTTATTTCCAAAATATGTGCGAAATGCTAACAATCAATCCAATCCAGCAAAGTTTAAAACTATATAACATTTACTGGGATACTTTTTTAGAAAATATTACTCCCTTTGGGGGGGTATACGAGTTGTTAGAAAAATACCAAAATAAAATTTGCTTAGTAACCGACTTGACGGCTCATATCCAATACAGAAAAATAGAAAAACTTAAACTCAATAAATACTGCCAGTCACTAGTTACAAGCGAAGAAGCAGGAAAAGACAAACCAAATCCATTAATGTTTAAGCTGGCTCTCCAGAAACTGAACCTAAAATCTAGTGAAGTATGCATGATCGGCGATAACTTTAAAAAAGATATTTGTGGGGCGAATAACTTAAATATACACACAATTTGGTTAAACCACGAAAGAAAGAAAGAAAGTTATAACGATTCAACTATAAAAGAGGCTAAAACATTTAAAGAAGTTTTAGATTTTGTATGAGCGAAGTAAAAGATTTAGTAGAAATTTCAAAATATGCAGGCGAAAGATTTGATTTAGTTCAAGCGGGAGGTGGAAATAGTTCAGTAAAGTTACGAAACGATGAGATGCTTATAAAGGCATCAGGGTTTTTGCTCAGTGACATGGAAGAAAATAATGGCTTTTCAAAAGTCAATACTAAAAAAATAGCAAATATTGCGGTCAATAGAAATATAACTGAAGAGCCTAATAAAAGAAAAAGAGAATCAATTGCAGCTGAGCTTGTAAAGGAAGCAACACTAGATAAAAAAAATCGTCCTTCTATAGAAACTCTCCTGCATTCATTTTTATACAAATATACACTTCATACTCATCCAATAGTTGTAAATATGATTGTCATTCAAAAGGACTGCAAAGAGATATTAAAATCTATTTTTAAAGATGAAGATATAGCATTAGTCCCCTATAAAACTCCAGGGATTGAACTAGCTCTTGAATTAAATAAAGTGCTGAAAACTTTTAAAACCATACCAAAGATTATATTCCTGCAGAATCATGGACTGATTATTACTTCACCCAATAAGCTAGATATAAAAGTAGTTACAGAAAAAGTTTTAGAAAAAATTGAAGCCTACCTAAAATTAGATATGAAAAAATATAAGCTAACAAATAAAATATCGCACCTGGTCAATACACTTCAAAATACATCAAACATAGCCTGTTTAAGTGAAGATAGTTATTTAAATGAACAACTCAATCAAAATAAAGAGCTTTTTTTGCAAACACCGTTTCGCCCAGATAGTTTAGTGTTTTGTGGTGTTAGTGCTGTTGAAATAAAAGATCTGTTTGATGCATCGCCCCTTGAAATTTATAAAGAAGACTATTTTGAACTTCCAAAAATTATCATATTTGGGAATAGGCTTTTTCTTATTGCGCCAAATACAAGAAAAGCAAAAGAAATGGAAGAAGTTTTGAAATTTAATATTATGGTATTAGAAAAGGATTTAATAAATGATAAAAACTTTCTAGCAGAAGATGAATTGGCTTATCTCAATAATTGGGAAGCTGAAAAATATAGACAAAAACTATAGATGAAACAATTGTTTCTTGGTTTTTTTAAAAATAAGATAAAGGCTGACACATTTAACATTAGTTTGTTTCCAATCTTAATTCTGGTCTTTATATGGACTTATGGATACCTGGGGGCTTTAACTAGATCAAGTCCTGCATTACAAATACTTATTACAATTTCTCTAATAGCTATTATGCTACTTTTATTTTTTGTTAATAACGAATATGTCTCAAAAAATAAAATAGGTATTATCTTAATTGGCAAAAACGATATAAAAATATTTTTGTTAATTTTGCTTTCATCATTATTACTGGGCTTTGAATATATGTTTTTTTCCTTGGTAAATGATGAGCTCTACCATGCTTATGTATCTCAATTTCATGCAATTTTTGGCTTAGAGAAATTAACAAATAAATTACCAACTTATATCATTGATCAAAAAGCATCGTTGCTAATATGGGTGATATCAGGTTCAGTACTAATATTCTCAACAATATTTTTATACTTCATAACCAAATGGAATTTTAAATATAAATTTATTACTTTGTCCATTCTCACTCTATTATTGTTTAGAGTGATGTATTTTTTACAAGGAGGGTTAGACTTTCCTCATCCCCCATTTAGATTATTTCCTCTTTGGCTTTCAAGCACTATATTTTCACCATCA
>MDTG01216513.1_pt1 | contig 11721 bp, 9 predicted proteins | sample 811421 | NCBI WGS metagenome assembly MDTG01 (sample SAMN05326645, study PRJNA326480) | marine metagenome | isolation source: seawater | place: Pacific Ocean: South East | collected 2011
ACGCGCTCGGCCCCGCGCTCGATCACTACCTGCTTGCCGACAGGCGCGCAGACGTTATGGCGGCGCGCAATCGCTTGAGAGAATTGCTGGGACGGATTGCCTGAGATGAAAATTGCACTGCTTGCTGGGGACGGTATCGGCCCTGAAATCATGGCGCAGGCGCGCCGCGTGCTGGATGCGCTGGAGCTGTCGGACCTCGACCTTGCCGAAGCCGACGTGGGCGGCGCGGCCTATCGCAAGCACGGCCACCCGCTGCCCGACGAGACGCTGGCCATTGCGCGCGATGCCGATGCCGTGCTGTTCGGCGCCGTGGGCGATCCCGAGTGCGACAACCTGGAGCGGCACCTGCGTCCGGAGCAGGCGATCCTCGGCCTGCGCTCGAACCTCGGCCTGTTCGCCAACCTGCGTCCTGCCAAGATGTTTCCGGGGCTGGAGGACATGTCCGGCCTGAAGCCCGAAATCGCCCGCGAGATCGACGTGCTGATCGTGCGCGAGTTGAACGGCGATGTGTACTTCGGCGAGAAGGCCATGCGCGTGCTGGATGATGGCAGGCGGCAGGGCTACGATTTCATGTCCTACGCAGAGGATGAGGTGCGCCGCATCGCCCACGTCGCATTCCGCGCCGCACAGGGCAGGGGCGGCAAGCTGTGCAGCGTAGACAAGGCCAACGTGCTGGAGACCAGCCAGCTCTGGCGCGAGGTGGTGATCGAGACTGCCGCCGACTATCCCGATGTCGAACTCAGCCACATGTATGTCGACAACGCCGCCATGCAGATGGTGCGCAACCCCGGCCAGTTCGACGTGATCGTGACCGGCAACCTGTTCGGGGATATCCTGTCCGACCAGGCGAGCATGTGCGTGGGCTCCATCGGCCTTCTCGCCAGCGCGTCGCTGGGCGAGAGGCAGACGCAATACGGCACCTTCGGCATGTACGAACCGATCCACGGCTCCGCGCCAGATATTGCCGGGCAGGGCAAGGCCAACCCGATGGCCATGATCCTGTCGCTCGCCATGCTGCTGCGCCATTCGCTGGGGCTGGAGGACAAGGCCGCGCAGGTCGAGGCCGCGGTAGCCAAGGCGCTGGAGGACGGCGTGCTTGGCGGAGACCTTGGCGGCACGGCTGGCACGGCAGAAATCGGTGATGCGGTGGTGGCCCGACTCTGAGCCAAATCTGTCCCGCAGTAACCTTATGGTTAACAATTCGCCGTAATGCGGGCACATGAAGATGGTGACAGAGCAATTCCAGCAGCAGATCGAGACCGCCGCGCGGCTGGCGAAGGCGAACGGATCGCGCCCGCTGGAACTGGCCGTCGTGCTGCCCACGCTCAACGAGCGCGGCAATATCGCACCGATGGTGGAGCGGCTGGAGAAGGCGCTTGGCCCCTCTGGCTGGGAAGCGGTCTTCGTCGATGACAATTCGCACGATGGCACCGCGGAGGAAGCGCGCCGCATCGGCCAGACCGACCCGCGCATCCGCGTGATCCAGCGCATCGGCAGGCGCGGCCTCGCCAGCGCCGCGATCGAGGGCATGTGCGCCACCGCCGCGCCTTTCGTGGCCGTGATGGATGCCGATCACCAGCATGATCCTGCGCTGCTGAACGAGATGCTGGAAGCGGTGAAATCCGGCGAATACGACCTCGCCTACGCCAGCCGTTTCGCCGTGGGCGGCAATGCCGATGGCCTGTCCAGCAAGGGCCGCGAGACGGGCAGCCGCATTGCCAATGCGCTGGCGCGCAAGCTGACCGGCACCGAACTGACCGATGCGATGAGCGGCTTCTTCCTCCTGCGCACCGAGCAGCTGCGCAAGCAGGCGGCAAGCCTTTCCGGTATCGGCTTCAAGATCATGCTGGATATCCTCGCGACCGCCCAGCCACGGCTGAAAGTAAAGGAATTCCCGTTGAAATTCGCCGAACGCCTGAGTGGAGAGAGCAAGCTGGACAACGGCGTGGTCGTGGATTTCGTCGCCGGACTGCTCGATCGCTACCTCGGCCGCTGGATCCCTGTCCGCTTTGCCCTGTTCGGCATGGTCGGCGGGCTGGGCGTATTCGTGCACATGGCCGTGCTGGCGGTGCTCTACTGGCCGGAAGAAATCGGCTTCGGCTGGGCGCAGGCGATCGCCACGATGGTGGCGATGACATTCAATTTCTGGCTCAACAACCTGCTCACCTATCGCGACAAGAAACTGGGCGGGGCGAGCGACATGTTCTGGGGCTGGGTGAAATTCTGCGGCGCCTGCGCGGTGGGCGCTTTCGCCAACGTGGCCGTCGCCACCGTGCTGAACGACGAGGGGCTGGTCTGGTGGGCCGCCGCGCTTGTCGGCGTGGCGATTGCGTCGGTGTGGAATTACGCGCTGTCGAGCAAGTTCGTTTGGGGCCGGTTCCGGTAGGGTTGCGCTAGCGTATCAAGTCATTTTGTTACCGAAACATAGTTCAGGCGGCCCGGTTCGAAGCAATAAATGCGAACACTTCGTTGCGTGAAGAAAAGCCGGGCGCAGATTTAACCATATACTTGGCTATTCCTTGCTTAACAGCGGATTTCACTGTACATTTTGCAGTGCAGCAACAGGGAATCAGCGGCCGTGGCCAAGTCCATCGAAGCCTACGTCGACAATCGGGGTCATCTGCACATGACGCCCAAGAGCGCGGTGATCGGCGATATCGCCGCCGCGCTCGGCCGCGTGGGTGACGAAGGCGGCCTGACCGAAGGCGTCGCCCGCCTGATCCTGGAAAAGCGCGCGGAGATCGAGCAGGCCTTTGCCGACCTCGACACCATGGACGAACGCGAACCCGTGCGTATCGACCACAGCGAGGCCGGCACCGTCGAAGTGTTCGACCTGGAAGACCGCCGCAAGAAGGGCTAGCGCCACCCTTCCGTCCACGCCCATTTCAGGAAGTCTTGCGGATCGTCCAGCGGGGCCGCCGTCAGGATCGGGAACCAGTAGAGGAAAAACCCCAGCGCGCCCAGCGTCAGCACGGCAGGAACAAGCCGCTCGCCGCGTTGCCACAGCCGCTCCACGCCCAGCGCCAGCGCTGCGCTGACCGCCATTCCGGCGAGGAAATAGTGGAAGTAGAACTGCACCGCCTTGGGCGCGACGATCCACAGGCCGAGGCTGGCCAGATAGATCACCACCAGCGCAATGCAGTCCCATCGCGGAGCTTCGGCGCGGCTGACCCATGCCGTCCAGGCGCACCACGCCATCGCGATCAGGCCGAACCACATTGTCACCGGGTTGCCGATCAGCATGACGCCGCGCATCGCGCCATCCACCGGCTCGTAGAGATACCAGATCGCCCGGCGGTTGATCACCCAGTCCCACCACTGGCTCTGGTAGGGATGGGCCTCCGGAACCTGCGTCTGAAGGGCCAGCATGTGCCGGTGCAGGTCGACAAGGCCTGATGGATCGCCGCCCGGCACGCTCCAGTAGAGAAACGGCCAGTACGATGCGGCATAGACCAGCAGCGGCACGAGGCCGAGCCATACGCCCGCTTCCCACAGCGTCATCCCCCTGACAGGCGCGCCGCGTGCCGACATGACCAGTCGCCGCCGTCCGGCTGTCCAGCGTGCGGCGAGGAAGGCGAGGCCCGGCAGCATGGCGAGGGGGATAGCGTTCCATTTCGATGCCATCGCGCAGCCCAGCGCCACCCCCGCAATCGCCAGCCGCCAGCGGGCGGTCTCGTTCTCTCGCAGGGCCCCTGCAAACTTCCATGCCGCCAGCATCAGGAAGGTGACCATGAACACGTCCAGCATGGCGATGCGCGCATGGATGAAGAGGACGAAATTCGTGCCGACGAACAGGCCGGTCAGAACGCTGGCGGCTCGCGAACAACTGGCGAACCACATGGCCCGCATGGATGCGAACAGCGCCAGCGTTCCGGCCACCACGCTGAAAATGCGCCAGCCGAAAGGTTCGTCCCCGAACAGCGCTATGCCCGCCGCCATGATCTGCTTGGCAAGCGGCGGATGCTCGACATTGGTGGCCTGGAACAATTCCAGTACCGCGCGAGCGGCGGGCAGGTAATGCACTTCGTCGAAATAGGGTGTCGTCGGAATGCCGAGCCGCACGAGGCAGGCGAGCAGGAAGGCCAGCGCCATCGCGCCATTCCAGAAGATCGGATCGCCGGACTGGCGGATTCGGGAGAGACTGGGCGCGGCGCTCATCGAGGTGAGGGCATAGCAGGCGCCACGCTGATGACAATTGCCATCGGAACCAGGCGCAACCCCGGCACTTGATTCGGCATGGCCGACACCCTCTACCTCGTCTGGTTCGATACGCCGTCCGGCTTGCCCGAAAGGTTCGAATGGCACGGTGATGCACAAGCGCTGGCGGATGGCCTCTGGCTGGTCCGGTCCGACCTTACGCGTTCGAAACTCTATCACCGGATAAAATGGCAATTGCCGGAGGATTCGCCCCTGCTGGTCGCGCCGCTGGAAGACACGCGGGACGGCTGGCCCAAGTTCAAGGGTATGGAGGCGGGGGCACTGAAATGGTTGCGGCAGGGCTGACGCAGCTTGCTCCCGTTGGCGTGCCTGCCTAAACGCACAGCCGCAATGAAAAAGACGACCGGAACAGACCCCGCCATCACCGCCAAGTGGCGCCCTGCAACGCAGGCCGTTCGTGCGGGCACGCACCGTAGCGAGCATGGCGAGACGAGCGAAGCGCTCTACCTCACCAGCGGCTTCACTTTCGACAGCGCGCAGGAAGTGGCCGCGCGCTTCGCGGGCGAGGCGCAGGGGATGCAATACTCGCGCTTCAAGAACCCCACGGTGGAGATGCTGCAAAGCCGCATCGCCGCGATGGAGGGGGCAGAGGCGTGCCTCGTGCAGGCAAGCGGCATGGCGGCGATGACGAGTTCGCTTCTTTGCATGCTTTCCGCCGGCGATCACGTGGTGGCAGGCCGCGCGGCGTTCGGCTCGTGCCGGTGGATCCTCGACAACGTGCTGAACCGCTTCGGCATCACGCACACCGCGATCGACGGGACGGACAACGCTGCCTGGGAAGCCGCCGTGCAGCCCAACACCAAGGCGTTCTTCTTCGAAACGCCCGCCAACCCGACGATGGACCTGGTGGACCTGGAATTCGTCTGCGGCCTCGCGAAGTCGAAGGGGATCACCACCATTGTCGACAATGCCTTTGCGACGCCCATCCTCCAACGCCCGATGGATTTCGGCGCTGACGTGGTGGCCTATTCGGCGACCAAGCTGATGGACGGGCAGGGCCGCGTGATGGCGGGCGCAGTGTGTTCCAGCCGCGAATGGATCGAGGAAAAGCTCTCCCCGTTCCAGCGCAACACCGGGCCGATCTGCGCGCCGTTCAACGCCTGGGTGGTGATGAAGGGGCTCGAGACGCTGCCGCTGCGCGCGCCTGCGCAAAGCGCCAATGCCCTGCAGGTGGCGAAGTTCATCGAGGATCGCGGCCTTCGCGTGCTGCATCCCTGGCTGCCGAGCCACCCGCAGCACGATCTCGCCAAGAGGCAAATGGTGGCGGCAGGCCCGATCTTCGCCTTCTTCGCGCCGGGATCGGGCGAGCAGGCGAAGGAGAACGCCATGGCCATCTGCAACGCGCTGGAGCTGGTCGATATCTCCAACAACATCGGCGATGCGAAAAGCCTGATGTGCCACCCGGCCACCACCACGCACCACAACGTGGGCGCGGAAGGCCGCGCGGCCGCAGGTATCGAGGACGGGATGCTGCGCATCAACGTGGGGCTGGAAGACCCGCTCGACCTGATCGAGGACATCGGACAGGCGCTGGACAAGGCCGGGGTCTGATCCTCGACAGGCTTGCCTAAGTCCTTGGTTTCGCTATCGTCCACCCGGTCCGGGGATTGGGGAACGATTTTACCATGCGCGTTGTGAAACTGGCTGCGGCCCTGTCTCTGGCAGCAGGGCTGATCCCTCTTGTGGCTCATTCCCCGGTAGCGGCCCAGTCGGTCGAGGCCCAGTCGGCGACATCCGGAGATACCTCGGCCATCCCGCCGATCATCCCGACCGGTGCATTCGCCGCGCAGTCGCAGTTGCGCGGGGCACGGCTTTCTCCCGACGGATCGCATTTCGCCTTCACCACCGTGGTGAGCGAGGACCTGTTCGTCACCGTTTTCGATGCGGAGACGCTGGAACTCGCCGATGCCGTGAAGGTGGGGGAGCAGGACGATTTCAACTGGTTCCGCTGGGCCGGCAATGACAGGCTGCTGATCTCCATGCTGATGGAGGACCGCCGCGAGACCTACAGATACTCGCGACTGCTGGCCGTCGAGGTGGGCAGTGGCAATCTTGCACCGCTCATCCTGCGGCGGATGTCGTTCAACGGCGACAACATCGTGCACATCGATCCGGACGGCAAGTTCGTCCTCGTCTCCATGGGGCAGGGCATCGGGGCCTATCCCGGCGTCTATCGCTTCGATCTCGATAATCTCGTCGCCGGGCCGCCGGAAGGGGTGCTGGTGCAGCGGCCCATCACGGGCCTGGTGGACTGGTTCGCCGACGAGAAAGGCGTCGTGCGGCTGGGCTATGGCCGCCAGCGCGGCGGTCGGCGGCACCTCGAATACCGCAGCAGCGCGGCAGACGATTTCCGCACCATCGCGCGCACCCGCGTGGATGACGAGGATGCCTTCGAATACTGGAACTGGACCGGCCTGCGCTCAGGACGTGACAGCGCCTTCGTCTTCGCCAAGCCGGAGGGGAGCGACCGGCAGGCGCTGATGGAATTCGATTTCGCCACCGGCCAGCCCGGCGCGGTGGTCTTCGAATCGGCAGATGCGGACGTTGATTCGGTTTCTCTCGACCGGGACGGCGTCCCACTCGCGGTCGGTTATGCCGGAGACAATTTCCGCCGCGAATGGATCGACCCCGAAATCCGCGAGTGGAAGCGCCAGCTTGCCGTTGCCCTGCCGGGCAGCCGTGTCACGATCCTCGGCATATCGGACGATCGCAGCCGCCTGCTGGTGCTGCAATCGGGTTCCGCCGATCCGGGCGCACTCTACGTTTTTACCCCGGAGGCCCGCAACCTTGCGCTGTTCGCCGAATACCGGCCGCAGGTGCGCGCGCAGAACCTCAGCGAACCGCGCAGCTTCTGCTACGAAGCGCGCGATGGCACCTCGATCCAGGCCTACCTCACCCTGCCGCGCGGTCGCGGGGAGAGCGGCTTGCCGCTGATCGTCAATCCCCACGGCGGGCCCTACGGTGTGCGCGACTGGGACGAATACGACGACATGGTACAACTGCTGGCCAACCGCGGTTACGCCGTGGTTCAGCCCAATTTCCGCGGCTCCGGCGGATTCGGCGAGAATTTCGAACTGCTCGGCAACGGCCAGATCGGGCGCGCCATGCAGGACGATCTCGACGACGTGGTGGCGCACCTCGTGGCGCGCGGGACAGTCGATCCCGAGCGGGTTTGCATCCTCGGGGCCAGCTACGGCGGCTTTGCCGCGCTGTGGGGCGCAATCCGCAATCCGGAGATCTACCGCTGCGCCGTGAGCTTTGCAGGCGTGACGCATTTCGAGCGGCAACTGCACTACAACCAGGACTTCCTGTTCGGCCGTAATCGCGGGCGCTGGTGGGACCGGGTGGACGGCGATCAAACCGATTTCGACCTCGACGACGTATCGCCCGCCGTGCAGGTGGGCCGCCTCACCCGGCCGGTACTGCTGGTCCACGGGGAGGAGGACGAGGTGGTTCCTTACTCGCAGTACGAACTGATGGTCAGCCGCGCCGAGCGCGATGGGATCGAGCTGGAAACGCTCAGCTTCGAAAATGCCGGTCACGGCTTCGACAAGCCGGAGGACGAGCAGGCCTATTACGACGCCATCTTGGACTTCCTGGGGCGCCACAACCCGGCGGACTGAGTCCAAAGGCCCCTTGTAGCGACCCGTAAACCCGCTACCTTGTGGGCGTAATGACTCACTCCGCGCTCTCCTCGCTTTTCCAGCACACGGCCATCACGGCGGGCGTTACAGTCCGCGTTGCCGTCAGCTTCATGCCGGAGCAGTCGCGCGTGGGCGCGGGCCGCTGGTTCTGGGTCTACCACATTCGCATCGAGAACGGCCGCGACGATACCGTGCAGCTCAAGAGCCGCCACTGGCGCATCACCGATTCGAACGGGATGGTGAACATCGTCGACGGCGAAGGCGTGGTGGGGGAAACCCCGGTGCTGGCTCCCGGCGAAACGCATGATTACGTGTCCGGGTGCGAACTGACGACCAACATGGGCGCAATGGAAGGGCACTACACCTTCATCCGGGCCGATGGCTCGCAGTTCGAAGTCGCGATCCCCTATTTCCCGCTCGCCGCGCCTGCGGATAGTTCTGTTTGATTTTCGAAGCCGCCTCCGCGGCTTCGTTCTCGATGATTATTCTTTGTTCCCTCAGACGCCGGGCGGGGCACGTCCGTGCCCCTTGGCTTTCCTCGCATGAGCTCGGGCGCCCGTTCGGGCTTGCGGTCCGCTAGGCGCAGACCGAACCGGAGACCGCCATTGCTGGATGCGCGGGAGACGGCGCACGCCTAGTGCGCCGCAAGGGCGACTGCCCGCCCGCAGCGTGCGCGCAGCGAAGCGGAGCGCGTCTAGCGAGGACGATCCGGCGGAGGCCGGATCGAAAAACAAACAGTCGCGGAACCCTGGCCCTACTTCTTCACCTCACCCTGCTGGGCGCCACGATCACCGCGTTTGCGAGCAGCATGTCCAGACCGTCCATGTAGCCGCGCACGCTCGGGTCGTGGGCGAAGCCGATGGCGAGGCCGCGGCCGCTGGGCTGGGCGAGCATGTAGGGCTTGAACGCCATCTGGCGGCGGTTTTCGTCCCACACGTAGCCGGAGGCGACAAGTTCATCGGCTGCGGCATAGCGCACCACGTTCACCCCGTCCGTCAGGCTGAGCGGGGTGAGGATCAGCGAGCCGTCGGCGAACACCGTGGGCGCGCTGCCGTCGTAGCCTGCGGCAAGGAAGTTCTCCGGGTCCACTTCGGTATTCAGCAGCGCGCCGGGCAACGTGTCCGGGCGGCGGGTGGGGTCGGCAATGGCATTGCGGTAGTCGTCCACGCTCTCGATCGCGGTGCCGGGAGCGGTCTCGCCCTCGGTCTCCTCCTCGTCGGGATCACCGCCCAGAACCGTTTCGGCTCGGGTGGAGAAGAGGGCGTCGTCGCCGCCCGCAAAACTGCCGAGCGCGCCGCCGAAAGCCACCAGCACCCCGCCGTCGCTGACATAGTCGGCAAGGGCAGAGCGGGCGGCGGAAGGCAGATCGTAGCTGTCGGCCACGACGATCACATCCCAGTCGGAAAGGTCCGCCCGGGCGATGGAGCCGCTGCGAATGGGCGCGACCGGCAGGCCGAAGCGCTGTTCGATCACATAGCGGGCCGAGCCTGTGGAAAGCGGCGAGACGCCGTCGTCCCACACCATCGCGATGGTAGGCGCGGAAAGGCGCACGAAGCTGTCGCTGCCAAGGTTCGGGCCTTCGTCCACCCAGCCCGATTCGAGCGCCACGGTTTCGGCCCCGATTGCGTTCGCCAGCGTCAGCAGGCCGTCCAGCGAGCCGTCGTTGTCAGCCAGCGTGAAGACCACGGTGCCGCGCGGGAACTCGCGGCCACCGATGGCGAAGGCGGTGTCGGTTGCCCGGCCCACGATGCCAGCCTTCAGCGCTTCGCCCACCAGCCGCACCTGGCCACTGTCGGTCCACGGCACGGCCACGCCGAAGGCACCCGGCGCGCTGGCAAGGGCGGGGATGGGGCTGTCCGCCACGACGGCGGTTCCGGCAGACGCGCTGGAGCACTGCGCCACGTCCAGCCCACTCATTTGCCCGACGGACCACGCGGTCGTGTCGTAGATTTCGTGCGGCAGGTCGATGGCGCGGCGGTTCTCCTGCCCCTCAATGAAGTCGGCGGGCAGGGCGATATCGTCGTCCAGCAGGCTGCGGATCAGCCGCGCGGTAGGCTGGCGCATGGATACCGAGAGATAGCCTTGCGGGTAGGAGCGGCCACAGGCGCTGGCGGGGCCATTCACCTTGCCCACGGCAATGCCCTGGTGCGCCAGCCTGCGGGCCAGCGCCTCGGCGTTCCAGCGACGATCCGCCAGGTCGATCACGAACCAGCCGCTGCCCGCCGCGCCATCGGCCGCGCTGCGACGATAGCTGGCATAGTCGGCAAGGAACATCGACGGGTTGCGCGCCACGGTTTCCGCCGTCGCCAGCGTGGTGACGAAGTGGTTGCGCACGCCTTCCGCATAGGTCAGCAATTCGCCGTTGCGGCGCTCCCACACGAGACCGCGCGAACTCGACTGCTCGAAAGTCATCGCGATGGAGCCGTTGAGCGTCGGCCAAGTGTCGCCGTAGCCGGGGTAGAAGGCGTCGAACACCTCGCGCGTGAAATAGGGCACGCCCAGCCGGTCCAGCCAGCCCGCGATATTGCGGCCCAGCACCACCTGCTTCTGCCGCTGGTCGGCGGTGATGTAGGGGTTGAACGGGTCCGCGCTGGGCGGGAAGAAATAGGTCTCGTCGCCGCCCATCTCGTGCGCGTCCACCAGCACCACGGGCTGCCAGTCGCGCACGGCGGCCACCTTCCCTTGCGTTTCGGGCTGGGTCAGCGCGAACCAGTCGCGGTTGAGGTCGAACAGGTAGTGGTTGAAGCGCCCGCCCGGCCACGGTTCGTCATGGCCTGCCGTCGCGCGGTTGGGAGAGGGGGCGATGCCGAGCTGCTGGTAATAGCTGTTCGTGAACCGCGCCCGTCCGTCCGGGTTCTGCATCGGGTCGATGATGACGACGCTTTGGGAAAGGATCGTGTCGACCAGCTCGTCACCCTGCGCCGCCAGCAGGTGATAGGCCAGCGCCAGCGCCGCGTCCGAACTGCTGATCTCGTTGCCGTGCACGCCGTAGCTGAGCCACGTTACCGGCACGCTGTCCGGCCCCGGCGCGCCGCCACTGGCGATGCGCTGCATGTCGGCCTGGATCGCGTCGATCCGCGCCATGTTCTCGCGGCTGGAGATGACCGCGTAGACGAGCGGGCGGCCTTCCCAGCTGGTGGCATATTGCACCAGCCGCATCCGGTCGGGCGCGGCCTGCGCCAGTTCTTCCATGTAGTCGATCACCACGTCGGGCCGGGTGATCTGCTCTCCCGGAGGGTGCCCCGCCACCTGTTCCAGCGTGGGGATACCGGCATCGAAGGTGCCTTCGAGGAAACTTTGCGCAGACGCGGGCGCGGCAAACATCAGTGCGGCGGCAGTGAGGCCGAGCAAGTGGCGGAACATCGATAACTCCCGGAATTCCCTGATGCGGGCAGCATTGTGACCAAGCGCGCCCCCGGTCAAGCCGCTTGCGGCGCACTGTCACCATGGCCTAGAGGCAGCTTCGACGATGAAACGCACACATTTGCCTTTGAACGCCCTGCGCGTATTCGATGCCGCCGCCCGGCACCTGTCGTTCACCCGCGCGGCGGACGAGCTGGCGGTGACGCCCGCTGCCGTGGGACAGCAGATCCGCGCGCTGGAGGATGTGCTGGGCGTGGTCCTGTTCCGCCGCACGTCGAAGGGGCTGGAACTGACGGACGAGGCCGAGGCGGGTCTCGATTCGCTGCGCGACGGGTTCCTGAAGTTCGAGGAAAGCGTGCAGGCGATGCAGGCGGGGCAAAGCTCGTCCAACTACGCGATTGCCTGCCCGCGCGAATTCTTCGCCCAGTGGCTCGCCCCGCGACTGGCGGCGTTCCGCAAGGCCAACCCGGATGTCACCGTGCAACTGACGGCGGAC
>MDTG01272252.1_pt1 | contig 11721 bp, 9 predicted proteins | sample 811421 | NCBI WGS metagenome assembly MDTG01 (sample SAMN05326645, study PRJNA326480) | marine metagenome | isolation source: seawater | place: Pacific Ocean: South East | collected 2011
AGCATCGGTGATAACATTCATACTTCCACCAATAGAAGGGGTAGCTAGGTTTTGAGCACTTAAACCTTTTTGAAGCTGAATAGATGTAGTAGCGTCAGCAACACCATCCCAGTTAGACCAAAAAACCCAACCATTTTCCATATCATTAACTGGTATACCATTAATCATAACTGCTACATTTCTTTGATTAAATCCCCTAACATTAATTCTGGCATCACCTGCACCACCACCTTGATTGGTAGCATAAACACTTGGAACTGTATTAAGTGCTAATGGTATATCTTGAGAACCTAGTCTTAGAGCAATATCTTGTTTGGTAACGTTAGTATAAGCAACAGCCGTTCCTTCGCCTGCTCTTGATGCTAAAACTTCAAGAGGAGACATTTCAACAACATCCATTTCAAGTGTGAAGTTTAGCTCTTCTTTATCAGCAAAACCAGTTTGACTCTTATATCCTATCATCGAAACTAGAACGCTCGAACCTACCTCAACATCTTCTAGCTGATAATTACCTTCTTCATCCGTAGCAGAACCCAAATCAGTACCATCTATCATTACATTTGCACCTGCTAGAGGTTTTCCATTTTCATCTGAAACAATACCTGAGATATTAATAACATTCTGCAGATCTGATTCATCAGAAAAATCATCTTGCGCCAACAATGAAGCGCCAATAACGAGCTGGAAACACATTAGGGTTAATTTTAGATTAAAATAAGATTTCATGATGTCTTTACTCCTAAATTTGAACATTGTTTTATTTTTTTGAGACTTCTTTAGTGTCAATTTTTGTTTTTGTTTAAGACTAATTTTATGAATAAATATCGAAAAAACTAAATAAAATATTTTTTAAACTATTATTTCAAATAACCGAGCACATCAAGATAAAAAATTCAAATTTATCTAGAAATAAAATTTTGCTAATTCATATTATTTTATACTTAAGAAACTATAGCGTTGGAATTATGAAACTACTTTAGGATATTAAGTTCAAACCAATCTTTAAAAAACACCACAATTATGCTTAAACCTAAACTGAAAAAAAATGCTGTAATCATCAGCATTTTCTTAGCAGGGCCTTTTTTATATAGCGGAGCTTCAGGCTTATCTAATATTTCTACCATATTTGACCCATCAAATAACTCAATTTGAACTAATTCATATTGGCTTTTTAATGTTAAGTAAAGTTGCATTAATGTGGACACTTCTCTGACCAATCTTTCTTGTTCAAGCATCAAGGAGGGAGACTGAAAGATAGAACGATTTGATTCTCTAAAAATCTTTAGGTTTTCTTCAGCTTTTATTAGTTGTTTTTCAACTTCAATAATTCTACCAGAAATAAAATCTTTTTTCTCAGAAATTTTTGAATTTTTAAAATATTTTTGGAGCTTGTTTAATTCCTCCACAAGAGTACTAGCTAAATCAGCAGCTAATTGAGGCTCAAAAGAAGATACCTTGATAACGATTAGAGGCGACTGTGGAGCATAACTAATTACCTCAATATTATCAATTAATGCATTGACGGCATCCTTGATATCTTTTTCTTTATTATCAGATTTTTCTCCTCTATTCATTATATGTAGCAGCTCAATATCTTTACCAAATCTTTGTGTGTTGAATTTACGCTTTAATAATGTTCTTGAAAGTCTTCTACTAATGATGACCTCAGGGAACAAGTCAGCTGATGTTATATTACCCGACGCGGAACCACCAGTTGAGAACCCTAAATTTTCAGCTAATGATTGAAGCTGCCCACCTGAACCCGCAGAACCCGACATTGCTGGAATTATTTTTGCTTCTGAAACAAAAATTGGATCCAATTTTACTACTCTTAGAAAAGTAAAAGTTGTAATTATAGATGGTATAATCAAGAAAAGTAACAAATTATCTAAGATAGATTTTTTTAACTTAACTAATAGAATAAAAAGTAATTTAAAACCATTTTCCCCATCACTATCATAAAGAGGGGCATTAACAAACGAAGGGTCGAATGAAGTTTTATTTATATTTTTATTATCAAATATATTTCTAGCTGAAATCTTTTTACGGATTTTTTTAACGTATTTATAAGGGACAGTATTTCTTGACTTCCAATTACTTACCACCTGCGGAGTAACTCCCAATTCTAGAGCTATGTCTGATAGTTTACTAGTTCCGAATTCATCCTCACAGAGTTTCTGAAGATCATTAAAGGTCATATTTGCATCTCCATTACTTGTACTTGTATACTTGAAACATCATTTTAATTTCAACTGTCTAATAAAAGTTTCATCATTAAAACTGCTTGAGTGAAATCAGCATATATAGAGGTTAAATTCGTAACATATGCCGTAAAACTAAAGGGTTCGACTTCGGCTTTCATACCCACATTTATAATAGAACCATCTTCAATTATTAGAGAATATTTAAGAAAACTAACTTTCTTTGATTTACCATCAGGATAATTTACGTAAGTTAACCACCTCGACGCATCTTCAGTTAATCCACCCGCCATTCTAATATAGTCATCTAACTTTTGTCCTTTTACGAACTGATATGTACCTGGGGCATTTACTCCGCCAAGAACTTTTACTAGATTTGTTTTAGATCCAATATTAATTAGATCTTTATCTTGTATAACAAAATTAATTTTGGAACGAGGTCGTTTAATAATTTTTTTAAATGAAATTGATACAGTATCTTCATTTCTAACTAAAGAAGATGATAAAGGATAAGCATTGGCAGTCAACCCACCGGCTCTATCAATAATATCTGTAACTAGTTCATTCGCATTAGAAATAACATAATCTCCAGGATAATTTACTTCTCCTTCAATAGTAACTATTTTCTGTTCAACAAAATACGGATCTGAACTAATATTGATATAATCAAAGGGTTTAAGAAAAATACTTTTACCTTTGTTTTCTAAATAAAAACTTTCATTATTTTTAATATAGAAAGTTGAAATATCAGCATAATCATCAAAAGAATCACTTTGATTTAAACTAGCAATTTCAACTCGAAAAGTTTTGATATCTGATTTCAAACCACCTGATTCTAGTATCAAATCAGAAAGCCTCATTTTATGCTTAAGAATGTATTTACCTGGTCTAGAAATGTCCCCTGAAATATTAACAAATTTTTCAGATTCAAAAATTTGCTTTGAATAAAGGGTTACTCTATCTCCAGGTTTAAGGAAAAAATCATGTTTACTGCTGTCAACTGAGTCTTCTAGAACTTTCCCTACATTAAATGAAAAAATCGTTCTATTTAAATTACTATCGATCCTTGATATGTCAGCTCTAGATTTAAGAAGATTAAGAAAGAATGTTTCATCGTCTAATCCTCCTGCATTAAAAAGTAAATCACTTATCCTCATATTTGTGGTTAATTGATAAGAGCCAGGTCTTTTTACATGACCTCCTATGGCAATGACACTATCTTTTTCACCATATATTTCCAAATTTGAGTATATTTTAATTAAATCGTCCGGTTTTAGAGCTAAATCAGATTTTTCAGAACCTGATAAAATCGAATCTAATTTAAAGGGTATAAGAATTTTTTTATCATTAACAGTTCTTATCAAATCAGATCTTTCTCTGTATGTATTTCTTAAAAATTCATCATCTTCAAAACCTCCTGCTTTAAAAAGTAAATCTCCCAGCGTCATATTAAAAGCTAATGGATAAGTACCTGCTCTTTTTACTTGTCCTTCAATTGAAACAGAGAACTTTTTTTCACCAAAAATTTCATTTAAAGCATAAATATATATTTCATCATTGACTTTTAATAATGTGTCACTCATTCCATGCCCCATAAGAACAGAGTCAAGTCTGAAGGGAATTAATTCTTTACCTATTTCATTTTTACTATCGCGGACAAGATCAGCTCTTTCATAATAAACGTTATCTTTTCTATTCTTTTTTTCCAATCCACCGCCTAAAAAGATTAAATCAGAAACTGTCATTCCTGACCTGAATTCAAAAACACCAGGATTTAGAACGTATCCCTTAATAGTGACGCTACCATAATCAATCATATCAGCAATGCTGTAAATTTTAACAGAATCATTGGAGTTTAAATCTATATTATGGCTCTCATCACCTGAAAAAGCTTTTTTTAAGCTGACACTAATTTGAGAACCAGAAAAGTCTTTATTTTTTGAAAAGATATCTACTTTGTTTAAATAAGCGTCTGAGGTTAATCCATCAGCTTTCGCAATCAAATCAACTAATGATAATCCATTTTCAAAACTATACGCCCCAGGTCTATTAACAGAGCCATCGACATAAACAATATTTTGTGGTAAGCTAAGAATGGAAAAAACTTCGATACTATCACCATCAAACAATTCAAAAGTATATTTTGGTTTTGAATAAATATCAATTAAGGATACATCAACAATAGTTCTATCAATTCCAATTTCCATTCTTTTTTTTGCAGGAATGATTCTATCAACACGAGCTCTTTCCATGTAGGCACTCGTTTTTAGCCCAGCAGAAATCTTAATTAGATCTTTTAATGATTCATCCTCCTTTAATTCATAAATGGCCGGCCTTTTAACTTCTCCAAATATTTTGACGGTTTTACCTCTGGGCGGTATGAAAATAACGTCATCATTTTGTAACCTACTATCTTTCAACTTTTTTCCAGTCAATAGATAATCATAATAATCTACAGAAGTAACAATTTTACCGTTCCTTATTAATTGAATATTCCTTAATGAGCCATTATTTGTCGGACCATTAAAATAAAAAAGTGAAGAGAAAAGAGAAGCAGTCCTCTTTACAGTATATGCTCCAGGTTGATGAACCTCCCCGAGAACAAATATTCTTAGCGGTTTAAGAATTAAACTTCCCAAGCTAACATCAAAAAAAGTAGAAGCTTTATTATTAAGATTATCAAGACTGGAATAAACTTTTTTTAGTTTTTTAAATAATTTCTTTTCAACTTTTTCGATTGTTAGGCCATTTACATATATTTGACCAACATTTTTAATAAACAAATAACCATCTTTTGATACATAATACGATTCATTCAACTCAGTGTCACCCCATAACATAATAATTATCTCATCTCCAGGACCAACTAAATAATTGGGATCAACGGCTCCCGATATTGAAGACTGAAAAAATTCGGGATTGCCTCTGAATAAATCATAACCAAAATAATCAATTAATTTAGATTCAGAATAATCAATTTCATCTTCATCCTTTTCATCAACCTGGTTTTCAAATTCATCATCAAAACCTTCTTCAATTTTATTTTCAACAGTCTCACTTAAATTAGAATTATTATCGCTCTTTAATTCGAAGGAAGAATTCAAATTATTATCTTGCTTTAAGGATGAGTTCATCTGGGGAGTGTCAGACACTTTTTTTAAATCTAAACTACCTCTACTAGTAACAGATTGATCTGCATTATTTAAATCAATAATATCTTTAATAATTTCATCTTGGCTTTTAGAGCCATCATTTGGCTTGACTGTTTCTAGTAAATCACTAGATTCTAATTTATTTTTTACCTGCTCATCGATATCACTTTGCATCAATTGTAACATCATTAGCTTTTCAGTAGTGGATTGACTTAAAGCAATTGAAATAAACAATATATGTATAATTATAAACAATTTGTAAATACTAAATCTTCTAAACATTTATTACCTCGAAAAATTAAATAAGAATTAGAAATATATATTACAAAATACACAAAAAGAAAACAAATTATATATTCAAAGAAAACATTGTGTATAATTAGAATTTATTTAATTAATTTGAGGTGCTTTTCAAGAATTTATAATAAAAAAAATTATTTTTTTCTAAGGTATCCTCCTGGAGCTACTGTCAGCATTAATTTTTCTTGAATATCATAATCTATTTCAAATTGATTATTAATATTTAAAAATTCATTTACAGCAGTTTTAGGATTATTACCCTTAGCCCATGGGCGATGGGATGATAATTCATTTGGTATATCCTCAATCACTGTATCAAAAACTATACAATAGCTTCCCTTTGTAACAAATTCAGAATACAATATTAGCTCTTCAAGAACATGATCATGAGTATGATCCGAATCTAGGCAAACAAGAATATTTTTTTTATCATTAATTAACTTTTTTATTGGCTCAATTATATTTTTTTCATCTATGCTGGATCCTTCGAAAAGAATAATTGATTTTCTTAATGGATGTTTATCTATGGCCTTCAAATTATGAGTTCTGATATCTATATCTACTCCAATAACTTGCCTTTTAGGGTTCATAGGATCAATTTTAGAACCATTTTTATAAGCATCTTCATAATCTAACAATGCCAACAAAGACGCGCTTAATATTAAAGAACCACCGTGCGCAATTCCTGTTTCAATGATAATGTCAGGTTTTACTTTCCAGACTATCTCTTGAAAAGCAACTATATCCTGCGGATATTGGATTATAGGTCTTGATAAATATTCAAAATTATAAGAATATTTTTGTTTAACTGATTCTATAAAAAATTCTTTTGCTAAACTTTCAAACTTATCTTCTTTATTATTATTTTCCTTCATTTTATCCTCGATAGTATTCTAATTATAATAGATTCTTGCGGGAATGCCTAGGAATCGAACCCAGCTCTCAATGTAATATTAAGACATCGGCTTTGAAGGCCGTGGAAAGCACCAGCTATTCAATCATTCCCAAATTTTAATAATTCAAATTAAATTTTTTTCAATTAACTTCATTTGATCAATAAGGTAATACTCACCACAAAGACTATATCCATTTTTCTTTATCTTTAATATATTTCCTTTTTTATCAACCCAACTAACCAATCTACCTGGATTACCTAAAATTAATGCAAAATCAGGTACATCTTTAGTCACTACAGAACCTGCTCCAATTAATGCATACTTCCCTATTGAGTTCCCGCATAAAATAGTTGAGTTAGCACCAATAGATGCAGATTTTTTCACTAATGTCTTAGAGTAATACTTAGAACCTCTTTGAGGGAATTCTGATCTGGGCCTAATAACATTTGTAAAAACAATTGAGGGGCCACAAAATACATAATCCTGAAGCTCAACTCCTTCATATACCGATACATTGTTTTGAATTTTAACATTATTACCAATGATAACATTATTACCAATATTTACATTTTGACCAATGCTACAATTTGAACCAATTTTAGCTCCGCTTTGCACATGAGAAAAATGCCAAACGGTTGTACCTTCGCCAATCGAGACGTCTTCATCTACATAACTTGATTCATGTATAAATTTATCTTTGTGTTTTTTCATCTCAATAATTTTTTTTCTTTTAAATATTCAAGAATAATCTAATGATTTGGATGCTATTTCAAGAATCTTAATTACTTCAACTGCACTGTCACCAGAAGCAATATTTATTTCATTTGAATCTATACTTGATATAAAATATTTTAATTCATTTGTTAATGGAGAGGTAGTTCCATAGCTGATATTTTTGTTTTCTCCTATTTTAGCATTTGGAATGAAATCTATTAGCTCAGCTTTTTTGTCATATAGAATTAATGGTTTTTGCTTTGAAGAGTCTTCAAAACTAAGCATACCTTCAGAACCAATAATTATAAAACGATGCTCTTTGAATGGATGCAACCAACTGACAAAAATATGCCCTGTTATGTTACCGCTATATTTGAAAGAAGCCAAAGTAATATCATGAATATTTTTCTGTAAAATATCTGCACCATTTGAATGAATGCTTAGAGGAGATTCCCCTAGAAGATGATTGAAAATTGAAATGTCATGGGGAGCAAAACTCCAAAACACATTTTCATCGGTTCTGAATGTACCTAAATTTAAACGATTACTATAAAGATATTGAATTTCCCCAATGGTACCTGAATCAATAATCTCCTTGATTTTCATAAAAGCAGGATGAAATAAAAGCACATGCCCAACCATTAGTTTTACATTTTCTTTTTTTGCTAGATCATTTAGTTTTTTTGCAGAAGCGTAATCAAGAGTTAATGGCTTTTCTATCAATACTGGTTTTCTTGCTTCTATAACCTGCTTTCCTAATTCAAAATGTGTGTGGGGTGGAGTTGCTATTATGAAACCATCAAAATCAAATTTAATTGCCTCAAATAATTCATTGAAAACATCACAACTTGGATACATTTTTTTAACATCATTAATTAAATGATTTTTCTTATCAACAACAGCACCCAACGCACCTAATTCATTTAACGTTCGAATGTGGTTCATTCCCCATTTTCCAGCTCCAACAACGCATATTTTCTTTTGATTTTGCAAAAAATTAGACAGTATATAACAATAAAAACTTAATGATTGTCAATTTATAATTAAATTAAGAGTAATAAGATTTTTTCATTTTAAATATATAGAGAAATTATTTAGTGAAATTTTAAAAAGCACACTATTTAAATTATCATATCAATAAATTTTTAAATACCAATTTAGAAACTCTTGAAGTCCATCCTTAAGTAATGTACTTGGATTAAAAGAAAGTAACTCTTTAGCTTTATTAATGTCAGCATAAGTTTTTTCAACATCGCCTAATTGCATTGGCTCAAGTTTAGTTTTTGCTTTTTTTCCTAAATGATTTTCAATTATACGCAGCATTTCTATTAAAGATTCAGTTTTACTGTTACCTAAGTTAATTAATTCGAAATCATAATTATTAGTAATAGATTTTTTAACTCCATTTACGATATCATCGATATAAGTGTAGTCCCTTTCTATATTACCATAATTAAAAATTTTTATTATTTCACCTTTAATTATTTTTTCCGTAAAAATATAATAAGCCATATCTGGTCTACCCCATGGACCATATACCGTAAAGAACCTCAAACCTGTAGATTTCAAACCATACAGATTATGATAGGTTTTCGCCATTAGTTCATTTGATATTTTGGTAGCAGCATAAATTGAAATTGGGTTGTCTATATTATATGATTCTGAAAATGGAGTTTTATTTCCATCCCCATACACTGAAGAACTAGAAGCATATATTAATCCTTTGATATTATAAGTTCGACAACACTCTAAAATATTCATGAAACCAGAAATATTTGAATCAATATATGCATGTGGATTAATTATACTATACCTCACGCCAGCCTGAGCAGCCAAATTAACTACTTTATCAGGATTAAAATCTTTAAAAATTTTATCTAAAGCATTTAAATTAGAAATATCAACTTTTTCAAACTGAAAATTTTTATATTGTTTTAGAATTTCTAACCTTCTTAGTTTTAAGGAGATATCATAATAGTCATTGATATTGTCAACTCCGTAAACATAATAATTTTCATTCAATAAAGATTTAGAAAGATTCATACCAATAAACCCTGCACAACCAGTTACTAGTATTTTTTCTTTTTTTAGATTTTTCAATTATTTTAAAAGCTTTTTTAATTAAAGATAAGTAATATTTCTAAGATGGCCGATACAAAACTCTGTAGTTGACACCTAACTTAGATTTGACGTCTTTTCCTATTTCTTCAGCTCTTCTTTTAGTTTTATATCTATTTATCCTGACTGCATAAAAGGTATTGCCATTAGAATCCACTCTATTAATGGAAACATCATGTCCTAATTGACTCACTTGCAATTTCAATCTTTTAGCATTCTCCTTGCTACTAAATGCTCCAATTTGGACAACGTAAGGTCCCAAATTTTCAGTTTTTTTTCTAAAACTAAAAACTTGAGATAATTTATTATCTTTATTTTCAATTTTGGTTTCTATTGATGGAAACATACTTTTTATAATTAGAGCATAATATTTCGCAGAATCAGACTCACCTATCGCATTAAAACTATTAATCATTAAATCAGTTAATCTCTGCATTTGCTGGTACCTAGGGTATTTTATAGGTATATTTTTTAACAAAGTTGCAGATTGAGTATATAGACCTCTTGCATAAAAATATTCTCCTATCCGCATAGCAGATTTTGGTGCAAATTTTGAGTTAGAGTAATGTTTTAAAATATATTCATATTGCTTAATCGCAGATTCACCATCTTCTGTTAACAAAGCTTTTATATAAAGAACACCAGGGTTATTTGGATATTTTGATAGTAATTCTGGTAAACTCTCCCTAACACCATCGGTTTTACCCTCATCTATGAGAGATAAATATAAATCTATATTCTGAGATGATAATAATGAGACAACAATAAAAGTAAAAAGGATTTTAATCATTTTCACCTTTAACATTGTTCAAAATCTCATCAATGAAATGCCCCAATTCAGCTGGTGTTTTAATTGAAAGGGATAATTTCAGTTTCATTAACATTAAAAGAAGTGAAGGTTTGCTATTATTTAAAAAAGAATCAATTAGATCAAGTGCAGCTTTATTTTCGCCCTTCTCATTCAAAACATTAGCCAGCCTTTGACCAGCATTTAAATCTTCAGGATTATTTTCAAGTACTTTTCTATAGAATTTCTCAACTTCACTATACCTTCCAAGATCAAAAAGAGCAGTTTCAATACAATCGAAAACTAAATGAGAATCTTTTGGGCACAGTTCCATATATTTTTCCCAATTTTCTACAGCTTTAACTAGATCTCTATTTATATTGTTAATGTCGCCTAAAAATTTATATGGCACCCCAAATTCAGGCGATTCATCTATTGCTTTCCTAAAAAGTTGTTCAGCCTCTGGTAAATTACTTTTTTCTAGATGCATGATGCCTTTTTGCAGTGTATATTTTGCTAAATTAATATTATTATCATACCCTTTTATTTTTCTTAAATCTTTTGCCTTTTTTTCAGCATAATCCCAATCCTCAGTTTGCTCAGCTAAGGACAATAAAAACGAATTTGCCCATAAGTTATTCTTGTCAATTTCAAAAATTTTTTCTGCTTCAATTTTAGATTTTGGCAAATCATTAATTTTTTTGTAATCAAGAGCTAATGATTTAAAAATTTCAATTTTAGTTTCTTTGTCTAATTTTTGTCTTACTGTAAGCATTTGGTGAATCTTTATAGCTCTATCCGTATCTTCATATCTTAGTAAATTTCCTAACTGCAAATATGCACTTACATGATCAGAATCATTTTTTACCAGGTTACTCAAAAGTTTAATTGCTTTTCTGTTGTCAGATAAAAGCATGGCATTTAATGCCTCCATATAAATGGTGTCTGCTCTTTTTTTACTTGATGGCTTTTTAAAATGATAATAAAATGAAATTGAAACAGTTAATATGACTGCAATTAAAACAAAAAAATAAATTGATTCCAATATCAATAGTCCTCTTCCTCAGCAGTATCGTAAATACCTTCATCGATTGCAACATTTCTTAAATCATTCAACTCATCTGAGAGTATCTTGTTTTTATTTTGTAAACTTTTAATTTGAGATTTATTTGAAATTATTATAAAAACTGATACCAAAAATCCAGACGCAACACCAAATAGTAAATTGAATAATAAAACAACATTTAAGTAAGCCTCACTTAAACTATAGCTCAAGAAAAAAATATCAACTTTTTCATTTGAATTCTGCGTCATAAAAACAATAACTATCAGGTTGAACACTATTAATAAAAAAATTTTAATTAAATGCATTAGGCCACCTTTACTTTTTTTGTTATTTCACCATACAAAGTTATGCCTTTAGCTTTTGTAATCAAAACAGGGACAATGTCATTTATATTAAAATCTAACCTATTGAAAATCACCCACTTATTACAATCAGTTCTTCCTGCCCATTTATTTTCATTTCGCTTACTCTTTTTTTCAATCAATAC
>MDTG01285945.1_pt1 | contig 11721 bp, 12 predicted proteins | sample 811421 | NCBI WGS metagenome assembly MDTG01 (sample SAMN05326645, study PRJNA326480) | marine metagenome | isolation source: seawater | place: Pacific Ocean: South East | collected 2011
ATTAATGGTGTAAATTTAATGCATCATTTAAATAGATGCAGGTTAAGATTGCAAAAACATAAGCTTGAAGAAAAGCAACTAATATCTCCAAACCTGTTAGTGCAACCGAAAAACTTAGTGGAAGCCATCCACCTACTATTCCAAGACTTATCACAAAGCCTCCGAAAACTTTCATCATAGTGTGGCCAGCCATCATATTAGCAAATAATCTTACTGATAAACTTATAGGTCTACTTAAGTAAGAAATAATTTCTATTACAACTATTAATGGCAATAAAACTGCTGGCACACCACTCGGTACAAATAATTTTAAATATCCGAATCCATGTTTAGTAAAACCGATTACAGTTACACCTATAAATATAAATGCTGCCAATACAAATGTTACAATAATGTGGCTTGTTACTGTAAAAGTGTAGGGTATCATTCCGAACATATTGCAAAATAAAACAAACATAAATAAAGAAAATATAAATGCAAAGTAAGGCTTAGCTTTTATACCGGCTGTATCGTTGATCATTTTAGCTACAAAAGTATAACTAAGCTCTGATAATAATTGAAGCCTATTTGGTAGTATTGAATTTTTTTTAGAACCTAAATTAAAAACTAATAAAATAGATACAGTGCTTAAAATCATAAACAAGCTTGCGTTTGTAAATGATATATCAAAAGCTCCAATTTTAATTTCAGGTCCAATTCTATATACGTCGAATTGGGACATAGGATTTGCTGCCATAATTTTAATTTATTTTTGCATATTTTTTGCAGATTTAATTACGTTAGCTATTCCAGCAATCACTCCTACAAAAAAAAATATTAATATAAACCATGGTTTAGTACCAAAGGTCTTGTCAAAAATAAACCCAATAATTGTCCCCACAGCTACTGCTGATACTAGTTCGGTGCTCAATTTAAAGGCGGCACCCAATGACGAAGGGTTATCCTTCTTATTATAAAGATTTTTCTTAGAAATTTTGCTTTTTGCAATCTCCAAGCGAGTTTTAAAAGGTTCTTTGGGCATCTAAAGCTCTAAGCAACCATACTCTCCGCTTTTTGCAAATCAACAGCAACAAGCTGGCTTATGCCTTTTTCAGGCATAGTTACACCATATAACCTATTCATTTTAGACATTGTTAAAGCATGGTGAGTTACAATTATAAATTTTGTGTTTGTAATTTTAGTTAATTCCTCAAGTAAATTACAAAATCTTGTAACATTGGCATCGTCAAGTGGTGCATCTACCTCATCAAGAACACATATTGGCGAGGGATTTGTTAAGAACACAGCAAAAATTAATGATAATGCAGTTAAAGCTTGTTCACCCCCAGATAACAAGGTAATTGATTGAAGTCTTTTGCCTGGAGGACTCACTAGCATTTCCAATCCTGCCTCTAATGGATCGTCAGAGTCAACTAGTTCAAGTTTTGCATTACCACCATTGAATAATTTTGTATAAACATCATTAAATTTTCTATTAACTTTTTCAAAAGCTTCAATTAATCTTTCACGGCCTTTTTGATTTAATTCTTTGATGCTTTCTTTTAGTTTAATTATTGCAGTTACAAGATCAGCTCTATCTTCTTCCATTTTTTTTATTTCAACTTCATATTTGTCGGTCTCTTCATCAGCCTTTAAATTTACTGAACCTAATTTTTCTCTTTCTTGTTTTTTTTTATCTAACAAATCTTCTTGATCAACAGCTAGAGGAAGTTCCTCGACACCATTTAAATTTGAGTTTTCCAAAATATCATCTTCTACCAAATTTAGATCCGAGTTAATTCTATCAAGTAAATCTATTTTTCTTTTGGTTAAACCCTCAATCGTTGCACTTGAACTTGCTTTTCTTTCTCTAATTTGGATTGATTGTTCTTGTATATCATTAAGTTTAGCTCGAAGTGTTTCTATTTTATCATCGGTTTCATTTATAATTTTTTCGTTTTCCGTTTTTTCCTTTTCTGAAATTCTTAAGTTTTCAGAAATTTGACCTTTTTTTTCAGCTTGTATTTTTGGCTGATTATCTAGTTTTTCTAATTGGATATTAGATTTATTTTTTCTTTCTGTTAATTCTAAAACCATTTTCTCAGAATTAGAAAGTAAATTTTTCCAACTCTCAATTTCTTTTTCAATAATATTTATTCTTTCATTTCTTTTTACAGATTCTTTTTTTATATTTTGGTTTTTACTAAAACTTTCAGCATATTTTTCTATACTCGTTTCAAATAAACCTAATGCATTAATTGCCTCATCATTATTTTTTGAAATAATTAAATTTCTTATATTTTCTATTTCATTTTTTAATTTATTTTTAGATTGACTTAAATCTTCATTAGACTGCTTTTCAGTATCATAATACTTTGAGTCAATTTCAATAAGTTCATTTTTTTCTTCTTTCAATCTTCTCTCATTTGAATTTGCATCAATTATTATTCCTTTCTCTCTTGAAATGTCTTCATCAAGTGTTTGTAAAGATTTTTTTATATTTTGAATTTCTTCTTGTGTTCTGGTATTTTCCTCATCTAGGCTTTGAAGTTCTAAATTGAGTCTTTGAATTTTTGATAGATTTTCAATATTTCGTTCTCTTAATGGTGAAACCTTCTCTATTTCAAATTTAATTATTTTCTCTATTTCTAGTATTTTTTCATTAAACCCACTAACTTCATTACCTGCTTCATGATTAATTTCATTTTCAATTTTAATTTCTTTATCAATTTCTAATAATTTTAAATAGTATAAACCTGCTTCAATTTTTTTAATTTGCTCAGATATATTTTTATACTTTGTAGCTTCCTCAGCTTGTTTTTGTAGATTTGCTAATTGTTTTTCTTGTTGTCTTCTTAATTCATCAGCTCTTTTCAAATTATTTTCAGCAGCCCCTAATCTTAATTCTGCTTCATGCCGTCTGACGTGTAGACCAGAAATTCCAGCTGCTTCTTCGAGAATAGCTCTTCTGTCTGTTGGTTTAGCTGTAACTAGTGCGCCTATTCTTCCCTGGCTTATTATTGAGGGAGAATGAGCTCCTGTTGAAAGATCCGCAAAAAACATTTGTGCATCTCTTGCCCTTACTTCTTTGCCATTAATAAAAAATTTTGACCCTTTATCTTTCTCTATTTTTCTACGAACATTTATTTCATCAAAATCTCTGTATTGCACTGGTCCTTCATTATTTTCATTTCTGACATAAATAGAAACTTCGGCAATATTTTTAGATGCTTTATTTGAGGTCCCAGAAAATATTACATCTTCCATTCCTGAACCTCTCATGCTCTTTGCTGATGTTTCTCCCATTACCCATCTTAAAGACTCAACAATATTAGATTTGCCACATCCATTAGGTCCAACAATTCCAGTAAGCCCTTCCTCAATTAAGAAATTGGTTTTATCAGCAAATGATTTAAATCCATTTAGTTGGATTTTTTTAAACTCCATGAGTTAACTTATATCATTTTTTCTAAAGTTTTTTTTATATTTTTATAATTTAGGGATTTTTCAAACTTTTCATTATTAATAATAATCGTAGGAGTAGCATTTATCTTAAATTTTTTAGTTCCCTCGATTCGATCATTTAACACGTAATCCTCAATTTTTTTATTGGTTATACATTTTTCAAAATCCACATTAAAATCCTCTTTTTTGATAAATTTTTTAAGATTATCGTTTAATTGTTCGATTGTATTTCCTTTTACCCAAGCTTGTTGATTAGAATATAAACTTTCAAGAATTTTTAAACCCTGATCCTTATCGCATTGAGAGATTTTTGCTGCATTAAAAGCAGCAACATCTAAAGGGAAGTGTCTGAACTCTATTTTTGCTAATCCAGTGTCTATATAATCTTTTTTAAGTTGAGGATAAACATCTCTATGAAAATTTGCACAATGACTACAAGTTAATGACTCATAAGCAATTATTGTTATTTTTGCATTTTTGTTTCCAGATACTATTCTTTTAATTTCAGAATTTGCAAAATCCATGAAACCAAAAAAAATAAGTAAAATTAAAAAAAATTTTTTCATTTTTGTTTATATACCTTAGTCAGTTCAAGTAATGAATTTCTTATTTTGTCGTTTTTAACATTTTCTATTTTGATTTTATATTTATTATTTGTCATATTATTTTTTTGTTCATTTTTTTTGGAAAAAAAATTTTTTTCACTATCAAAACTAATAGATTTAAGTTTTTCGACAACAGTAAAACCAAAAAAACTATTCATTTTATTAATTATTTCTTTTTTAGAATATTCTAAATCTACCTCGTGACCTCTTTTGACCATAACTTGTAAAGTGCTGACACCAAATCTATTTGAATTTTTAAAAGATTTTGGATAACAGGATTTAAATAAATTTTCTCCAACAATATATTTCCAGTTGTTAAGAGTTTCAGAATAAATATGTCCTTTTTTATCAATTACTCTTTTAATATTTTTCGGCAAAGTGTCTTTAAAAGATCTTAAGCCTTGAATGCTTGCATTTCTCTGCTTAGTATTATTTTTATATTGCATATGAAGGAAAAGATAATAACAAAAAAAATTCTTAAATGGTATGATTTTAATAAGCGCTCTTTACCATGGCGAAAAAAATTAACACCACAAAAAAAACAATACTACACATTAGTTAGTGAATTTATGTTACAACAAACCCAAGTTGCAACGGTAGTTCCATATTTTAATAGATTTATTAAAAATTTATCCTCATTAAAAAAACTTGCTAAAGTAAATGAGAAAAAGTTAATTAAATTGTGGGAAGGACTTGGATATTATTCTAGAGCAAGAAATTTAAAAAAAACAGCAAAAGCTGTTATGAAAAATTTTCATGGAAAATTACCTAATAAATTTGATAAATTGATTTTGCTTCCTGGGATCGGGCCCTATACTGCTAGCGCAATCTTAGCTATAGTATTCAATAGATCATATATTCCATTAGATGGAAATATTGAGAGAGTTTTAAAAAGATATCTATATTTAAAAAAAGAGAAAGAGATTCAAAAACATAATCTTTCAAATAAAAAAAAAATATTTGGTAAATCATCTAGACCCGGTGATTATGCCCAAGCATTAATGGAGTTAGGTGCTTTAATTTGTAAACCAAATAATCCCTTATGTGATCAATGTCCAATTATATCAAATTGTAAATCTTATAAAAAGAATGATTTCATTTTGACGAAAAATATTAAAAAAAATAAAAATAAATATTTCGTATTAAAAGTTTATAAAAAAAAACAAAGATATTTATTAATAAAGAATACTAAGTTTAGTTTTTTAAAAGATTTATCTATTTTTCCAATGGAAGAATTATCTAATCCTAAAAATTTTAATGAAAATTTGAATTTTAAAATATCTAATATGAATATGAATATAAAAATTCAATATTCGAGAAATATACAAAAATTTCCGTCATCTTATTGGATTGATAAAAAAAAATTGGATAATTATATGTTGCCATCATTTACAAAAAAAGTAGTTAAATATTTAGAAAAAAATTAATGAAAAAAGTAGCCATTATTGGAGCTGGAATTTCAGGACTATTTATAGCCAATCTATTTAAGAAAACTTCAAATTATCAAATAACACTTTTTGAAAAAAATAACTCAATTAATTTAGAAGAGGGTTATGGAATTCAATTATCGGTAAATAGTATAAAACTTTTGAATGAAATTGAATTTTATAAAATACAAAAAGAGTATAAGTTTAATCCAAATAAAATTAATTTTTATTCAAATAGAACTTTAAATAAAATATGTGAATTAAACATATCTGAATTTAATTCATATGACTGTAAATATACTACTTTAAAAAGATCTACTTTAATTAACTTTTTAAAAAAAGGTCTGGATGATTTAGTAAAAACTAATCATAATATTTCAAAGATAATTCAATTAAATGAACAAATCCAACTTATTTTTGATAACAACAAAATATTTGAATGTGATTATCTAATTGTTTCAGATGGAGTTTTTTCAAAAAGCAAAAATCTTATTTCAGATAATAAAATTAAACCAAGATATAATGAAACCTTAGCAATAAGAGGAATGATACCCAGTGCCTTAAATATTATTGATAAAAAAAATATCTCATTATTTTTAGACTCGGATTTTCATTACGTAATTTATCCAGTAGCCCCTAATGGAGACTTTAACTTTATAGCTATTATGAGACATAAACTCTCTAATGAAGAACAAAAAAATTACTCAATATTTAAGGATAATTCTTTTATCAAAAAAATTTTGAAAAAAGTTTCTCAAAAAAATATAAAGTTTATAGATAATTTAAAGGAAATAAAGATTTTTCCAGTATTTGTCAGTGATGATTTTTATAAAATACAAAAAAATAATATTCACTTGATAGGTGATGCTTTTTTTGCCTTTCCTCCATCATTTGCTCAAGGTGCATCCCAGTCAATAGAAAGTGCCTATGAGCTATTTAAAAGTATAGAAAATAATTCAGAAGGTAATTTTTTCAATAATAGAGTTAATAAAATAAAAAAGATTAATATTAGATCAAAAATAAACCAGTTTATATTTCATTTATCAAATCCATTAATTTTATATTTAAGAGATATCTTTTTGAAAAAGTTGGTTAAAAATAAAAAATTTTTAAATACTTATTTAGGAAAAATTTATAAAAATTAATTTTTAGAAATTAATCTTTGTCTTAATTGATCTATTGGAACTACTACACCATTTAAATTATAATGCCAATAAGTCCATCCGTTACAGCTTTCAGTGCCCAAAATTGTAGCTGCTACTTTGTGAATTGAGCCTTCAGTTTGAGCATGTTTAATACTGCCATCTGCCATTATCTTTGCACTAATTTGTTTTTTATTATCAAAAATAGTTGTACCCGGTTTAATTATGCCTAACTCAACCAATGAACCAAAAGGTATTCTTGGTTTAGATCTATTATTTTGTAAAGTATCTAGATAATCATCCTCAATAGGTCTAATATTTTTTAATCTTTCCTGAACAGCTTTAAAATAAGATTTTTCTTTCTCTATACCAAAATAATTTCTACCTAATTTTTTAGCAACTGCAGCTGTGGTGCCTGTTCCTAAAAAAGGATCTAAAATTAAATCATCTTTATTTGAAGTTGCTAATAAGATTCTATGAAGTAAGGATTCTGGTTTTTGTGTAGAATGTACTTTTTTACCATTCTTTTTTAATCTTTCTGATCCGTTGCAAATTGGAAATTCCCAGTCAGACCTCATTTGCAGATCATCATTTAAACATTTTAAAGACTGGTAATTAAAAGTATATTTTGATTTATCAGATTTAGATGCCCAAATTAAAGTTTCATGAGCATTTGTAAAACGTGTCCCTCTAAAATTCGGCATTGGATTTTTTTTATTCCAAATGACATCATTCAAAATCCAAAAACCTAAATCTTGAATTGCTTTCCCAACTCTAAAAATATTATGATAACTGCCAATAACCCATAAAGCACCATTTTTTTTTAGTACTCCTTTGCATTCATTTAACCAAACATAAGTAAAATCATCATATTTTTTAAAATTTTTAAATTGATCCCATTTATCATTCACAGCATCAACCTTTGATTGATCTGGTCTAGTCAAATGATTTTTTAATTGAAGATTGTATGGTGGGTCAGCAAAAATTAAATCAAATGTATCATTAGGGATTTTTTTTAATTCTTTTAAACTATCACCATTAATTAATTTATTTTTTAAATCCATAAACATTTTAAATTAATTAGACTCCAAAAAGATTCATCGGTCAACTTGGGATTGAATTATTTAGATTCAAATTGTGTGTTAAATTTTTATGATAACAATATCTGGTGTTTCCACGTGAAACTTATTTTTTTATGGGAGCAAAACTTTTTCTGTGATGAATGCTTGCACCAAGCTTTTTTATAGCAATTAAATGTTTTTTTGTACCATATCCAAAATTTTGATGCCAAAAATATCCAACATTTTTTTTTGCGAGTGTCAGTATGAATTTATCTCTGGAAACTTTTGCAATAATTGAAGCTGCAGAAATAGCAGGAATTTTTTGGTCTCCTTTAATTACTGCTTTCATTTTAAATTTTGTCAAATTTGGAAGTCTATTTCCATCAATTAAAATATGAGAAGGCTTTTTTTCTAATTTTTTTATTGCCCTCTCCATTGCTAGCATACTAGCTTGTAAAATATTGATTTTATCAATTTCTTTATTGGATGCTTTTCCTATTGCCCAAATAGAATTTTTCTTGATGTATTTTGATAAAATTACTCTTCTTTTTTTCGTTAAACGCTTAGAGTCTTTTAAAAGTTTTAAATTTAGAGATTTATTCAAAATTACTGCAGCAGCATAGACTGGACCAATTAGACTTCCTCTGCCAACTTCGTCAACACCTGCAATAATTTTCATTATATTTTAAGTCTTAAGTCTGTAATTTTTTTTTTAATTTTTTTTAGATCGACCCATGAATATTTTTTATTCTCCAGAAATCTAATTAAATAAGAGGGATTAAAAGTAATCATCAGTGGATATGTTTTATTTTTTAATATAATTTCTTTCCATTTTCCTCTCTCATTTGAAATTTTTGAATTTAATCCAGTAATAGACTCCATCGCAGAACTACCAAATAATATTATAATTTTTGGGTTGATTATTGATATGTGTTCTTTCAAGAATATAGAATATCTTTTTATTTCTTGGGAGGTTGGTTTTCTATCTTCAGGAATTCTGAAATTAATTGCATAAGTAGAGTAAACATTTTCAATCTTAACATCTATAGCGTTAAGCATTTTTTTAAGTAATGATCCTTCTTCCCCCTGAAATGTTTTTCCTACTTTCTCATCTTCTGCGCCAGGAGCTTCTCCAATAATCATCAATGGACTATTAACATCACCATTCCCAATAATAAAATTTTTTGAACTTTTTTGCAATTTGCAATTTTGAATTGAATTTATAACTTTTTTGAGTTGAATAATTTGCTCTTTTTTATTTGAATTATTTTGATTAACTTCGATATTATTAATTTTAAATCTATTTATTGGTTTTTCATTAAAAATAAAATCAACTTCTATTGAGTTTATTAGTTCTTCCTTATATGTCATTATCTAAATAAGAAGTATTTAATCATATTAAAATGTATAGCAAAAAAATCAAAATTATTTTAATTTTTCTAATATTCTATCAGACACCTTTGTTATCTAAAAGTAATAGTTTTAATCAATTTAAAGCAGGCAATTTATCGAAATATTTTTCAGGAATAGTTGCTTTTGAAAATAAAAATAATTCAGAAGCATTAGATTTTTTTAGTTCATCTAAAATACTAATTAATAAACATGATCCATACTTAAAAAAATTTATAATGTCTTTAGCACTAGAGAATAAAGTGGCTCAAGCAATAAATTTGATCAAATTAAATAGAGGGAAAAAAAATACTGATTTTTTTGAGGCACATGTATTACTAATTTTAGATAGTCTCAAAAAAAATAACTTAGATCAGGCAAATAAATTATTATCTGAAGTTCCAGAATTATTGACAAAAGAAAAATTTAATTACGTTATTCTAAATTCTTTAGAGAAATACATTTATGTTTTTAGAGAAAAGAAAATTATTAAATCTGATGAAAAATTTGGCAATTTTTCTTTAATAAATGAGACTTTTCAAAGATGTTATTTGGAAGATGAAAATACAGATCTTTTTTTTTCTAATTTAATAAATAACAACCAAACTGATTATTCTCGGTACATATATTTTTATCTTACTAATTTATTAGAAAAAAAAAATTTTGAAGAGGCAAAACTTTTAACTGATAAAATAGATTATATTAATGCAACACTACTACTATCTCAGGGAAAAAGCTGGGTTGATGTTAATGAATATAAAAGATTTAGTGAAATATTTTCATGCAAAAATCATACAGATATAATTGGTGAATTTCTTTTTTTAATTTCTAATCTTTATTCTTCTCAAGATGAATTCGAAAAATCTAATTTTTATTTGAGTCTCTCACTTTACTTAAATCCAAAGTTTGTATTTAATTTTTCTCTAGTAGCTGAAAATTTTTATTTAAATAAAGATTATAAAAAAGCCAAAGAAGTTTTGAAGAATTTTGAAAGAGATCAAGATTTTTATTACTGGTACAGAGTAAAGAAGGAAGCACAAATGATATCTGACACAGAAACTCGAGATGAGGGGTTAGATTATATTACATCAAAATTTAAAAAGATTAAAAATCCTAATAATAAATTTATTTTTGATGTTGCAAATTTTTATAAAAATGCAAAAAAATATAATGATGCAATTAAATTTTATTCATTAATTATTAACTCGATTGATGAGTCCTCTGAATTGAAATCAGATTTATTATATCGAAGAGGTGGTAGTTATGAGAGATTAAAAGATTACGCTAATGCCGATAGAGATTTGCAGAATGCATTAAAAATTAATCCAAATGATGCTTATGTTTTAAACTATTTGGCCTATTCTTGGCTTGAAAGAGATTACAAGATAGATGAAGCAATTCAAATGCTAGAAAAAGCTTATGATATTGAAAATAATGATCCTTATATTATAGATTCTATTGGCTGGGCTTATTATTTGATTGATAATTTTATTAAGGCAGAAGAGTTTTTAAGAAGAGCTGTAGAGCTAATGCCAGATGATCCAATAGTCAATGATCATTATGGAGATATATTGTGGAAATTAGATAGAAAAATTCAAGCACGATACTTTTGGTCAATGGTTTTAAAAATGGAAGATGCTGAAAAAGAATTGATTGAGCAAATTAATGATAAACTAGTTTCAGGACTTAAAAAATCTTGAAAGGTTATTTTAAAATTAAATCATTTGCTAAAATTAATTTAGCATTAAACGTAGTTGGAAAAGCGTTATTATTTCACAAAGTAGAAAGTGTAGTTTCTTTTTTAGACTTAAGTGATGAAATATTTATAAGAAAAATTAATAAAAAAGACCACAAATTAAAATTTATTGGAAAATTTTCAAAAAATATTGGTAATGATAACACTATATCGAAATTACTTAAAATACTTGATAGAGATGAATTACTTAAAAATAAAAAATATGAAATTAAGGTAAATAAAAATATACCATCTGAAGCTGGACTTGGGGGGGGCTCAATGAATGCTGCCTCAATTCTTAATTTTATGATAAAAAAAGAAAATATCAAAATTAATAAAAAAAAAAATTACTAAAATTACAAAACTTGTGGGCTCAGATGTTATTTTAGGTATTTATTCTAAAGATTTAATATTAGACCCTACAGGTTATATCAAAAAGATATCTGGTTTAAGTAAAAAAAACGTTTTAATCGTAAAACCCGATTTTGGTTGTTCAACAAAAAAAATTTATGCGAAAGTAAAAAAATTTAATACTTCAAAAATAAATGCTCCTTATAAAAAACTATTTAGCTTTTCTAACCTTGCAAAAATGAGTAATGATCTGGAGCCTGTTGCTTTTAAAATTTACCCAAAATTGAAAACTTTAAAAACTTTTCTAGAGAAAATGCCATATATTAAATTAGCTAGAATGACAGGTTCGGGTTCAGCAATGATTGCTTATTTTTCCTCAAGGAAACTATGTAAACAGGCTGAAAAAAAAGTAAAAAAACATTTTACTAAATATTGGTGTAAGACAGCAAAAACTATATAAATTTAGTTTTTTTGTGCTATACGAATATAATATTGGGGCGTAGCCAAGTGGTAAGGCACGGGTTTTTGGTACCTGCATCCTAGGTTCGAATCCTAGCGCCCCAGCCA
>MDTG01360013.1_pt1 | contig 11720 bp, 8 predicted proteins | sample 811421 | NCBI WGS metagenome assembly MDTG01 (sample SAMN05326645, study PRJNA326480) | marine metagenome | isolation source: seawater | place: Pacific Ocean: South East | collected 2011
TTCCAAAAGGGACTAATGGTATGTTTATTGCCGAGTCAATTTCCAAATCTCTTAAAAATAAAGCAATTGCTATTATGGTTAATGATAATACTAAAGACCTTACTGATAGTATTAATGAAAATTCAGATGTAAAGATAATTACACTTGAAGATGAAAAGGGGTTGGAAATCATGAGGCATACTTTAACAGCCCAAGTATTAGCACGCGCTCTTAAAAAATTATTTCCTAATGCAAAGCTTGCAATAGGACCCGTTATAGAAAATGGTTTTTATTATGACTTTGAGTATGATAAGCCGGTTTCATCTGAGGACTTACCAAAAATTGAGAAAGAAATGAAAAATATAATAAAAGAATCTAGATGTATAAAAAAACTATTCAAGTCCAAAGAAGAAGCAATAAATTTATTTAAAAAAAGAAAAGAAGATTATAAAGTAAAAATTATAGAAGAGTCAGACCAGCAAGATAACTTTCAAATTTATAGTCAAGAAGGAACAGAATTTATTGATTTATGTTATGGACCTCATCTACCAAATCTAAAGCATATCGGGGCTTTTAAATTGACAAAAATAGCAGGAGCTTATTGGAGAGGTGATTCTAATAATGAAATGCTACACAGAGTTTACGGAACAGCATGGAAAGATGCTGGGGAATTAGAAAGATATCTTAAAATCTTGAAGGAAGCAGAAAAGAGAGACCATAGGTTATTAGGGAAGAATATGGATTTATTTCATTTCCAAGAGGAAGCTCCAGGTGCAGTATTTTGGCATCCAAAGGGATGGAAGGTTTTCCAAAAACTAATTAATTACATGAGAGATAAACAGGAAAAAGCAGGCTACCAAGAAATAAGTACGCCAGAAGTTTTAGATAGGGTATTGTGGGAGAAATCAGGACACTGGGAAAAATTTGGAGAAAATATGTTTACATCGGTTACAAAAGAAGAAAAAACTTATGCCATTAAGCCAATGAACTGTCCTGGTGGAATTCAAGTTTTCAACCAAGGCATTAGAAGTTATAAAGAACTGCCTTACAAAATATCTGAGTTTGGAAAAGTTCATCGCTATGAGCCTTCTGGAGCGCTTCATGGCCTAATGCGTGTAAGAGCTTTTACTCAAGACGATGCTCATATTTTTTGTGATGAAGGACAAATAGAATCAGAGTGTAAAATATTGTGTGATTTAATAACAGAAATTTATAATGATTTTGGTTTTGAAAAAATTATGATCAAATATTCTGATAGGCCAAAACAGAGAGTAGGTACTGACGAAGTCTGGGATAAAGCAGAAAAAGCGTTACTTACTACAATAAAAAAAATAGGACTTCCATACAATATTAATTCTGGTGAGGGAGCTTTTTACGGACCAAAATTAGAATTTGTTCTAAGAGACGCTATTGGAAGGGACTGGCAATGTGGAACAGTGCAAATAGATTTAAATCTTCCAGAAAGACTGGAATGCAGTTTTGTAAATAAAAAAGGAGAAAAACAAATACCTGTTCTAATTCATAGAGCCTTATTTGGTTCTTTAGAGAGGTTTATAGGCATTTTACTGGAGCATTATTCTGGCAAGCTACCATTATGGTTGTCTCCACAGGAAACTGTGATAGCTACAATTAGTGAGCAATTCAAAGATTATGCAAAAGCTATTCAAAATAAGTTGTTGGACAACAATATTTCATCAGAAATTGATAACAGAAACGAAAAAATCGGATATAAAATTAGAGAACATAGTTTTCAAAAAATTCCTATTATAATTATTGTTGGGGAAAAAGAAATTAAAAATAATAATATATCTATAAGAAGATTAGGAAGCAAAGAACTTAAGAATTCAAGTCTAGATGATTTCATAAGAGATATAAAATTAGAAAAGAATAACATTTATGGTTAGTAAAATATTAATTTTTTTTATTAAGGTTTATAGACTTTTAGTCTCTCCAATATTAGGACAAAATTGTAGGTTTTGGCCAACCTGCTCTGAGTATAGTATACAAGCTTTGCAAGAATATGGAGTTTTAAAAGGAACAAAGTTTATTTTAAAAAGAATAGTCAGATGTAATCCGTGGGGTGGAAGCGGAATAGATGTGCTTCCAAAAAGAGATGCTAAAGATAAAAACTAGTTGTGGTTTAAAAAAATACAATGAATTAAAAAAAAAAAGTGGTTTTTTTAATAAAATAAGATTTTATTTTTTCTTATTTTTTGGAGGATTAAGGGATATATTTAAAAAATAAAAAATTCATACACATGATAAGATTACTTACATTGATAATTACCATTTATATTTCGTTTAAAAACTGTTTATTAGCAGGAGGTATTTCAGCTTTAGATTTATATCAAAATTGTAAAAATTATCACGATTGGGTAGCTAATGATTTTAGATACCCGGTGGATGCGCAAATACTTTTCAACATGGGTAAATGTAAAGGAATAATTGAAACAACAGGAAAAACTATGCTTACTTTATGTTATGAAAAAAAAAGAAACCTCAATGTAAGCAACAAAATGACAGCAAATTTAAGAAATATTAAAACATTAACTATAGTTAAGTATTTTGTAGAACACGCAAATAAAGATCCTAGTATAAGAAGACATGAAGGGCATTTATATCTTATGGAGTTTATAAGTAAAAAGTGGCCCTGCAGCTAAGCAACTGTATATAATTTAATCAATAAAAATAATTTAAAATAAGAATGACTAAATTTTAAGCAATTTACGAGCTATTAAAATTTGATTTTTTTTTAATGTGAAACTATACTTTTTTCACTTATATTTTGCTAGCTAAAATTAATTTAAGCACTAGTTAAATAAAGGAGCTCTTAAAAAAAGGAAAGAATTTGTTAAAAAACAAAAATTATAATTTATTTCGACCAGAGAAGCAGGGGCTTTATGATCCTTCAAATGAGCACGACTCTTGTGGGTTAGGTTTTGTAGCGAACTTTAAAGGTAAGAGAAGTCACTCTATAATTAATGACGGTTTAGAAATGCTTGAGAATCTTGAGCATAGAGGAGCAGTAGGAGCTGACAAAACCGTTGGTGATGGTGCCGGAATATTAACTAATATTCCTCATCTTTTTTTCTCCAATGATTTGAAGAAAAAAGGCGTAACTCTTCCTAAAGAGGGCAATTACGGTGTAGGAGTATTCTTTTTACCAAAAATTAGCAAATATTCTAAAAATTGCATTAATTTAATAGAAAAACAAATAAAAAAAAATAATTTAGAAATTATCTACATAAGAAAAGTTCCAACTAATTCAAAAATTTTATCTCCCACAATGAGGAAGAGCGAGCCACATATTTTTCAAATATTCATAAAATCAAAAAAGGAAGGGCTGGAAAAGGAAAAACTTTACAGAAAACTTTTTGTATTAGGCAAGCTAATTACAAACGAGATAAATCTATTAATAAAACAGGAAGAAACATACAAAAGCTTCTATATCAGCTCATTATCTAATAGAACTATAGTTTATAAAGGCATGTTGCTATCTGATTTGGTTAGAAAGTACTTTCCAGACTTATCTAGTAAAAACTTTGTTAGTAGCTTTTCCTTGATACACCAACGCTTTTCAACAAATACTTTTCCGTCTTGGGATTTAGCTCAGCCTTTCAGGATGGTGTGTCATAATGGCGAAATTAATACGGTAAGAGGCAATGTGAACTGGATAAATGCCAGAAAACAAACAATGGAGAGTGACATATTAGGAAAAGATTTAAAAAAAATATGGCCAATAATTCCTGAGGGCCAGTCAGACACAGCCTGTTTTGATAACGCCTTAGAACTGTTAATCATGGGTGGCTATAGCTTAGCACATGCCATGATGTTACTAATACCAGAAGCTTGGCAAAATTCAACAAATATGGACGAAAATAAAAAGGCTTTTTATCAATATTATTCAACCTTCTCAGAGCCTTGGGATGGTCCAGCAGCTGTAGCTTTCTCAGATGGAAAACAAATAGGAGCTACATTAGATAGAAATGGTTTAAGGCCTGCTAGATATTTTATAACTAATGATGACAGAATCATATTAGCCTCGGAAATGGGAGTTCTAAGGGTCCCAGAAGAAAAAATTGTTGAAAAGTTTAGATTAAGGCCTGGAAAAATGCTACTAGTAGATTTGGAAAAAGGAGAAATTATAAAAGATGATAATTTAAAAAAAGAAAAATTCTCGGCTGTAAATTATAAAAAATTAATAAAAAGCAATTTTGTTGTCTTAAAAGAAACTAATAAGAAAAAAAAAGAAAAATTCTTTGATATAGAAGCACTTAAAAAAAGACAAAATTTATTTGGTTACACACAAGAAGATATAAAATTCTTACTATCTCCAATGGTTGCCAACTCTGCTGAAGCAACAGGATCTATGGGTACGGATACACCAGTTGCGGTTTTGTCACAAAAATCCAAACTGCTATTTAATTATTTTAAGCAGAATTTTGCACAAGTTACTAACCCGGCTATCGATCCTATAAGAGAAGAGGCTGTAATGAGTTTAATATCTTACTTAGGAGAAAGAGCAAATATTCTAAACTTGGAATTAGATAATAAGAAACGAATAAAGTTGAAACAACCAATTTTAACAAAAGAAAATATGATAGAGATTGGGTATTACGCAAAAAGGTATCCTAAATATTTTAGTGTAAAAAGAATTAATATTCTTTTTGGAAAAAACCAAACAATAAAAGAAGTTAAAGAAAAATTAAGGAAAATATGTATTGAAGCTGAAAAGTCCGTTGCAAAAAAAAATGCTAAAATAGTTGTACTTTCAGATCAAAAAGTAAATAATAATAGTGTTGCATACCCTTCTTTGTTAGCAGTTTCAGCAGTCCATCACCACTTAATTAAAAAGGGTTTAAGAACTAGATGTAGCTTATTAGTAGAGACTGGAGAAGCGAGATAGGTTCATCATTTCTGTTTATTAGCTGGCTATGGAGCAGAAGCAATTTTTCCATATTTAGCATTTGAAACTATTAAAAATCTTGACTCAAACATTATTTCTAAAAGCAATAATAATCTTTCTGCTGAAGCTAGCTTTATTAAGGCTGTTGGTAAAGGGATTTTAAAAGTGATGTCCAAAATGGGAATTTCTACTTACCAGTCATACAATGGAGCACAAATATTTGATGCTGTAGGTTTAAATTCAAAGTTTATAGCAAATTATTTTACAGGAACCTCTTCCCTAATAGAAGGAATAGGTTTTAAAGAAGTAATTAATGAGGTCAAAAAAAGACATTACAATGCACTTAGCAAATTCTCAGTAAATAATAATGTTCTTGATAAAGGAGGAGAGTATTCCTTTAGACTAGGAGAGGAAAAGCATGTTTGGAATCCTGAAACGGTCTCTTTATTACAGCATGCGGTTAGAGAGAATAACAGAGACAAATATCATCTTTACGCTAGTAAACTTAATGGTAACGGTAATGGTAATTTAAATCCTAGAAGTCTATTTAAAATTAAAAAGGCAAAAAGTCCAATTGCAATCAAAGAAGTGGAGTCAGCAAGTGAAATTGTAAAACGTTTCTCAACAGGAGCTATGTCTTTTGGTTCAATAAGCAGAGAGGCACATACTACTTTAGCCATAGCCATGAATAAGCTAGGAGCAAGGTCAAACACTGGAGAGGGAGGGGAGGAACGAGACAGGTTTGAAGTACGAAAAGATGGAAAGGATTTAAGAAGTGCTATAAAGCAAGTTGCTTCAGGCAGGTTTGGAGTGACTACAGAATATTTAGTAAATAGTACAGATATACAGATAAAAATTGCCCAGGGAGCCAAGCCAGGAGAGGGCGGTCAATTGCCAGGTCACAAAGTTGATAAAGTAATAGCAGATGTAAGATTTTCAACACCAGGTGTGGGTTTAATCTCCCCACCTCCACATCATGATATTTATTCCATTGAGGATTTAGCACAACTAATTTTTGATCTTAAAAATGTAAATCCTAAGGCGAGAATATCCGTAAAGTTAGTATCCGAAATAGGTGTAGGAACTGTAGCTGCAGGAGTTGCAAAAGCTAAAGCTGATCATATTACTATTTCGGGTTTTGAGGGAGGCACTGGTGCAAGTCCTTTAACCTCAATTAAACATGCAGGGTCACCATGGGAATTAGGTTTAGCTGAAACCCAACAAACGTTAGTTTTGAATAACTTAAGGAGTAGAATTTCGCTACAAGTGGATGGTGGCTTAAGAACAGGAAGAGATGTAGTTATAGGTGCATTGTTAGGAGCAGATGAATTTGGTTTTTCAACAGCACCTCTTATTTCAATTGGTTGTATAATGATGAGAAAGTGTCATTTAAATACATGTCCAGTGGGTATAGCTACTCAAAATCCAGAATTAAGAAAAAAATTCACTGGTACACCAGATCAGGTAATAAAATATTTCTTTTATGTAGCTGAAGAAATAAGACAAATTCTTGCGAGTATGGGCATCAAAAGGTTTAATGATATTATAGGAAGGTCAGATAAACTATCTTTTGATAAAGAAGTAGCTTTTTGGAAAACAAAAAATTTAGATTTTAGTAATATCTTTTACAGTCCTCAAGGTAAAAAAAGAAATGATATTTTCAACACAGGTAAACAGGAGCATAATTTAGAAAAAGTTTTAGATCACTCATTTATTAAAGATTTTAATGAAACCTATAAAAAGACAAAACACATAATTATAAATAAAAAGATTAATAATACCGATAGATCAGTAGGCGCAATGTTTTCAGGACATATAGCTAATATTTTTGGCCATGAAGGTTTAAAAAAAAATACAGTCTCCGTTAACCTAAAAGGTACAGCAGGCCAATCTTTTGGAGCTTTTTTAGCAAAAGGTATAACAATATACTTAAGCGGAGAAGGGAATGATTATGTTGGAAAAGGATTATGTGGAGGAAATATTATCATAAAACCACCAAAAGAAAGCAAAGTCATACCTTCTAAAAGTATTATAGTAGGAAATACAGTGCTTTATGGTGCTATATCAGGAGAGTGTTATTTTAGAGGTATAGCTGGAGAAAGATTTGCAGTAAGAAATTCTGGAGCATGGGCAGTTGTAGAAGGTTTAGGTGACCATGGTTGCGAATATATGACTGGGGGTGTAGTAGTATGTCTTGGTAAAACAGGTAAAAATTTTGGAGCAGGTATGTCGGGAGGAGTTGCTTATGTTTATGATGAAGACGAAAACTTCGAAACTAACTGTAATATGAGTTTGATTGACGTCAAGATAATACCTAGAGAAAAAAAGCTTGGTAAAAATATATTAAAAAATAACAGCCGCGCATTTAAGGACAATATGTTATATTTTCATGAATATAGATTAAAGCTTTTATTATTAAACCACATAAAATATACTGATAGTGATATTGCAAGGAAAATTTTATCAAAATGGGAAAAGTCCTTAGGTAAATTTAAAATGGTTTTCCCAAAAGACTACAGAAAAGCATTACTGCAGCTGCAAGATGATAAAGCTGTAAAAAGCATGAAAGGTTAAAAATGGGAAAAGTTACTGGTTTTATTGATTATAATAGAAAAGATAGAGAATACATATCTATTAAGAATAGAGTTAAAAATTTTAAAGAATTTATCAAGCCTTTAAAGAAACAAGAACTAAAAAATCAGGCCTCTAGGTGTATGGATTGCGGTATCCCATATTGTCATTCTGCTTGCCCTGTTAATAATATTATTCCTGATTGGAATGATATGGTATATAATAGTGATTTTAAAAATGCTGTTGAAGTTCTACATTCTACAAATAATTTCCCTGAGTTTACAGGAAGAATATGCCCAGCTCCTTGTGAGGCAGCTTGCACATTAAATATTGAAGATAATCCCGTTACTATAAAAACAATAGAGTGCTCAATTATTGATAAAGCCTGGGAAAATGGATGGATTAAGCCTAAAAAAAGCAAAATTAAATTAGCTAAATCGATAGCCGTAATAGGTTCTGGCCCTGCAGGAATGGCTGCTTCTCAACAACTTGCAAGAAAAGGTTATAAAGTAACTTTATTTGAGAAAAACAGTAAAATAGGAGGGTTGCTTAGATATGGTATTCCTGATTTTAAAATGGAAAAAAACATTATTGATAGAAGAGTAGAGCAGATGGAAAAAGAAGGTGTATCATTTAAAACAAATATTGAAGTAGGTGTTGATATATCTACAAAAACTTTAATTAGAGATTACGATGCAGTATTACTTACTTCTGGTTCTGAAGAAGCTAGAGAATTAAATATACCAGGTAGAAACGCAAAGGGTGTTTATCTAGCTATGGATTTTCTGCCTCAACAAAATAAGATAAATTCTGGTGAATACAACAAAGCTGATCTTACCATTTCTGCTTATAATAAGAAAGTAGTAGTTATAGGTGGTGGAGATACTGGCTCTGATTGTATAGGAACTTCATTTAGGCAAGGAGCAAAAAACGTGACACAATTGGAAATAATGCCTATGCCTCCCAAAAAAGAAAATAAAGAGTTAACGTGGCCACACTGGCCGCATAAGCTAAGAGTGTCATCTTCTCAAGCAGAGGGAGCATCTAGAGACTGGTCTATTATGACAAAATCATTCAAGGTAGATAACGGCAAAGTAACAGGACTAAATTGTGTACGACTTAATGAAAAAATGCATCCTATTAAAGGCAGTGATTTCTTTATAGAAGCTGACCTGGTGTTATTAGCTATGGGGTTCATACATCCAGTTTATGAAGGACCAATTAGTGAGTTAAAACTGAAGCTTGACAAAAAGGGTAATATAAAGGCAGATATGGTAAAATTTTTGACCTCTCAAAAAAAAGTTTTTGCTGCAGGAGATGCAAGAAGAGGGCAATCACTAGTTGTGTGGGCAATAAGAGAAGGTAGAGAGGCAGCAGAGTCTATTCATAAGTTCTTATCTAAAGCTTGATACTTTACCAAAATAGTCTATATTGTAATCATGTTAAAAGTTACCAGATTAGCTGATTACGCAGTTTTAATTCTCTGCCAATTTAGTTTTAAAAGGAATACAGTACTTTCTTCAACTAAAATTTGCAGAGGAACAGGGATTAAAAAGGCTACTGTCAATAAATTACTTGCACTCTTAGTAAAAGGAAACGTACTATCAGCAGTTAGAGGGCCGAGAGGGGGATATAAGCCTTCTAGAGAATTAGAAAATATTTCTGTAAAAGAAATTATAGAGGCAATAGAAGGGCCGGTTTCGCTTACCGATTGTATAGATAATAATTCGACCAAATGTAATCTGATTAGCACCTGTGTTACGAAAAATACATGGAGTATGGTTAATAGTGCTATAGTTGATACACTTCATAGTATAAAAGTGGAGCACCTAAATGCACAATTCAGTACATCTAATAATTTCGATAAATAACCAAACCGCATAGGAGAAAAAAATGTCGAGCGATACAAGAAGAGTTGTTGAAGAAGCAAGTGAGTACAAATATGGCTTCACAACTGAAATTCAACAAGAATTTGCTCCTAAGGGACTTAATGAAGATATTGTAAGGTTTATATCTTCAAAAAAAGATGAGCCACAATGGTTGACTGATTGGAGGTTAAAAGCATTTAAGTCCTGGAAGCTAAAAGAAGACATACTTCCTGAATGGGCCAATTTAAAGTATGATAAAATAGATTTTCAAGATTTACACTATTTTGCTGCTCCAAAATCTAATACTTCAGAACCAAACTCACTTGAAGAAGTTGATCCCGAGCTACTAAGAGCTTATGACAAATTAGGTATTCCATTGAAAGAGCAAGAGTTTCTAGCTGGAGTAAAAAACAGTCACAACGTTGCTGTAGATGCAGTATTCGATAGCGTTTCCGTAGCAACAACTTTTAAAGAGGAACTTGGTAAACTGGGTATAATATTTTGTTCCTTCTCTGAAGCAGTAAAAAAGCATCCGGAATTAGTGAGGAAATACCTTGGCACAGTCATTCCCGTTAATGATAATTATTTTTCTACTTTAAATTCCGCTGTATTTAGTGATGGATCATTTGTGTATATTCCGCCCGATACTAAATGTCCAATGGAATTAAGTACCTATTTTAGAATTAATGCGGCAAATACTGGTCAGTTTGAAAGAACACTAATCATAGCAGATAAAAATTCTTATGTTTCCTATCTAGAAGGTTGTACTGCACCAATGAGAGATGAAAACCAATTACATGCCGCAGTTGTAGAGCTAGTAGCACTGGAAAATGCAGAAATAAAGTATTCTACAGTACAAAATTGGTATCCTGGCGATAAAAATGGAAAGGGTGGTATCTATAATTTTGTTACTAAAAGGGGAATATGTGCTGGAAAAAATTCAAAGATTTCATGGACACAAGTTGAAACCGGTTCAGCAGTAACTTGGAAATATCCTAGCGTTATTTTGAAAGGTGATAATTCAAAAGGAGAATTTTATTCCGTTGCTTTATCAAATAATTACCAGCAGGCAGACACAGGAACTAAGATGATACACATTGGACAAAACACATCTTCTAGAATAGTTTCTAAAGGAATATCAGCAAGTCGAGGACAGCAGACTTACAGAGGCCTAGTAAGTATCATGCCTAAAGCATTCAATTCTAAAAACTTTACCCAATGTGACTCACTATTAATAGGTAATGAATGTGGGGCTCATACAGTTCCTTATATAAATGTAAAAAATAATAATTCAGATATAGCTCATGAAGCCACTACATCTAAAATCAATGATGAACAATTATTCTATTGCAGACAAAGAGGTATACCAGAAGAAGACGCAACTGCTTTAATAGTAAATGGGTTTTGTCGAGAAGTTTTAAAAAGTTTGCCCATGGAGTTTGCAGTTGAGGCGAAAAAATTATTAGAGTTGAGTTTAGAAGGAGCTATTGGTTGACATGCTACAAATCAAGAACCTATCAGTTTCAGTTAAGGACAAACTAATAATAAACGACCTTAGCCTCGATTTAAAAAAGGGAAGGAAAGTAGCTATTATGGGGCCAAACGGATCAGGAAAATCCACCTTATCAAATGTAATAGCCGGCAAATCAGGATATTTAATAAATGAAGGGGAAATATTGTTTGATGGAGAAAATATTCTCGATAAGGAACCAGAAGATAGAGCCTCAATGGGAATATATTTGGCTTTTCAATATCCAGTTGAAATACCTGGTATTGCTAATTCATCTTTCTTGAGGACTGCAATGAATGCGATTAGAAAATATAATGGGAAAGAACCAATTAATGCGAGAGACTTTTTAGATGAATGTAAGTTAGTAGTTGAAAAATTAGGATTTGAGCAGGCATTCCTATCTAGAGATTTAAACCTTGGCTTTTCAGGAGGAGAGAAAAAGAAAAATGAAATTTTTCATTTACTAATGCTAAAGCCTAAATTATGTGTTCTTGATGAAATTGACTCTGGATTAGATATAGACTCTCTTAAACTAATATCAAAGGGTATCGCTAATTATAGTTCACTTGAGAATTCAATGCTTATTATTACACACTACCAGAGGTTGCTTGAACATGTAAAACCAGACGAAGTTCATATTTTTAATGGAGGTAAAATAGTTAAATCAGGCAGTTACGAACTGGTAAAAGTTTTAGAAGAAAAAGGTTATAAGGAGTTTTGTTAAGAAATGTTATTTGACGAGTTTATAAGCAGTTATAAAAAAGGTACTCCCCTTTATCTAAAGAATAAGCTCTGGGTAGATTACAAGACTTTATATGAGCATTTTATCGAGAACAATATTCCAAATAATGTCTGCGAAGAATGGAAAAACTTTGATACCTCCAAA
>MDTG01034039.1_pt1 | contig 11719 bp, 12 predicted proteins | sample 811421 | NCBI WGS metagenome assembly MDTG01 (sample SAMN05326645, study PRJNA326480) | marine metagenome | isolation source: seawater | place: Pacific Ocean: South East | collected 2011
ATGAATTACAGGTCGATTGTAATCCTGTATTGTATAGTGTTTATAAGAATGTAAATGAAAATTTTGCTGACGGTAAAAAGAAAGGCAAAAGCAGACCTGGAAGAGTCAAAAAAGCAGGTGCCAGTTGTAAAGGATCGGTAAGTAGTCTAAGAGCAAAGGCAAAAAAGTATAGTGGTGAGAAAGGCAAAATGTATCACTGGTGTGCTAATATGAAATCCGGCAAGAAAAAATGATAGATACATCACCGCTAAATTATTCAGAATTGTACAATAAAAGTACAATGAATAGAAGTGATGGTCATGTTAGTTATTCAAACAAAATGTTAAAATGGGGAGACGCATTTGCGGCTGTCTGTTTTGCTTATGGAATTCCATGGGATAGGATAATAACAAAATTTCCTATTTTAAATAATAACAATAGGCATGAAGGACATATAGGTCCATATAATTCTGCCCAAGCACAAATAGATTTTATAAAACAAAATCACACTAAATTACCAAAAAGTATTTTAGAAATTGGCGGAGGCAGATTAGAAGTTGTAACATTTTTATCAGAACTTGCTAGACAACTTTGCATCACACAGCAAATTGTAGTAATTGAGCCTGGTAAAGATGCTCCTACATATTTACAAGAAACACCAAAACATTATTTTCCTGATACATGTAATGAATTAACAAATATAGTATTATACAATGCACCGATACATGAATTGGAAGTAGATTTTAGTAAATACGATACTATACTAATGGTAGAAAGTTTAGAACATATTCTTGCAGAACAGTTTGATCCAAAATTCGAACAATTAAAGCACCAATTTAAAGGTGATTTTATAATTGTAAATTGGATAGGATACCACCCTATTGCTGTAGGTCAATATGCTCCACCTGACATACATTGCAGACTAGTAGATGATGATTTATATAACTATTATGCAGAACATGGCACTACAAAGCATCGTAATGGTAGCCACCTTTGGCTAAGTCTTTCCTAAATATCTGTTAAATACTGCTATGCAGTTTGCAGATATAGAAAATCCTTTTGTAAAATTTTTGTACAGTTGTGGCAAAGCAGATATGCTGGAACATGTTCCTACGCATTCTAAAACATCTATGTATGGCATGTGCAGACACTTAGATGAACATTGGGAAAAGCAAGAAGATTTATATCCAGGTATAAAAACAATATACATTATTAGTATAGATGGTATGGATTCTAAAATGTTATATGATATTTGGGAACATAACAAATATACTTGTACGCCTCTAGTACCAGAGTTTATGCAAAATGATGATGCTATTATTTTATTTGATAATAGTGCAGAAGGACATGTAGATGAATATATTTTTAAATTTATATCTCAAGTTGTACATCATTACAAATTAAATCCACAAAAAACATTTTATTGTAATAGCAGTATTAATATTGAACATTTACAAAGTAAAACTCAGTATACTAATTTTAAAACTATAAGTTCTAATAATTTTTTAGAGGATTCTTTAACAGAACTATATGAAGAATTACAACCTAAATTGCAAACATTTGGACAATTTGACAATAACTTTTTATTTGATATAGACACACAATTAAGTAAACGTTATTTGTTTAATTGCTTAAATAACGCACCTAAACCATATAGAGCACTCTTATTAGGAGCAATAGTAGAAAGTGGCTTAGACGGCTTCTATAGTAGTCTTACGGTGCCTTTTAGTACCTTATTCGAAGGTTGTATAGAATACTTAAACAAGCAAATGCGTAATAAGTCCTTAACAAAAGAAGATTTTAATACAGCACTTAGATGGCTCAATATTTTAGAAAATAAGTACCCTATAATACTAGATAAGCCAGACGAAGATAGTATTCATATGCGTAAAATGTCTGCGGACAATGAATTTGTAGACAGTTTATTTGATTGTGACATAAGCATAGTAACAGAATCTAGTATAGATGATAATTTGTTTGTGTCTGAGAAAGTATTTAAACCTATTATAATGTGCCAACCATTTATTGTGTTAGGACCAAACCGAATTAATAATTATTTAGAGTCATTACAATACAATACTTTTGATTATATCATAGACACAAAGAAAATTGACCACGAAAATAACATAGTTAATAAGATTAAAATGATATTAGAGTCGTTAAATAATCTTAATATAGTAAAATCTAGTCCTGTAGAGTGGAAATCGTTTAATGATAAGTTAGCATTAGATGTAATTCATAATTATAATAATTTTATTGTTAGAAAACAACAGTTGCATGATGCTGGATTAGATAATTTAGAAGGATTTTTTGAATTTCGTCCAGGACTAAAGGTACCATTATCTATAAAATAAGGTAAATACAAGTATGAAGATTAACGAAATCATTATCAATGAAACAATGACAGCAGGTGCAGTTGCTACAGTAGTTAAACCACTGGGTAGTGATGTACAACGTGTTGTTCAACGTCCTAAAAAGCCTAAAAAAGCAGGCCCTAAAAAGAAGCCTGGTCCAAAGTCAAACGCAAAACATACTATTATTAAAAGGTAAACATGAGAATACTACAAAGTAAAAACGGTTCAACGGTTGTACATTCTAAAGAATACCAGTTATTTGATAAATTAAGACATGAAAATGGTATATATGAAGTAGACCTTAGTGAATCGGATTTACATTGTGCATGTCAGTTAAGACAACGCGGTGTAGTATTAAAAATTAGAGAAAATGGTAAAATCAAATACAAAGCCTATCCCCAAAAGTAGGAAATTAACTCCTAAGAAGAAAAAAGAGTTACTTAATAAACTCGAGAATACAGTTAAAAATGTATCAAAACGTGGTTTATACTTTGTAGTGGGCAATAAGCAAAGTTTTTTCAAAGTTATTGACAGCAAAGATAAAAGAATAACGTATACTGATATTAGTATAAGAGAAGCATGTGATGTTATTCAAGAAATTTTGAATTCTGCAACAACTAAGGATATTCCTTTACTAATTAATAAACTCAATGAGGTTGTCAGAAAGCATCAGCCACAAGTTGATAAGTTTATTATGGATTTAAGGTTTTATAATCATACTATTGATACTACTGACGACATGGATAAACTTATTATTACAGAAGCACGTCAACAAGACGCATATGGTAGGTATCAACACGCAAAAGAAAACTATATTAGTGCATTATACATCTGTAAAGTACATCATTCCCAAGCATCTAGAACAAACCCTTCATCATTTTAATCAAATTTTTCCTGAAATTGATAAATACAATTAACAAATTTATTTTATTGGGAATACAAAATGAAAATTGCAAATTTTAATCAAAAACCTCAATCCAAGATTGGGAAGATTAACGAATACTTAAAAGAAAACCACGGTATAAAAGTTACTGGTTTTCATACTAAGGCTAAACTGGAAAATGTTAGAGAACAGGCTGAGCAAAAAGTTATTACGTTAAGAAACTCTAACAAGAAGTTTAACTTAGATCCAGAATACGCAAAGTATTTAGGAGTTAAAGACGTTATAGACGTTATGCTTGAAGAAGGCATGTATGCAGAAAGTCCTGCAATGGAGGCTATGAAAGCCGAAGTTGAAGAAACTACTAAACAGTTAATGGATTCAGGATATACTGTAGACGAAGCAAGTAAAGAGTGCATGAATAGATTCAGACAAGATTCCCGATATGCTTATGATGATGAATTTGTACTTCCAATAGTTCTTAAAGCGGCAAAAGCCTACTACGAAGGTAGTTGTACTGAATCTGAAAGTATGTATGAAGAACCAAACGGTAAAGATGCACCTGAATTCCCAAGTAACGATCCTGCAACATTCTTAGATGCTTTCCAACTAGGAGAGATGGCTAGAGAATTAGGCATGAAAGTAGAAGACGTTGCTACACTAGATGCAATTGAAGAGAAATTAGAATTGTTTGCAGAAGTATCAGGCAAAAGCAGAAATGCAGTTGTTGAATTCTTAAACAGTTTAGAAGAAGATTCTGTTGCAGGTGGTATTCAAATGTTTGGTATGAAAGTATCAGAGCAAAACAAATTTACAGGCGCAAGAAAAGACGCCATTAAAGCAGGAAAAGATTCTTTTGAAGTAGACGGTAAAGTTTATAAAATAACTGGCGATACTAAAGACGAAGAAATGCAAGAAAGTATGTTTGATAGCATCATTGATGAAATGTTAGCAGAAGAAGTTGACGTAGAACAAGCAGAAGTTGTTATGGCGGCTAGAGCATTAAGTGATGACATTCAAGACATGATTGCTAGATTAGGCAAAATGGCTAATGAAGATTTACCTGCTATAGCAGACCAAATGAGAGCAGAAATGGGGGCAGATGTTGCCGCTGGATTCAACGAGCAAATGAACTCCACTTTATCTGCACACTTAGACGCAACAAAGGCTACTAAAGATGCAATGGAAACAGCGATTGCTGGTATTACTGGCGATGCACCATTAGGTGCTCCAGGTGGCGACATGGCACTTGCAGACCAACCAGCACCAGAAGAAGATCCTAGCATCGACGATATGGCAATGGATACTGTAGAACCTGCGGCGGCTGGACCAGAGGAAGAGCCACTAGGCAGAGCACCAGTAGAGTTGTAAAATGAAAATTGCTGAAGTATTTTTACTAGAGGCATATTTTGACGACTTACAAGTTGCAGTAATGGACCGACTAGCACAAGCAGACGGCGAAAACGAATCAAATATATCCACAGAACAATTTAGACAAGCATTGGCTTCTGATGGATTTCTTTTAAGTGTTGAAGAATTAAAAAAAGCACTTACAGATATGGATGTTGTTGCTAATATAGATGACAACAACATCACTCCAAAAGGTAAAATCGACAATGATGAAACAGATCCAGAAATGGATACTGGACCAGATGTTACCCAAATGGCTGGCGACCAAGCCTTAGGCGCCGTAAAAGACCAACTACCACAATAACATTTCAATAAATATCAACATGAATATAGAATCCGTCATGGAACGAATAGTTAGTCGTGCCACTATATACGATAGACATGTACCTATCAAAAAATTTTTTACTGACCTTTCAGGAGAAATAGAATATACTTTAAATAGTTTATGGCATAGAGATGAAGAACTTGAAACATATTCAGATTATACTTTAGCAGTAGGATGTAGTCACACATTTGGCATAGGTGCAGAAACGCCATGGCCCAAATTAATAGATAATTGTTACAATGCAGGCATACCAGGAGCAACAGTTCATGATATGTGTGATGTTGCTATGGCTATTTACAAAGATAATCCATATAAGAAAGTATTAATGTTTGCTCCTCACGGAGAACGTTTTTTAGTAGTAGATAAAACTACTGACGGTAAACCTATTACATTAGCATTATTGCCTAACAGTACTTGGCCCGATGCAACTAAGTATGAAGGACTTGACACAAATACAAAAATGTTGTATACTAACAGAAGTATTGAATCATTTAAATACTTTTGTGAAAATAATGATATAGAATACGAAATATTTTGTTATAGCAGTATGAGATTTTTAAGAAAATACAAACATATGATATTAGACCAAGGCACAGATGGTGTGCATTATGGCGATAAAACACAAGAAAATTTTGCAGGATTATTTAATGTTACTAAACCAAAAAATACAATATAAACAATTAGAAAGAGTTACCACTAAAGAAGGTAGAAAATATGTCGGCGACGATAATGTACCAGTACCAAGTGTAACCACAGTACTAGACAAAACTTCAGACAAAACAGCCTTAATAGCCTGGCGTAAACGTGTTGGTGATGCAGAAGCAAATCGTGTCAGCAGAGAAAGTGCTGGACTAGGCACAAAAGTTCATAACAGTTTAGAAAAATATATTCTTAATGAAGAGTATGAAATAAAAGGCAATAACCATATAAGCATTCTTGCAAAAGATATGAGTGATTTAATGATTACAGAAGGCTTCAAAGATGTTGACGAAGTATGGGGTACAGAAGTTGGATTAATTGCTAAAGGACTATATGCAGGAACAACTGATTGTGTTGGCATGCACAACGGAGACGAAGCAATTATAGATTTCAAAACAAGTAAAAAAATTAAAAAAGAGGAGTGGGTGCAAGACTACTTCTTACAATGTTGTGCTTATGCAATGGCACACAATGAAATGTATGGCACTAATATTAAAAAAGGTGTAATACTTATGGTTAGTAGAGATATTAAATTTAAAGAATATATTATTGAAGGCGATACCTTTGAACATTACTGTAACGAATGGACTAAACGTTTAGAGCAATATTATAGCAGTTTGTAATGTTATCAAAATATTGGACAATATCCAGAAAACCATTTTTACAGGCTGACCCTAGTATATTTGAATTACGAGCAGAAAACTTAGAAGGTGGTTGTATAATTAAAAACAACTATCTCTCTATGAATCCTAGTTTAAAACCTTTTTTATTTACTGACATAAATCCAGGAGAGCATCTACCAGGTGATGCTGTCGGAACATGTATTCAAAGTGATATAGATGAGATTAAAGTAGGCGACAATATTGTTCATAGATCCGGTATGAGCCAGTACTCTAAAATAGAAGTAGACGATGGAAGTAAACACTGGTACAAAAAGCCGTGGTTCAAAATAATACCAGAACATATGGACCCATTGTTTTATCTTAGTGTATGTGGTTTAGCAGGATTGACAGCATACATTGGTATGAAAGATGTTCTTAAACTAGAAGAGGGAATGACTGTAGGCATAAGTGGAGCCACAGGTACTTGTGGAATACTACTTGCTCAAATGGCTATGAAAAAAGGTTGTGATGTTATAGGTTATACTAGCACACAAGAAAAAGCAGATTGGTTAGAGTCATTAGGTGCTAAAAGTATTGTATCTGAAAATAAGACCATAGAAGAATTAGACAGAGAAACTAAAAAATTGGTGCCAAATGGATTTGATGCATACCAAGAGCATGTTAGTAATTTTCATCTTTTGAATGCAATAAACAATATGAAACTAGATGGCAGGATAGGACTATGTGGATTAATGAAAAGTTACACCAGTCAAATTGCACATGGACCTAATTTATTAAATGTTATAACAAATAATATCAACATCAAAGGCTATGTTGTGGGTAGGCAATATGAAATGTGGGAAGAATTCCAGGATTATATTTTGGATAAGTACCAAGATTTTAAGTTTAACACGCAGATTTTACAAGGAATAGACAAAGTTCCTACAATATATGACAACTTATACAACGCATACGGCAACGGCAGGCTTATAATCAAAATCTAATCACACAAAAGTGATAAATACAATTAACAAAGTTATTGGAGTTAATTGTGGCAACATCAGATGATGCAAATTTAAAAGTAATAGTAAGTAGGATCCAGCAAAGACGAGGTCTAAAGCAGGAGTTACCACAGCCTTTACGTCCTGGTGAAATAGGTTTTGCCACAGATAGTAGACAGGTTTACATAGGTGCAGATACAGATGACGCAACAAGTAAAACTTACAATAAAACAGTTGTATTCGAAACAACACAAAATGCACAAGATTTAACAAAATCTTTAGCAAATAGTCAAATTATTAAATTTGAAGTTCCTCATATTAGATATCCTAAAGGCTCAGGCAACTTCAATAGTGCAACAAAACAAATAAGTTGGAATCCAAGTACAAGTTCTACTTACATTAAGTCAGATGGTACTAACCATACAAGAACAACATTTGGTACAGGCATTATAGGAAATTCTAGTGTTGTTATAAATCAAAATATCAGTAACAATCCTTTTAAAGCAGAAAACTTAACAATCGTTGTTGACGGTAAAGAACTTAAAGGTGACGCAGATGGATCGGGTGCAACAGTTAATTCAGCATTTGATTATAACTTTATAAGTGGTAACTCTTTAACTAGTGACCACATTTTAAATTTTAGAACTGCACCAGCAAACAGTGAAGATGTTAGTATTACATATTACGGTAATACACAGGTTATACACCTTTTAACATCAAATACTATTGTTACTAGCGGTGCAACAATTAGTGGTTTCTATTCTGCAAAAGGTATTGAAGAATGGCAACAATTAAATCACGAAAACATTTTAGTTAATGCAGAAACAGGAACAGGTTACATAGGTTTAGAATCAAAACATATTGATGTTGTTGGTTTAGGATCTGCTGTTTCTAATATTGCTAATGTTAATGTTGGTAATGTTATAGCCGCTAAAAATCCAAATGACGTAGGACTGTATGGAGGTAATTCAAGTTATAATGCTAGTACATACGCAGGTAATTTTGTAACTTCAACAGTAGGTGCTACAACAATAACATTCCAATCAGGAACAACTGTATTAGGATTAGCACACCAAGGCAATGTATCTAATCCAAACGGTTCACAAGAGTATGTTTACTTCGAAGGCTTAAATGCCGCTGGAGTAACAGAAGCAGGATATTTACACAAGAAGATATTACCTGTTAAGAATACAACAGATGTTTCAACATCTACTTTTATATGCGACATGCCTGCAAACGCAACATCAACTGCTAGAGCAGTAACAGCCACATTTGCAGGAACAACAGTTACAGTAACTGGTAATACTGCTGGCTTATCAGATGGTGCTTATGTAGAATTCATAGGTTCAAATGCAACAGAGTTTAATGATACAGGCCCATATGTAATTAGTAATACAGGCTCTACATCATTCCAAGTTACAGAATCTTTAACAGCAAACGTAACAACTAATTTAGAAGTTATTCCTTATAATGATTCTTCTAAAACAAATGTTATTATGCATTCCGCAGATAATGGACTTGCAAATGCAGGTGTAATACAATTTGACGGAGCCGTAGGAACAATAAATGCTAGTACTAATACATCAGTTAGTAATGTAACAACAGATTCTTTTGAAGTTGCAAGTGGAGATTTAAGTGCAAATGTTACAGTAAACTTTAGTCCTGTACTAACAGACATTACAGGCAACGTTGGTGTAACACCAGGTGTAACATTAAAGTTAGCACCAGTAAGTGGTGATAAAACTCTAAATAGTGCTATTGCTGATATTAATGCATCTGGCAATTGGGTAAAAGCATCACTTGTACCTAACAGCACAAATACTTCATATGTTAGAAGTAGTGACCAGACTGAATATGTTTTATTCAATGATCCAAACGACGGCATTGATACATGGGGCAATATAGGTATTAACTTAAACCTAGCAACTGACCACAAGTATACTAAAGCAGATAATACTGTTAAAGCAAAATTTGAAGATTGGTTAGTAACACTATTTACTGCTAACAATCACAAGTCAAATATTTTATCTAATGTGTTTATTAATAATCAATTTACAACAACTTCTTTTGGAACATATGATTTAGATATAAACAGTACAACAGGTGAAATAGATTTTGATGGATATGAAGAAGCAGGTAACTTTGCAGAAATCGTAAACAAACTATATTTTGAAAAAACTAATTCTAACATTAAAGGATTAGCAACTATCAAAACAAACATAGAACTTTTAACTAACGAAGCAACAGCATCAAGTAGTGCAACAGCAGACTATAGTGAACCAAATACTATATCTTTAGAAACTGCAAATTCACCTAATGCAGTTAGTTCATTGGGTACCGACTCTTCCTTAATAGATACGTTATTCATTGACTATGTAATGGATGCAAGATTTTCCGGTGGATTATATTACAGTAAAGTAGGAACATTAAAGTATGTTGCTAACCCGTTAGCAGACGGTGGTAGTGGTTCTGTAATAGTACAAGACTCTGGAACAGAATTTGCGGATACTGGAGTCACAGTAAATGATGGTGTAGTATTCACAGGTGGAATATCCAGTGGTACTGTTACAATTAGTTCTAACTGTTCTTTATCTCCAACGCCAAGTAATGTAACAATGAAATATATTACTAGACGATGGAAATCATTCTAAAAAACAAGTTTAAATTATGTTCGAAAAACACACTACATTAGAGAATCGCCTTGAGCAATTTAGGGCGGTTAGGAAGTCAGGATTACCCTTAGATGGAATTCTGCAAGAATTTGCTACAATAAAACCTCAAAGTAGATATATAGATTACTGGACTCCAAAAAATTGGCCCAATACGTTCGAAATCATAGAACATGGCTATTTTTGTACTACAGGAATATCAATTCTTATGTACCAAACCTTAGGTCATTTAAAATACCTAAAACCAGAAGGTACAACGTGGAAAGTGATAAGTAATAACATGAATGGGAGAGATGGAGCAGTTTTTATGTACGATGATAAAATGTTTAATCTTGACCCTATGTCTGCAGTCAATTGTGATGTAGCAAAGCAACATTACGTTGAACTTTCAGACCTCAAAAATTTACACATTCCTCTAATATAATATATTGACTTGGCACTTATCCGGTGCTATAATGTAAAAAAATTATATTGATGGAAAACATTGGATACACAAATGCAGGTTATAAAACGAGACGGAACACTAGAAGACTTAAACATAGACAAATTACATAAAGTTGTAATGTTTTCCTGTGAAGGCATTACAGGTGTTAGTGCTTCAGAGGTCGAGATACATAGTCAGATTCAGTTTTTCGAAAAAATCAAAACAGAAGATATTCAAGAGACACTTATCAAAAGTGCGGCAGATTTAATTTCAGAAGAAAGTCCAAACTACCAATATGTTGGTGGTAGACTTATTAACTATCATTTGCGTAAACAAGTATATGGAGAATTTATTCCACCATGTTTATGTGATATTATCCAAAAGAATATTGATGATGGTTTTTATGATGCAGAATTTGTAGAACTATATACAAAAGATGAAATTAACGAACTTAACAATTTTATAGACCACACTAGAGATGAATATTTAACTTATGCCGCGATGGAACAATTCCGTGGCAAGTACCTAGTACAAAATAGAGCAACTGGAAAAATATACGAAACACCTCAAGTAGCATACATGATGATTGCGGCTACATTGTTTAGTAGGTATCCTGCAGAAACAAGAATGCAATATGTAAAAGCATATTACGATGCTATCAGCACTTTCAAAATTTCTTTGCCTACGCCAGTTATGGCAGGTGTTAGAACTCCACAAAGGCAGTTTAGTAGTTGTGTATTAATTGAAACTGATGATAGTTTAGATAGTATTAACGCAACAAGCAGTTCAGTAGTTAAATACGTTAGCCAAAAAGCAGGTATTGGTATTGGTGCTGGAAGTATTAGAGCAATTGGCTCACCTATTAGGAGTGGAGACGCAACTCACACAGGAGTTATCCCCTTCTATAAATTATTCCAAAGTGCTGTAAAAAGTTGTTCACAAGGTGGTGTAAGAGGCGGAGCCGCTACACTATACTATCCAATTTGGCATTTAGAAGTAGAAGATTTACTAGTATTAAAGAACAACAAAGGTACAGAAGACAATCGTGTACGTCATATGGACTATGGTGTACAATTTAATAAACTTATGTACGAGAGATTAATTACTGGCGGTAATATTACTTTGTTTAGTCCAAACGATATTCCTGAATTGTATGATACTTTTTTTAATGATCAAGACAAATTTAAAGAGTTATACGAAAAAGCAGAACGTATGACAAGTATTAGAAAAAAATCTATACCAGCATTAGAACTGTTTAGTAATTTTGTTACAGAAAGAAAAGACACAGGTAGAATATACTTAATGAATGTTGATCATGCAAATGATCATGGTGCATTTATGTCTGATGTAGCACCTGTAAAACAAAGTAACCTTTG
>MDTG01102206.1_pt1 | contig 11719 bp, 10 predicted proteins | sample 811421 | NCBI WGS metagenome assembly MDTG01 (sample SAMN05326645, study PRJNA326480) | marine metagenome | isolation source: seawater | place: Pacific Ocean: South East | collected 2011
AGTTGATTTTGTTGATATTGATCCGCATACCTACAACCTGAGTGTGAAGCTCCTAAAGCAAAAGCTCGAACAAGCTGAAAAAGAGGATTGTCTGCCAAAAATTGTGATGCCAGTGCATTTTACCGGCCAACCATGCGACATGCCAGCGATATATGCACTTAGTCAACAGTATGGCTTCAAAATCATCGAAGATGCCTCTCATGCTGTCGGCGCGTCATATGGTAATATCAAGGTCGGTTCCTGCACTCATAGCCACGTCACAGTCTTCAGCTTTCACCCTGTAAAAATCATCACTACCGGCGAAGGTGGTATGGCGCTTACCAATGATACTGAGCTTGCCAAGCGTCTTAGACGTTTGCGAACGCATGGCATCACTGGTGACAAAGAATTGATGCACCCTCGCCCAGATAATGAAATTTGGAACTACCAGCAAATTGAACTTGGCTTTAACTACCGCATGACCGATATCCAGGCCGCGTTGGGATTAAGCCAAATGCAACGGTTAGATGAATTTGTGAGCCGTAGGCATGAAATTGCAGAACGATATAACTTAGAGTTGAAATTATTACCGATCACCACCCCTCATCAAGCGTCTGGTACATACTCCAGCTATCATCTATATCCGATTCGTATTCGAGAAACTGACTCTAAAAAAACACAGAGAGAGGTTTATAATGCTCTTTTAGAAAACGGCATTGGAGCAAATTTGCATTATATTCCAGTACATCGACAACCTTTTTATGAAAGCCGGGGTTTTAAATCTGGCGATTTTCCTGAGGCTGAAAATTTTCATAAAGAAGTTATTAGTATTCCTATCTATTCGAGCTTAAGGTTAGATCAACAGGCTATAGTTATTAACGTTCTTAATGATATTTTTTTAAGCTAGTATCAATTAAATTAGTTAAGTTTTTGGTTATAATTAAATGAAATTACACCTACCGAAAATCGAAAAAATTGTTTTGCTCGGCGGTGGCCAATTGCTAGTATCTATAGCTTTATGGTGCAAAACTAAGAGTATTCCAATTTATGTGATTACTTCCCCGCGCCATTCTATAGAATTAGTTGAAGATCGTTTAAACCTAGTACAGGTTTTAGATTTACATTCAATACCGTATTTGATTGAAACTGATATTTCTTCTGCTGATGTTCTAAATTACTTATCGGACTCATCGTCATCGTTTTACTTATCTTTAGGGGCAGCATGGATTTTTAAAGAATCAATCATAGAAAATTTATTTTGTAGCAGGCTATTTAATTTGCATGGAACTCGGCTGCCACAGAATAGGGGCGGTGGAGGATTTAGCTGGCACATATTGATGGGCACTCGCCTAGGTTTTTGTCAACTTCATAAGGTGGATTCTGGTGTTGATACTGGAAATTTAGTTGCAACAAGAGAGTTCTTATATCCAGTATCCTGTAGAATTCCAGCAGATTATGAGAGACTGTATCGCAAAAAGAATAAAGAATTTATCTTTGACTTTATTGAAAGTATTATTTCTTCAGAATCATTTTTTGACACTAGAAGTCAGCAACATTATCTATCTTCATATTGGCCGAGGCTGAATACTAAAATAAATGGGTGGATTGATTGGGAAGAGGACATTCAATCTTTGGATAAATTCATTTGCGCATTTGATGACCCATATGAAGGAGCTAAAACCTATCTGAATTCGCGGCAGGTTTATATTAAAAACGTCATGGCAGATTTTTCAGACAATCATTTTCATCCATATCAATATGGCCTTATTTATAGAAAAGGCCCTTCATGGCTTGTTGTGTCCGTTAAAGGTGGTAGCTTGATTATCCAAAACATAACAGACGAGAATGGCAATGATATTTTTGAAAAAGTTCAGCTTGGCGATAGACTTGTTACTCCGTTAGCCAAGATTCAATCTCGCATCACTAGAGTTACATATTCGCCTAAGGGCCTCAATGTACGCGAATAAAATAGCCCTTGGGACGGTCCAATTTGGTCTTGATTACGGTGTTGCAAATGAAGCTGGACAGGTTAAGAGTGGTGAAGTTAAACAAATTTTGTCCGAGGCTAAAAAAAACGGAATAAATATGCTTGATACCGCAATTGCCTATGGGACAAGCGAAGAGGTTCTAGGTAAGGCCGGCGCAGATGATTTTCGAGTGGTTACAAAGTTGCCATCATTGCCATCGGATGAGGGCAACATTGCCTGTTGGGTAAGGGATCAGGTAGCAGCTTCACTAAAACGCTTGGGGCAAGAAACGCTGTATGGACTGCTACTACATTGTCCGCAAGATTTGTTAGGTTTGAACGGTTCGGCATTGATACAAGCTCTAGCCAGTCTAAAAAATGACAGGGTGGTTCAGAAGATTGGCATTTCAATTTATTGCCCTGATGCGCTTGAAGAGATTCTCAAAAAAACTCCAATCGATTTAGTTCAAGCGCCGCTTAATGTTGTCGATCGGCGCCTGCAATCAAGTGGTTGGTTATATCGTCTGAAAGATGATGGCGTTGAAGTTCATACACGTTCGGCATTTTTACAGGGTCTTTTGTTGATGGAGCGAAGCAAAATTACGCAAAAGTTCTCGCGCTGGTCTAATCTTTGGGATCAGTGGTATGAGAAGTTGAAGGTTCAAGGAGTTTCACCCCTAGCTGCGAGTCTGGCGTATCCGCTATCTTTCGAGCAAGTGGATAAAGTGATCGTAGGCGTTGATAGTGCTCCGCAACTTTTGGAGATTCTGCAAGCTGCCAAGAATGCCAATGAAGGACCCGACACGTCATTCATGTGCTCTGCAGATTTAGATTTGATTAATCCTTATAACTGGAATCATTTATGAATTACGTTGCGACTATGCGTGAATGTTATTCACAGCAAGGTGAAAAGTCATCGGTTATTGAGAGGAGAGTGTAATGGGCTCAGGCCAGAAGTTGTGGAAACGTGCTAAGCAAGTTATTCCCGGCGGCAATATGCTGCTCTCCAAGCGTGCTGAAATGTTTCTGCCTGATCAATGGCCAGCATATTTTAGCAAAGCGAAAGGCTGTAAGGTTTGGGATCTCGATGGAAATGAATACATCGATATGTCCATCATGGGCATAGGGACTAATACATTGGGTTATGGACATCCCGAAGTGGATGAAGCTGTACTGCACACCGTACAGGCGGGCAACATGAGCACCTTCAATTGCCCGGAAGAAGTCTATCTGGCAGAAAAATTAATTGAACTCCATCCTTGGGCAGATATGGCGCGTTTTGCCCGAAGCGGCGGCGAGGCAAATGCAATCGCAATTCGTATCGCTCGCGCAGCCTCTGGTAAAGACAAAGTCGCTATTTGCGGTTATCACGGCTGGCATGATTGGTATATGTCTGTAAATCTAGCTAATAGTGAGGGATTGGATGGACACTTGTTGCCTGGCCTTGATCCAAAGGGTGTTCCGAGAAATTTACAGGGAACGGTTTTGCCATTTTCATATAACAATTTCGAAGAGCTTGAGGCCATAGTTGCGCAACATGATGTAGGTGTTATTAAGATGGAAGTTGTCCGTAATAATGGACCTGAAAATAAATTCCTACATAAGGTTCGTAAGCTAGCAACAAACAATGGTATTGTCTTGATTTTTGACGAATGTACATCTGGATTTCGTCAGACTTTTGGTGGGTTGCACAAGAAATATGGTGTAGAGCCAGATATGGCGGTGTTTGGTAAGGCGCTGGGTAATGGCTATGCAATAACTACCATAATTGGTCGGCGGGAAGTCATGGAAGCAGCTCAAGCTACATTTATCAGCAGTACATTTTGGACTGAACGAATCGGCCCAAGTGCGGCATTAAAAACACTTGAGGTCATGGAGCGAGAGCGATCATGGGATCAAATCACAAAAAATGGTATTGATATTATGTCAAGGTGGACAGCGCTTGCGGACTTTCATGGACTCAAAATTTCAGTGGCTGGGCTGCCTGCAATCCCAAGTTTTAGCTTTCATAGCTCAAATGCGCTTGCTTACAAAACCCTTATTACTCAAGAGTTACTAAAAAAAGGTTACCTCCATAGCAACCTCATCTTCTCTAGCTTAGCGCATACGCCTGAAATAATAGATAGTTACTTTGATGCTCTCGATCCCATCTTTTTCTCCATCAAGCAGTGTGAGGACGGCCACGACGTCATGTCCCTTCTCAAGGGGCCTGTGTGTCACGCCGGCTTCAAACGCCTAAACTGAAGTGTTTGCGCCCGGATGCTGTACGAGAACAACCTGCGCATGCTGTTTGTCTGCGCCGCAAGCCATGCAATCGGTCTTGGTCATCTGAGTCGTTGTCTGGCGTTGGCGGCCCATGCGCGCAAGCGACGAATTGATGTGGATTTTCTTGTCTTTGGCGATACTATAGCCAAGGCGCGTACTGAGAAGGCCGGTTACAACTGCGTCCTGCTTGATGAAACCGCGATTACAGACATAGACTGCTTGCTGGCAGTGGGTATGCATGCGGATGTGATCATTGCAGATCTTCTGTATCCAGAGTTTTTCAGCAAGGCCAAGCCAGCCCCACTGTTTGGAAGATTGCATGAAATGGCGTCGCAACTGGTGGCGATCGACGTGCTGGGCAAAGAATCGATCGTGCAGCAATTACCTGAACTGGCTGCCGATATCGTTATCAGCCCCTATGTGGCACACCCAATGGACGTGAGGCGTGCACACTGGCGTCTCCTGAAAGGTGCTTCATATGCGCTGCTGCCGATGGATTACGCCGATCTACCAGCACGGCAGCAGCGAGTGAACGCGAACCGAGTGCTCGTGAGTTGCGGCGGCAGTGATCCAAAAAGCTACACGGTGAATGTGCTTAATGGCCTAGAGCAGATTTCTGAACGCCTTGAAATCAACGTGGTTGTTGGCCCGATGTTCAGTTTGGCTTTAACTGAAGATATTGAGCGCCTCTCTGCGCAATCGAAGCATGCTATTGAACTGCTGAATGCACCTTCCACCTTGCTAGATAAAATGCTCTGGTGCGACGTTGCCGTCAGCTCGAGCGGTCTGACAAAATATGAACTGGCAGCCAGCGGTACACCGGCTGTGCTCTTCTCGATCGACGTCTATCATGACCAAGTCAACCGCCCCTTCATGGAAATGGGTACAGCGATCGATCTAGGTGTTACGATTGTTTCTAAAGACGTGAAGCGTGAGGTAGAACGACTGTTGCATGACGTCAACTTACGTACGGAAATCGCCGCACGCGGCAAATCGCTGGTGGATGGGATGGGCGCACAGCGCCTTTTTGATGAGATCGAGAAGGAGTTATCTTGCTTAAAAATAAATTGAACATAGGTGGAACAACCGTAGGAGGTAGTTCACCTCCATACGTAATCGCAGAAGTTGGGTCAAATTCAGATAAGAGTCTCGATAAGGCAAAAAAGCTGATTGATGTGGCGAAAGAAGCAGGCGCCAATGCTGTCAAGTTTCAACTCTTCCGTGCTGATGTGCTCTATCCCAACCGCGACGGCCTTTACAATGTCTTCAAATCCATCGAATTAGACACCGAGTGGGTGCCTGTCCTCGATAAGCACGCACGTGATCAGGGTCTGCACTTCATGGCCTCAGCTTTCGACATGGGCTCAATTGATGTGCTCGAAGCGGTGAAGACTCCAGCGCACAAGGTGGCATCCACAGAAACCACCAACCTCGGTTTCCTGCACAAGCTGGCCTCGACCGGCAAGCCAATTATAATCTCTACAGGTATGTGCGACATGGTGGACGTCGAAGAAGCGGTGAGTGTTTGTCTAGGTGCCAGCAACAACCAGATCGTGCTGTTGCAGTGCGGCTCCATGTATCCCTTACCCAATAAGCTGGTCAATCTGCGTGTTATCCAGTCGCTTGCGAAACGCTTCAAATGCCCGGTTGGCTTCTCTGACCATACTTTGGGTCAGATTGCAGCCATAACGGCTGTGGGTCTTGGAGCCACGGTTTTTGAAAAGCATTACACATTGGACAAGAAAAGTGCAGGTCCCGACCACTTCTACGCCCTTGAGCCTGATGAACTTAAATCTTATGTAACACATATCCGGGAGGCGCACAAAGCACTAGGCTCCGAAGAAAAGCAAATGCTGCCCAAAGAAAAGGAAACTGGCCGTCGAGAAGGTATCTATCTGGCTCGTAATATGGCCAAGGGCGAGACTATCACTGCTACAGACATTGTAATTAAGCGACCTGCCATTGGACTGCGTGCGCGCTATGCAAGTTCCGTGATTGGCGCTGTATTAACGAAGTCAATGGAATATGATCAACCCATAAGATGGGATAACATTTCCTTTAATAGTCAAAACTAGATTCAAATATTAAGTGGTGTCCTATTTTAATTTATCTCTACAAGAAAGCTCATAATGCCTAAGACCTATGAAAACGTTCCGATCGGTATCTGAACACGTTGCCTTGGAGAGTTCGTGACTGTTATGGCTATCGTATTTTCTATATGTCCTGCCAAAAATGGCTGCATAAGGACCTACCGCGCTACAACATCAAAACGGGCAACTCAAAGGACGGCAAGTAGTGGGTTAGAAAAGGTTACCTCCGCCTGGACCATCTTGCCGGAATCGACGTAAGCGCATCTGGATTTGATAGCTAGGTGACCGAATATACCGCTATCGTGAAGCATAATAATCACCACCTCATGTTTTACTACTGTAACAACTTGGACTATTAGGTTATTGGGGTGATAGTGTCGGAATGACTCGTGTTGCAATCATGCAGCCAACCTATCTACCATGGTGCGGATATTTCGGCCTGATGCAGGCCGTTGATATCTTCATCTTTCTGGATTCGGTCCAGTTTGCTAAGCGTTCATGGCAGCAGCGTAACCAGATCAAGACAGCGAAAGGTGCGCAGTGGTTAACAGCACCAGTTGCTAGCAAGGGCAAGAGAAATCAACTGATCTGCGAGACCAAACTCGATGACTCTAGCAATTTCGCCAGTAAGCACAGGAAAAGTATCGAAAATAACTACGCCAAAGCACCCTGGTTCAAAGATCTAGGCCCTGACTTATTGGCTCGCTTTGAAGGGCAGATGCTGCTGGCTGATCTGAACATCGGCATCATCGAACACTGCCATAACTTGCTTGGCATCAAAGCTACGGTGCTCCGTTCAAGCCTAATGCAGAGCAAGGGACCTAAGGCCGAGTTGCTGGCCTCGCTGTGCAAGGAGGTGGGTGCTACCGAATACATTTCGGTGCCTGGCTCAAAATGCTACTTAGACGAATGCAGCGTTTTTGAGGACATTGGTGTGCCTGTTAGCTACTTTAACTACCGTCATCCGGAATATCCACAGTTGTTTGGAGACTTTCTTCCCTACATGTCTGTTATCGATATGCTCTTCAATTGCGGCGAGCAGAGCGCCGATCTGATCCGTAGTGGTATAGAGGTGAGAATATGAAGCGACTTGCTATCATTCCGGCGCGTGGCGGTTCCAAGCGAATCCCCAACAAGAATATCCGTGATTTCTGTGGCCAACCAATGATCACGCATGTACTTAGTGCTGCTCGCAACAGTAGTCTCTTCTCAGCCATCCACGTATCCACCGAAAGTAAGAGTGTTCGTGAGGTGGCGACGTCGTTTGGATTCCCGCCGGATTTCTCTCGCCCCGAGGCCCTTGCCGACGATCAAACGCCAATCATGCCAGTGCTACGCTATGTAACAGAAGAGTATGCGCGTAGTGGACAGCATTTTGATGAGATATGGTTACTTATGGCCTGTGCGCCGTTAATCAAGTCTAGTGATTTAATTGCTGCGGCTAGATTATTTTCGGAAAAAGGATCAAGTTCACCAGTTTTGGCTGTTGTTGAATATCCTGTGCCAATTGAGTGGGCATTTAGGCTATCAAAAGTGGGCTTGCTCAAAGCAGTTCAGCCAGGCTCTTTTGCTGTTCGTTCTCAGGATATTGAAAAAGCTTACTTTGACTCTGGAAGCTTTGCAGTCTTTCCTTCGTCACGAATTCTGAGCTCAGGAGGTGAAGGATCAGATGAGGATTTTATTGGCTATGTATTATCTAAAAATGCAGCAATAGATATAGATGACGAAGAAGACTGGAAGGTAGCAGAGTCATTATTTAGTACCACAAAAGGGCGCCAAAATACGACTTCAATTGATCGGAGTTAAGATAGTGACTAAGAAAATATTAGCTATTTCCTTTGAGCCATGGCAAACAGAAATGTGTGCGTCAATAAATACTAGTATTCAAAAACAACTATCTTTAAAAAATTGTGGAGTGTTTGTAACCGACACTTTTCAGGTAACTAATATAGGAGCAAAAAAAAAACTAGATGTATTAAAAGGTGAGTTTAAGCAGGATTTTTGGGATATATCTCAGGAGTACTATCAATGGCAGAAAAAAGATAACTCAAAAAATGTAGATTATTCAGCCTTAGTTTATGAATGGCAAAAGAACAATAAAATAAATGAATCCACCAAATTAATAGAATATTCTGACCATGTTCTTAATCACTACGAAAGAGAGCCATATTATAAAAAGCTTACTGAAAGTCAGAAAGCGCAGATAGTATATGATTTAATTGTCAAGACTGAAAAAGTTATTGAAGAACTTCAGCCAACATTTGTTTGGTGTTTAGAGAAATCCTACTCGGTAAAATTTATTGCTTATATAATATGTAAAAATAAAGGGATTCCATTTTTAACATTGATCGGCAGTAGAATTGAAAACTTATGTTATATACATCCATGTTTTGGTATGGGGGGAGAGGAACTCACATTAGGTAAAGATAGAATTGAAAAAAAAGCATCTATAGATAAAGCTGAATTATATATAAAAAACACAATACAAAATAAAAAAAGTGAGCTTTATGCCTCGGGAACTTCAAAAAGAAAAGAAAATATCGCGAAAGGCACTTTGGGGATGCCTGAGGGTTTTTTGGTAAATATTCTGTCTAGATTAAAGAATAGAGATTCGAGGGAAATAAAAGGTAACAACATATATAACGGTTCTTGGTTTTTAAGATTTTGCTATATGATTTTTAAGCAGCTAAGAATATTGAGGTTTAGGTTTTTTGGTGATTACCATCATACAGAAGCGAGGCTCGATAAAAAAAAATATTTTCTCTACCCACTCCATGCACGTCCAGAATCTAGCATTCTAGTACTTGGGAATGGATATGATGACGAGTTAGCAATCCAAAATATACTAACATTTCTTCCCCTTGGTGTCTGTTTAGTATTAAAAGAGAATCCATCTATGGTAGAGTTAAGAAAGGCATCGTTCTACAAAAAATTTAAAAATAATAAAAATTTGATATTTGCGCCTACACTTTCGGACTCCAGAGCTTTGATTGAGAAGTCATTGGGTGTTATCTCAATATCGGGTACCATGCTACTCGAGGCAGCAATATTAGGCAAACCGGCATATGCTATTGGTAATCCTGAGTTCGTAGAATGTCTTGATGGACATGGTATTGGTGGATTGAAGCGATTTCTTATTAAGGCCTCCAATCAAGCTATAATTCCGAGAAGACAGGCCGTTAAAAACTATTTGTCTTATATTTTTTCATCATCTCAAGAAATTCCTTGGAAGAGGCGAATAATGCTTGCAAATGTCGAATCGAGGAACAAGTATTCAGATTTGATTGCAAAAATGTTTGTCAATTATTACGAAACTAAGTTATGACAGGCGATAATGTTGCTCGCTCTGAGGTTTTGTGGGTTAATCATAGAAAAATTTCTTTATATGCTCCACCCCCATATTGGTGGTGGTACGCAAGAGTTTGTAAGGTAGTTCAGAATAAAAGCTTCTGTAACCATCTTCTCAGGTTATTGAATAAAAGGTACAAATATTCAGGAGATTGGGACAAGAAAGCGGTTCAGTTTTCAGAAACCCATTGGTACAGAATTATTTCAAATCTGCATGCTAATCGTATTAAATATAAGGACTCTATTTGGTATAATTCGGCTGCACTGCAGATAGATAAAAAAGGTTTTTATGAGTACAAGCAACGAAAATTTTATCAGAGTGTAGAATTAGACGTATTCTTTGAGGATTATTTACTGAGTATGTTTGATTCAATTCGTTTGCATGGATGGGTTGATCATGCCCATGAGTACCCATGGGCCTATATTGCACGTGATGGAAATTTGATTAAAACAGGTAATGGTTGTCATCGCTTGGCTATTTTTAAGGTTCTAAATACCAACCATCTTTTTCCATTAAAAATAGCTGGAGTTCATAAAAAATTAAGTAATTAATTAACTAAAACATTACGTTGCTCAAGAGGTTATTTCAAAAAAAATATTTTTTTATTATTATGCTGAATTATTCCCTCTTTTTAATTAATGTTATTGTTACGTAAAATTTACGGTTATTAAAGAAATGCATTTTTCGGATTTTAAATAATAATTGAACGGATAAATTTTACAGTATCTAAATTTTTTGCAATATCACATGCACTAATGTTCATATTGCCCTGCGAGTTGACTAGGTTGTATTTTTGTTAGAAGAGAGAATTAAATTTTTAATAAATAAACTGCTTAATATTTTTGATTTGAAGCTCGTAAGGGCGCGCACAAATGAGCCAAAAGTCTTTTCTGATATTACGATACACCCTCAATCTATCCAGTATTATGCTGGTATTCAGCCAATAGTTATTAATGTCGATTTGGTTAATGGTAGGACTAATCGCTGGTTCGTTCTATCAAGTGATAGTCTAGATCCAGCTATATTCGCAATAAGGACTTCCTTAGACGAGGGGTTATTAGGTAATGACTTAAATCAAAGTATTTTGAGTGTCTTGAAGCAACATAATCAAATGTCTCCTTGCAAAAATGTTGCCGAGAAATTGGGTTTAGAGGGTGAATCTGATTTATTAAGAAAATATCCAGCATGGGCCGCTGTAAACCCTTGGGATAGCCAAGATATAAAAAGAAAATTTATCGAATATCCTCAACTGGTTAAAAGAAATAGAAAAGCACATGGGCTTGTGATAAAGACGAACGATCCAGAAGAAATTATGAAAATTGATCAAGAAGTGTCTTTGCCTTCGCATGCTATGCAGTACAGCTCCCTAACAGAAAATGTCCTAAAAAACGGTTTTCTTTATGGTGATAGTTATGGCTATATTAATGCAGAAATTTTGGTTAAAAATGATGAGTTTCGATGGAAGCCTGGTGGTGAGGGAAATCATCGGGTTGCAGTAGCTGCAGCATTAAAGAAAAAAAGTATTCCCGTAATTATAACGAAAATCATTGATTATGACGATTTTAAGTTTTGGCCAAATGTTATGTCTGGATTATTTACTGAGCGTGCGGCTCAGAAAGTTTTCAATAGTATATTTTACGCAGAGTGTCCTAGATTTCAGGAGCAATGGATAAACATTTGCTTGAACTGTGCAGGTAATAATGGTGAAAGTACTAATTAAGTTATTCAGGTATTTAAAAGTCTTAGTTAGTCAGACTAGAAAAAGGGGGGCTTTTGATCCTTTTTGGGAGCCGTCGTGGAGCCAATCAGGAGAGGATAGAGTGCTGTGCAAGCTTTTAAAAAACGAGGTTGGTTTTTTTATCGACGTAGGTGCTCATCATCCTCAGCGTTTTTCGAATACTTTTTTATTTTACAAACGTGGTTGGCGTGGAATAAACATAGATCCAATGCCTGGTTCCATGAGCTTGTTCAATAAAGTTAGGCCAAGAGATATAAACCTTGAGGTGGGAATTGGTGAACGGCAAGGAAAGCTTGATTATTTCCTTTTCAATGAGCCTGCTTTGAATGGTC
>MDTG01298784.1_pt1 | contig 11719 bp, 13 predicted proteins | sample 811421 | NCBI WGS metagenome assembly MDTG01 (sample SAMN05326645, study PRJNA326480) | marine metagenome | isolation source: seawater | place: Pacific Ocean: South East | collected 2011
ACTATCCGAAATTTCAGATCCAAACTCTTCTTCAAAGGCCATCACTAGTTCAACAGTATCTAAACTGTCAGCACCTAAATCATCTATAAAACTTGCTTCTTCTGTAACTTTTTCCTCCTCTATACCTAGGTGATCGGCAACTATTTTTTTTATTTTGCTTTTTATATCTTGTGACATGAAAACCTTTCTTATTTTAATTTCTTATTAAATTATTAAATAGAATTGTCAAGCCATATACATTCCGCCATTAACATGTATTGTTTCTCCGTTAATGTATTTTGACTCATCTGATGCTAAAAATGCTACACAATTAGAGACGTCTTCACCACTTCCCAGAGTTCCAGCTGGTATTTTGCTAATTAAAATTTTTTTAAAATCTTCATCAATTTTATCTGTCATTTCCGTTTTTATAAAACCAGGTGAAACACAATTTATATTTATATTTTTTTTTGCATATTCAATTGATAAACTTTTTGAAAAACCAACAATTCCTGCTTTTGAAGCAGCATAGTTTGCTTGGCCAACATTGCCTGTATGACCAACTATTGAAGTAATATTTATAATTTTTCCATTCTTATTTTTTAACATTTTTTTTATAGCATATTTACACATTAAAAAAGTTGAGCTTAGATTTATATCCAGAACTTTTTTCCAGTTTTCCTCTGTTAATCTTATCGATAAATTATCTAATGTTATACCTGCGTTATTTACCAATATTTCCAATCCACCTAACTCTTTGTCTATAGTTTCTATGAAGAGTTCTATCTTATCATGCTCATCAAGTTTAAATTTTTTAATAGCGATTTTTGGAAACCTTGCTTTTAAACTATTGAGTTTCTCTTCATTAGTTCCTGTGGCTAATATCTTAGATCCTAAATTATTAAATTTTTCTACAAGACTATTGCCGATTCCACCTGTTGCGCCAGTAATTAAAACTTTTTTATTTTTCAAATTCATTTTTCACACTTTCAATATCAGCAATTGAGTTAATTGAAAAGGAATTAACATTTTTAACAGTTCTCTTAACCATGCTTGTTAAAACCTTTCCAGGTCCAAGTTCTAAAAAATTATTAATTCCTAACTTATTCATATTTATGATACTTTCGCGCCATCTTACAGTTGAAAAGATTTGATCAACTAGCAATTGTTTAATTTCACTTAAGTTATTTCCAGGTTTGGCAGTAACATTACTTATTATTTGATATGAAGTATCGTTTAATTTTGTTGAATTAATTTTTTTTTTTCATACTTTCAGCTGCAGGTTTCATTAAAGAACAATGAAAGGGCGCGCTAACTTTTAATTGAATTGTTTTAATTTTTTTTTCTTTTAAATTTTTTTGTATTAACTCTACATTTTGTTTACTACCACTTAAAATTATTTGTCCATTAGCATTATCATTAGCAATTTCACATACCCCTGTTTCTTCTTTTGAAGATATTAATAATTCATTTATTTTATCTATGTCTAATCCGAGAACTGCTAACATAGCTCCTTCTCCTAGCGGGACTGCTTCTTGCATTGCTTTGCCTCTTTCATGCAGTAAGTATAATGCATCATCAAAATTTAAAGCTCCGGAGCATACCAATGCACTATATTCACCTAATGAATGACCTGCAAAATATTTAAAGTTTTTAAAATCAAATCCAAATTCTTTCTTCAAAACTTTAAAAATAGAATAACTAACTGTTAATATAGCAGGTTGAGTATTTTTTGTTAATTGAAGCTTTTCCTCTGGACCTTTAAAGATTATGTCAGAAATTGAGTATCCTAATTTTTCATCAGCCTGATGGAATATTTTTTTAACTAAATCATATTTATTATAAAATTCTAATCCCATGCCAACCGCTTGAGATCCTTGTCCTGGAAATATTAGAGCATTCATTTATTTTATTAATACCATTGATTATAAGTATTGCTATAATTTATCATTATAGTATAAACCAGCCTTTATAAAAAATAATTAAAACTTATTAAATATGGCATTTTACGAAAAAACAATGATAGCCCGACAGGATTTGGCAAAATCAGATATTAAAAATATTGTAGATAAATACAATGAAATTATAAACAAATCCTCTGGAAAAGTTCTAAAAATTGAAGAGTGGGGCCTCATTAATTTATCTAAAAAAATAAAAAATTATAAGAAAGGTTTTTATATACATTTTAAATTTGAGGGAAACGCTAAAACATTAGAAGAAATAAAGAAAAAAATAAGAGTTGATTACTCAATCATCAGATACCTAACAGTTAGATACAAAAATCTAGATTTAAAAAAAGAATTCTTTAAAAAAGATTAGTTTATATGAAAAGAAAAAACAAAAAATTTCAAAAGAAAGGTCCGAGCACTTTAAATAAATTGAGTTTATTCCAATCAAGTGGAAAAGGATTTTCGAGAAAATGTCCACTTTCAGTAAAAAACGCTCCGATTGTCGACTACAAAAATATAAGTTTACTGAAAAAATATATCTCTGATAATGGCAAAATTGTCTCGTCAAAAATTACATCTGTCTCATTTGCAAAGCAAAAAAAACTTACAAGAGAAATTAAAAAAGCAAAAATTTTAGGTCTAGTATAATGGAGATAATTTTATTAGAAAATATTCTTAACCTAGGAAATATTGGCGATAAAGTAAAAGTTAAGAACGGTTATGGAAGAAATTTTTTACTAAATCACGGTAAAGCATTAAGGTTCAGTAAAGAAAATCTTGATTTAGTAAATAAAAAAAAAGATGAATTAAACAAAAAAAACGTTGAAATTAAAAATAAATTTAAAGAAATAGCTAAATTAGTACAAAATAAAACTTTTATATTTAATAAAGAAAGCAAAGAAAACGGGGAGCTTTATGGTTCTATCAAACCAAAAGAAATTACTAACTTAATTATGAGACAAGTTAAAGCAGAAATAAGCCCCTCGCAGATAATCTTAAAGGAAGAGCTTAATAAAATTGGTTCTTTCAAAGCTAATATTAACTTTCACTCAGACGTAAAGGCTAATATTTCTATAAAGATTGATAAGATACAAACTAAATAACTTTTCCACAGCTTAAAGTAAAATGTGCGTTATTTTTTTCTTTATAGCCTCTTGCTTTGTCCTAATATGTTTGAGTGCAAGAAGTTAAATCTGTTAAAGATAATATAAAAGAAAAACAACCCTCAAATTTAGAGGCGGAACAATCGCTTATAGGGTCAATATTGATAAATAATGATATAATTGATGAGGTGTCTACGTTAGTAAATTCAAATATATTCTATGATCCTGCCCATGTTAAAATTTATGAGGTAATTGAAAGTTTAAATAATAAAGGGATGATTGCTAATCCAATAACTTTAAAGAATTTTTTTGAAAAGGATAATATGCTTGATGAGGTTGGCGGTACAGAATATTTAGTAAAATTGACAAGGTTTTCTGGATCAGCAAAGCAAGCTGTTGATTATGCAAAAATTATTCACGAAATGTATCTAAGAAGAGAGCTAGTTCAGATTTCTGATAGATTATCCTTCGATACTTTAAATGCAAATTCTCAAGAACAAAATGCAGAAAATATTATTGAAAACACTGAAAAGTCTCTTTTTGACTTAGCAGAAAGAGGAAGTTTTTCTCAGTCGTTTTTAAAATTTAATCATGCCTTAGATCAAACTATTGAAATGGCAACATTAGCTATGCAGAATGATCAGGGTCTTGTTGGAGTGCCTACTGGGCTTAAGGACTTAGATGAAAAATTAGGAGGTTTGCATAAATCGGATTTAGTTATTTTAGCTGGTAGACCATCAATGGGAAAAACGGCTTTAGCTACGAACATTGCTTATAATGCTGCGCAGCATATTTTAAAGAGACAAGAAAAATCTTCAATTGCTTTTTTCTCGCTAGAAATGTCCTCTGAACAACTATCTACTAGAATTCTTTCAGAGCAAGCAAGAATTAAATCTGATGATATAAGAAGAGGTAAAGTTACTGAGGAGGAAATTAATAGATATATTGAGACGTCAAGAAATATTTATAATTTACCCTTATATATTGATGAAACACCAGCTATTACAATCGCCACACTAAGTAACAGAGCAAGAAGAATAAAAAGATTATTTGGATTAAATTTAATTGTTGTAGATTATATTCAATTAATGAGATCAAGCTCAAATAAAAACGATGGTAGAGTTCAAGAAATTTCTGAAATTACCCAAGGTTTAAAGGCCCTCGCAAAAGAATTATCAGTGCCTGTATTAGCATTATCTCAATTATCTAGAGCGGTGGAACAAAGAGATGATAAACAGCCTCAATTAGCTGATTTGAGAGAGTCTGGATCAATTGAACAAGATGCGGATGTAGTAATGTTTGTATTCAGAGAAGCTTATTATTTAGAGAGAAAACAGCCAAAATTAGGGTCAATAGAACATGCAGAATGGCAGTCTAAAATGAATGATGTTAACGGCTTAGCAGATATTATATTGGGCAAACAAAGACACGGTCCCACTGGCACAGTTAAAGTCGAGTTTGAGGGAATTTATACGAAATTTAAAGATTTAAGCAAAAATTAAACTCAATTTTTTCTTTAGTTATAAAAAAATTAAGATATATCTGAATTATCTCAATGCTAGCAAGTATATATAAAAAAGTAGTTATAGACTTTTCAAAAATAACACTTTTTTTTATATCAGTTTTAGTTATTTTTTCCCTTTATCAATCAAAAAACTTTAATCTTGATGCATCTTCAGATGCACTTTTGCTAGAAGGTGATCCCGACCTTAAATACTTGAGGGAAGTTAATAAGACCTATGAATCAAAAGATTTTTTAGTCTTAACTTATACGCCTGTCTCTAGTTTTGTAGAAAAAGAAACTATTCTTAATCTTCAACTTCTTAAATCTAAAATTGAAAAATTAACTTGGGTAGATAGTGTGATAACGGTTATTGATGTTCCTCTTTTAAAAAGTACTGATGAGAGTTTAATGGATAGACTTAAAAACTACAAAACTCTTGCGTACCCAGAAATTGATAGAAAAAGAGGATTTGACGAAATTGTCAATAGTCCAATTTATAAAAATTATGTTATTAGTGAAGATGGAAAAACATCAGGAATTGTTGTTTACCTTAAAAAAGATGAGCGATTAGCAGAATATATAAAAGTTAAAGATAAATATTTTTATCAAAAAAAAGAATTAGGTTTATCAAAGGAAGAGGAAGGAAATTTTAAAGAATTCATTAAAGAGTACGAAGAATATAAAAACCTTTACAACATAAGAAATCACCAAAATATTACTGAGATAAGAGATGTGATTACCAAATATGGAGAAAACGCAAATATTCATTTGGGTGGTATCCCAATGATTGCTGATGATATGATGAGTTACATAAAAAATGATATAGTAGTGTTCGGAGTTGGGGTTTTTGTTTTTATTGTTTTGACACTTTGGTTTATTTTTAAAAACTTGAAATGGGTTGTAATGCCATTATTAGGATGCGCAACTTCTGTGATTTTAATGATTGGAATTTTAGGTTTTATTGGTTGGAAGGTAACAGTAATTTCTTCAAATTTTATTGCCTTAATGCTTATATTAAATATGGCAATGAATATTCATGTAACAGTCAGGTTTTTACAATTAAAAAAAGAGACTCCTATGCTTTCAAAAAATGAAGCGGTTTTTGAAGCTAGTAAAAAAATGATGTTACCAATTCTTTATACTGTGCTAACAACAATATGCGCTTTTCTATCCTTGGTTTTTAGTGGGATTAAACCAATTATTGATTTTGGATGGATGATGACTTTAGGATTAATTGTCTCTTTGTTAGTTACATTTTTATTACTTCCCTCTTTGATTAACTTACTATCATCAGAAAATGAAATGGATATTAAAGATACCGAAAAATCCTTAATCACATCATTGTTTGCCTCATTTGCTAAAAATAGTAAGATTTTGATTTTTGGTTCTACCGTATTGATAATTATATTAAGTTTAATTGGGATATTTAGACTTGAGGTTGAAAATAGTTTTATTAATTATTTTGATAAAGAAACAGAAATTTATAAAGGAATGAAGAAAATTGATGATGAACTAGGTGGTACTACTCCTTTAAATGTAATTTTAAAATTTCCTACAAAATTAAAAAAAATTAAAAAAAATGATGACGAATTTGACGAATGGGAGGACGAAGAAACTGAGGAAGATAAAGCTAAGTACTGGTTTACAAGAGATAAAATGGATAAAATTATCAAAGTACATGATTATTTGGATTCACTCCCAGAAGTTGGAAAAGTTCTTTCTTTTGTGTCTATTTTAAGAGTAGCTGAAGACTTAAATAAAAAAGAATTACAAAGTTTAGAAATCGCTGTTTTATACAGTAAAATCCCTGAGTCAATTAAAGCTGAGATAATTTCTCCTTATATCTCTGTGGAGAAGGATGAAGCTAGAATTAGTTTAAGAATAAAGGACTCTTTAGAGAATTTAAGAAGAAACGATTTAATTAAGAAAATAAATAATGAATTAAATACAAAACTTGGTCTCGAAAAAAATGAATATAAATTAGCTGGGGTCCTTATCCTTTTTAATAATTTATTGCAAAGCTTGTTCAAATCACAAATACTAACATTGGGAATTGTAATAATAGGAATTTTCTTAATGTTTTTTATTTTATTTCGAAATATTGTACTTTCATTTATTGGAGTAATTCCAAATTTTATCGCTGCATTTTTTATTCTTGGTATAATTGGTTTACTTGGTATTCCTTTAGATATGATGACAATAACAATTGCGGCTATAACGATAGGTATTGCTGTAGATAATAGTATTCATTACATTTATAGATTCAAAGAAGAGTTTAAAAAAATTAATGATTATAATAAAACTCTCGATAGATGTCACAATACTGTTGGCGTGGCAATTGTAAATACTTCTATAACAATCGTATTTGGTTTTTCAATATTAGTCTTATCAAATTTTATTCCAACAATTTATTTTGGGGTGTTTACTGGTATGGCAATGCTTTTGGCAATGATTTCTGTTTTAACATTATTACCTAAGTTAATTCTTACATTTAAACCATTTGGCCAAGAAAATAAAAATTCATGATTAATGATTTGTTGGAATTTTTTTCTAATAGTTTAAATTTGTTCGATATTTTTTTTCTTATCATTTTGACTTACTGTATAGTTCAGTGTTTTTTTAAAGGTTTTTCTTTAAGCTTGATCTCATTCATGAAATGGATTTTATCTACTATTTTTACTATTATCTTGGTTCCAAAATTACAGCCTATAGTAAGTCAATATATAGAGTCTGAATTTATTAACAACATTGGATTAGGAATAGCTATATTTATTATTACTCTTTTCGTAATAATATTAATAGGAAAAACATTGAGTAAAACAGTTACCTGGACTGGGGTTGGATCTATAGATAGAGGTTTTGGTTTAATATTTGGTTTTTTTAAAGGTTATATTGTGTCAGTTTGTTTATTTTCTATCTTTAATTGGTTTTATCCTTATCAAAATTGGGGTATATCTGTTGAAAGTGCTATCTCATTTAATTTAATAAATAAAGGCAGTGAAATGTTAATTGAGGAATTTCCTTCGAGTGAAGATTTCATTGACACTAAAGAAAAAATTGAAAAAATTTAATTCAGATAAATTAAGAGAGGAATGTGGTGTTTTTGGAATTTCAAATTATGAAGATTCTTCGGCGTTAGTAGCTTTAGGTTTACACGCGTTACAACATAGAGGGCAAGAAGGTTGTGGAATAGTTTCTTTTGATGGTAAAAATTACCACTCGGAAAAAAGACAAGGTTTAGTTGGAGATCATTTTACTGACCCAAAAGTATTTACAAAACTTCCTGGTAAATCTGCTATAGGTCATAATAGATATTCTACAACAGGGGAAACTTCTTTAAGAAATATTCAACCTTTTTTTGCTGATCTACATTTAGGTGGATTAAGTATTGCCCATAATGGAAATTTAACTAATGCATTATTGCTAAGAGATAATTTAGTAAAAGAAGGTGCAATTTTTAGAACTACCAGTGATACAGAAACTATTGTTCAGCTAATAGCAAAATCAAAAAGAAAGAAATTTTTAGATAAGTTAATTGATGCTCTTTTTCAAATTCAAGGTGGTTACTCTTTGGTTTTAATGACAAACAAAAAATTAGTTGGAGTAAGAGATCCTTTCGGTATTAGACCTCTGGTTATAGGAAAGTTGAATAATTCATTTATTTTAACATCTGAGACTTGTGCTCTTGATATTGTTGGTGCAAAATTTGTAAGAGAAGTGAACAACGGAGAGATTGTAATTATTGAAAATCAAGAGTTGAAATCTTTAAACCCATTTCCAAAACAAAAACCACGACCATGTGTATTTGAGTATATTTATTTTGCTAGGCCCGATAGTATTATTAATAATTTATGTGCATATGAGTATAGAAAAAAATTGGGAGCACAACTTGCAGAAGAGACGGATATTCAAGCTGATTTTGTCGTACCAGTGCCAGACTCAGGGGTTCCAGCTGCATTAGGTTATTCTGAAAAATCCAACAAACAATTTGAATTAGGATTAATAAGAAATCATTATGTTGGTAGAACGTTTATAGAACCAACGCAAAGTATTCGAAGTTTAGGTGTAAAATTAAAACTAAGTTCCACAAAAACAATAGTCAAAAATAAATCAATTATTTTAATTGATGACTCTTTAGTAAGAGGAACAACTTGCAAAAAAATAGTACAAATGTTGTACGATAGTGGAGCTAAAGAAGTTCATGTAAGAATTGGATGCCCTGAAATTAAATATCCAGATTTTTATGGTGTAGATATGCCTACAAGAGAAGAGTTACTAGCTCATAAAAAAAATAATCAAGAGATGTGCAATCATATTCAGGCAAAGAGCTTAAAGTTTTTAAGTATAGATGGTTTGTATAAAGCATTAACTGGGAAAAGTAGAAATCCTAACTACCCACAATTTAGTGATCATTATTTTACTGGTGACTATCCTATTAAACCCTCAGATAGTTTAAAAGGTTACAAAATTAAGCAGTTATCTCTTCTAAGCGGAAAATCTAGTAGCTAGTCTAAAATAGAGATACGATTTTTTTTATCTATATATAAGATTGATTTATTAATTGCTATTGGAAATGAGTTAATTTTAGCAGGCAACTTTTTTATTTGCTCTAAGTTACCATTAATATTAAAAATTAAGATATAAGAATTTTCTAAAAATACAACAATTTTACTTTCCAATATCATAAAATTTTTTATAGTTAATTGATCTTTTTTTATATTTAAAAATTCTGAGACTTTAGAATTTAAATCATAAGAATAAATTATATTTCCAGTACTAATATTTGTTGCAATTAGAAATTTTTCTTTAGTTATTATAAATAAATATTTATCTAGAATAATCGGCCTTAAATTAGTAGCAAAATTCTTTTTATAAAAAGTTGAGCCAGACGTTTGGTCAATAACATAAGTATAATTATTTGACGATATTACTATTTTATCATCATCATTAATAATTTGATTACCAACAAAAATACTTCTGGGATTAAGATTTAGAGATTGATTGAAATTAGTAAACCAGACTACTCTCATGTTTTCAATGTCTATAGCGTATAAAGAACCAAATGTGTTGATATAGAATAGTAAATTGTTTTTTAAGGATAAATTATTTTTAAAATTGTTGTTAATTGTAGTTTCTTCAGTGGGTATTTCAATTAACTTTTCACCATTATTTTTATTTATAAAGTATAATTGATTATTTTGATCACTTGCGATTAATTTTTTTTTATAAATTTTTATATTGGACCGAAACCCTACACTATGTTTTTGAGCCCATAAAATTTTATTTTCCTCATAACTAAAAGCATAAAAATATCCAAGATTATCAAATACGTATACAATACTATTTTCAACTATAATATTTAACTTTTTACTAATCTTTTTATAATTTTTTTTATAAAAATTAAATTTAGAAATAAAGTTATTTTTATTTATTGAGAATATCATAATATTACCCCTCCGATCAGTAATTATGACATTATCATTTTCAAACAATAAGTTTTTATTTACTTCATATTTTGTTATTTTTTTACTTGTAAAAGTTAGATTATAGTTTTCATTAAAACTGAAATTTGAAAAGTTATTACTCTGATTGTAATAAGTGTCTTTCCAACTATAATTATCTACCGTATTTATTTCTTTAAATTTAAAATCATTTTTAATAGGTACTATTTTTTGAAAACTTTCATTTGTTATATTGATAGATTTAAAATCTTTAAACACATTATTACTGTTTTTTGTAAAAGTTTTTTCATTTTTCCAAATTCCAGATTTTTTATCAAAAGAACAATTTTGTATGAGAAAAATTAAAGAAAAGATTAAAAAGTATCTCATTTAAATCATAAATTAGTTATTATTTCTTCAGCTAAATCTTTATATTTACTATTTTTTTTAACTAATATTTCTAATAAATTAATACCTTCATTATTTTTAAAAGTTTTAAGATAAAATAAAGCTTTTTTAAGAGAAATTAAGTCATGTTCTTCCTCTTGAAAATTCATGTTTTCTAATATTTCAAAATAATCTAGAATTTTTTTATCATCGCTAATTAAATCTTTTTCAATTATTGTATTTAATGATAATATTGAGTAAAATTTATTTTTACTTAAAATAATTTCTTCATAAATTAACTTAGCATTTTCACTTTTGTTTGCAGCTAAATTTACTCCAGCTACAATATATTTTTCAGAAATTAAAGCATTTTTTTTTTGGTAATTATATTTTAAAAATATTATTACAATAAAAATCGATAACAATAAGAAAATAAATATATATACCTTTAGTTTATTTAGATTGTAAAAATTGATTATCTTATTTTTTAATTTTAGCTTGGTTTCTAAGTTTTGTTCCATTTAAAAAATTGCTTATGTTAGGAAATTTTTTTAACTTTACCTCTCTACTATATTTTTTTACAGCTTTTTCAATTATTCTGTTTAAATTTACGTATTTTTTTACAAATTTGGGGTAAAAACCACTAATACCTAACATATCATCTGTAACTAAGATCTGTCCATCACAGTAAGAGGAGGATCCAATCCCAATCGTAGGGATATTTAATTCTCTAGTTAATAATTTTGCTGATACTGGCGACAAACATTCCAATACTATAGAGAATGCCCCCGCTTTTTGTATCAATTTTGCTCTTTTTAAAAGTTTTAAAGCCTCTGATCTTGTTTGTCCTTCGATTTTAAATTTTTTTTTAAACTGGGGTGTGTACCCTATATGGCCCATAACTGATATTTTTTTTTTAGTTAATTTCTCAATAATTTTGTAGTTGTTCTTATTATCCTCTAATTTTACTGCATCACAACCTGTTTCATTTATAACCAGTTTTACGTTTTTCTCAGCACTTTTAAAATTGTTATAAGTACCTTTGGGCATATCAACGACAAGTAAAGATTTTTTTACACCCATTTTTACACTTAATGTATGTTGAATTATATTTTTTAAACTTATTTTGTGAGTATCTTTATGTCCATATAAAACATTTGCCATTGAGTCCCCTACTAAAACTATATCCACATATTTATCTAAAATCTTTGCAATACTTTTTGAATAAGCAGTTAAACTTACTATCTTCGATTTATTTTTTTTTAATAGAATTTCTTGAATTTTTTTTTTCATTATTCTAGTTCTATAGTGCTAGGAGGCTTAGAAGTAATATCATATACAACTCTATTAATTCCT
>MDTG01357467.1_pt1 | contig 11719 bp, 13 predicted proteins | sample 811421 | NCBI WGS metagenome assembly MDTG01 (sample SAMN05326645, study PRJNA326480) | marine metagenome | isolation source: seawater | place: Pacific Ocean: South East | collected 2011
ATCAGGATGTTATCTCAGCTGATGGTATTTTCCTAATTCCTGCTGGAGAACATCGCATTGAGCCTGAGTTTAAAACTCTCTAAATGGGAGCGGGTGAAGTTAAATCCGTGAAAGTGCGTTATTTTTAATAATTCTATGGGTGCTGATCTATCGGTAGTTATCGGACCTACTTTAACTTGCGGTCTTAGTTCACTGGGACGATAATTTATTATCAGCGTGTAAATAATATTTTAGAAATTAAAAGGTCGGTGGAAAGTATTGGATACCAATTTTTGTAAGAAATAAGATCAGTATTCTTTGTAAGGATTCCAAATCTGAGATTTTTTTATTTTAGCCGTTGTTGTTTAGTTGCGGGAATTTTGTAGGATTACATGAGTTAAAAGGAGGTAATAATGGGAGGTCAAATTGAAGTAGAACCGTTGAATGCAGTCTTTGGTGCTCGTGTTTCAGGTGTCACGTTATCCTCAATATCAGATACGAGTTTTAAGGAGCTATATCAAGCCTGGTTAGAATATGGTTTGCTCGTCTGTGACGCCCAGTTTTTAAGTCATGATGAGCAAGTAGAGTTTGCGCGAAGATTTGGGGAATTGGAATTTGAATTGGCCGCTCTCAGTAACGTGTTAGAGGATGGGAAGTTGCGCTGCGACGATGGCTCTGATGAGGTGATGAAGATTTTGAAAGGTAACATGGATTGGCACCATGATAGCACTTACATGCCTATTCAGGCTAAAGGGGCAGTTTTTTCAGCAGAAATCGTACCCTCTGAAGGCGGGGAGACGGGGTTTGCTGATATGCGGGCAGCCTACAATGCCTTGGATCTTAAAACTCAAAAGAGATTGGTAGGACTCAGGGCATACCACTCTCTACATTACAGTCAAAACAAGTTGGGTTATGCCAGTCAGAGTTTAAAAGGAAAAGGCATCAATGATGATGGTGATCTCGACGGCTACGGGTTTCATGACGGGCCCGTATCAATTAGACCCTTAGTTAAAGAGCATCCCGAGACAGGCAGGCCGAATCTTATAATCGGACGACATGCCTATAATATAATTGGGCTATCCGAAAAGGAATCGTCAGAGCTCCTCGAGAGTCTGAAAGTTTTTGCTTGTAGACCTCCTAGGATTTATTATCATCGGTGGAGACCCGGGGACACAGTGGTTTGGGATAACCGTAGACTTATGCACAAAGCCACTTCTTGGCCTTCCGATCAGGCAAGAGTAATGTGGCACAGTAGGATAGCCGGAGACCCTGAAACCGAATCTGCTTTGTACGATTAATTCAGCGACACTCGGGATTGAGATATTTAATACCTCATAGTTAACCCACTTATTTCTCAAGTTGATAATTGAATAATGACGCAATAGGCTCGCAATATTTCATTATTTCCTCTTGTTCATCCGAGTTCATGAGCTTTTTCCACTCAGAATCTTGGCTTATATCGCCATTAAATTTGCCAATCATTCTATTGCCAATAATATGATGTGGCTCCTTTGGTGTAGAAAAAACATTTTCTTCCTCTAGTTCTAGAAACTTAAATATTCTCTTCATTTCAACTCGAGGCTTAATGGAAAGATTCTCGTAGAAAACAGGAAGATATTCGCAGTTATCCATTTGGGTAAAGGATTGTAATACTGTTCCATGAAAACCTTTCCACATTTTCGAACCTAGGATCAAGTGATTCTCAGGTTTTGGGAAATTCCGTTTTAAAGATGTTATGTAAGCTCTGGGATCTCGAATTAGATGAATGACTCTGATCTTCTCGGAAACTATATTTTTAATACAAAGACAGCGATTGATATCTTTGGTTCCATCAATAAATACTTTTTTTTTGTGAAAGGATGTTGCTTCTGTATAGAAAGCTTCTACTGATTTTCTGAAGTTTTTTCTTTTTTCTGGGAAAAAACTCCAAATTGAGAAAAACTTCTGAAAATGTGTATTAAGCCTATTTATTCTTTCTATGGCATCGACTGATAAATCGGGTAAAAGTGGAGTTATGTGCTGGGATCGTGAATGGTTATACCTACTTTGTGTGTTTTCGATTTGACGCCAAAAAGCACAACTTCCGATAAGTAGGCCGCAGGAACAAGCAAAATCCTCAGTTTTTTTTGTCGGTATAGTATCACCTAAGGAAATAATTTTAGAATGATTGTTAAGTAAAATTGCTAAAAGAGAAGCACCATGGAATGAGGGGCATAAAACAAAATTAAATTGTTTTGGAAGATTGTGCTTGTCCATTAAATTTGGTCCACTAAAAAATAGCCAGGTTTTTTGGCCAAGAATAATTATAGTTGGGCGCACAATTTATTGTGATATTTGCTGATTTGGGAAGATGGTTCCAAAGAGCGTACGTCCAAGATTCAAAATGATAACAAAACTTCCTAATATCTTGTTGGGAAACAGATGGTTTCGCTCCTACGTTCTTGAAGTTTTGTATCTCCTGGTCCCATCTGTTATTCACGACGTTTTCAAAATCGTCCTGTTTTATAAAGATCATAAAGTCCAAAGTATCCCAAATACTTTCGTATTTGCCTGATTCTTTTTTTGTCCAGGATTTCCAGAGTCCCCTGGGGTCATTCGTTTTTTCCCATGAAGTTTGAGGAGATTTTGGGAGAAAGGAGGGCTTTGCACCTACGCACCATCCTTCGATGAGAATAATTTGAGGATAAGGCGGGCAGATTCTCCATTGTTTTCTTGATAAGACATCGTCAGACAATTTTGAGAAGATAGGAATTTCTATTTTGTTGTTAGGTTTTCTTTTATTTAAGTTTTTGAGAACTGTTTTTAACAAATTCACATCATGAGTGCCAGGAACTCCTCGAGTAAATGCGAGAGGGTGTATTTGATCCGCTAATTTTCTTCTTTTTGCCTTCGATAAATAAAAATCATCAAGAGATAAGATGCAGTAAGAAAAATTTTTCTTTATCAATAATTCCCCTAACTTTTCGCATAGTGTCGTCTTCCCAGATCCTTGCCCTCCGCTTATGCCAACTATAAAGGGTCCACTATTTTCCTCACTTTTTTCTGTTATCAGTTTAAGTAGTTTTGTTGCAATAGAATCTATTTTCATGGGGCTTCATTCTACCAGTTTATGTTAGGGTTGGCGTAATGTTGTTTTTCTGACCCAAATATTAAAGAGGAGGATTTAAGTGTGGCAGTATAATGGTTCAAGAAGACCGGATTTTGCTGAAGCGCCGAGTAAAGGTCAAGAATCGGTTTGGGATTATCCTCGACCACCAAGCTTGCGAAGGTTGGATTTAAAGATAGAGGTGAACTACGAGGGTTCAGTGCTAGCCAAATCGACAGAAGCATTGTGTGTTTCCGAGACTGCGTCTCCACCAGTTTTTTACATATCCTTTGCAAATATTGTCTTTGATTTACTTTGGAAAACTTCCGGTAGTTCCTTCTGTGAATGGAAAGGGAAGGCAAGTTATTGGGGTATAAAAAGTAATTCGACTTGGTCCGATCCGGTGGCGTGGAGTTACGAGGCGCCTCTGAATCCATATGAGAAATTGAAAAATCATTTGGCCTTTTATCCGAGTAAAGTGGACTGCTATCTTGACGGTGAAAAAGTAACCCCGCAACCAGGTGGTTTCTACGGCGGCTGGCTGACAACTAAAATCTGCGGGCCTGTTAAAGGTGACTCTGGTACTGAGTGGTGGTAAGCCCATAATAATCACAAAGCGTGTTCATAAAAACAATGGTAGAGTACACTTCGCCAAAGATTAAATTTATCTGATAGCTAATAGAAGGATTTTAAAATTATGGCAATAAAGACAAATAGGCAATGGTTACTAAAATCCAGACCGGAAGGAATGATATCGCCAGACCAATTCCAATTAACTGAGTCAGAAGTACCTGTGCTGAGCGAAGGAGAAGTGCTTGCTAAAATTTTGTTGCTTTCTTTTGATCCGACCCAAAGAGCTTGGATGTCAATGGATACATATATTCCAGCTGTGAATCTAGGGGAACCAATGAGAGCAGGAGGGATAGCGCAAGTGATAGAATCGCGAAACTCTAAGTTCAAGCCAGGTGATTTGGTTAACTCCTTCTGCGGATGGCAAGAATATGTCGTGTTTCAACCTGACAAACCTAAATTTGTACCTGTCACTCGTATTCCTGGCCACTTAGACCCGAAATTGATTTTGGCTTTGTCTCTGACTGGTTTGACTGCGTATTTTGGAATGCTGGAAATTGGTTGTCCCAAGCGAGGGGAAACTGTGCTGATTAGTGGTGCTGCAGGTGCTACGGGTTCTGTCGCGGGCCAAATAGCAAAACTCAAAGGTTGTAAGGTCGTAGGTATCGCTGGTGGAGAGCAGAAGTGTAAGTGGTTAAAAGAAATTGCAAAATTTGATTATGCTATAGATTATAAAAATCAGGTTATTGCGACAGAATTGGATCGAATTTGTCCAGAGGGTGTTGATGTTTACTTCGATAATGTAGGAGGACCGATAACCGACGAAGTTCTTTTACGTATTAACCAGAAAGCTCGGGTTGTGTTGTGCGGTGCAATTTCTCAATATAACCAAAAGATTGAAGATATTTATGGGTTGCAAAATTATTTATCGTTAATTATTAATCGGGGGCGGGCGGAAGGATTTATCATTTTGGATTATTTAGATAGGGCACTTGAAGGTCTGTTAAAGTTGACGTCTTGGGTTGAAAACGGGGATCTGATTCAGGAAATCGATCTGCAATATGGGTTTGAAAATATTCCCTCTACTCTGATACGCATCTTCAATGGTGGTAATGTAGGCAAGCAAATACTAGAATTGGCGGAGCCTCCTTTGCCAATTAGAACTAATCCTGCTGAACAACTGATATTTAAAATCATGCAGAAATTAAGTGGTCTTAGAGGATGATTTTCTGCACTATCCGATTATTGTTTGAACCAATAGTGGGAAACTTCCCAATTCACGCTGCTACTTTTAGCTAATCCTAGCTGATGCATAGTGTGTCGTATAAGTCCTAAATGTTCCCGCCCAAACATTCCTACTCTTCTGTCGTTATAAAGAAAGGCTAAATGTGGAACGCCGACCGCACCTGTCTCTTCGGCTTCTTTTTTAAACTTTTGTAAATCATGAGGTCCTTCATTTTCAGTATATTCTTTAAAACCTTCGGCCTGTTCAGGTTTAAGACCAGAAGAAAGTAAGGTAGCTTTTAAATGATCGATATTCGTCATGTCGTAATCTCGCCAACCGTTAGGCCACCCAGCGTTATAAATTTTTGTTAGGTAAGTGGCTGATTTTCCGAACTTTAAGGCCCAAGCAACTCCCATGTTAGCTTTCTCAGCGCTTAATAGGATTTCTGGTCCTCTGAGTGTTAAATCCATAGCTTTCGCATAGACTCTAGCCACTGTGTAGTACATCCTTGCTCTGCGGTCTTGGGTTTGGTCTTTTGGTTTTCTTATAGGGTTTTTCGGATCGTGATCTGTGGTTACATTAATATCTACATAGCTAAGATCATAGGGCTTGAAATTAACTTGACATGAATAATCTTTTTCGAGTTGTAAGGCAGGTTTCATCATGAGATAGGAGTGTGGGCTTTTCACATCAAGGTATATATCTATTTCAAACATGTAGTATGCCTTCTAAAATTCAGTAAACAATTTTGAGTACAATCCAAGAGGACTTTCTTTTTCCAATCCTAGCAAAAATGTCTACTAAAAACATTTGCCAAGAATATTTCTTGTACATCAGTGCTATTACTTTTTGCACATCCTCCCCTTCAGAAGATAATGCGACGGTTACCTCAGACCATGAAGATAGGACTTTCCCTTTTAGAGAGCAAAGCGCTATTTGTGTATTAGAGTTGTTCCTTATCCGCTTTACCTTTCCAGAAGACTCATTGGAAAAGGCGAAAAGTGTACGCCCATCTGCCTCTTTGAGTGTTTGAACCACCCATAACGGGGTTTCTACAGGTTGTCCATTTTTTCTGTAGGTCTTGAGGGATATATATCTCGGATTTTCAAGGGACATGGTCTAGTAAGTTCAGGCACCTTTGAAAGTACACAGCTTTCTTCCTAGAAGGCGTTGGAGGTACTCAGAAAGGTTGGCAAAATTTTTTATATGTCCGGCATTTTTAGCCCAGTTAAGGGTAAAGCCAACTACTATATCAGTTACTGAAAAACTATCTCCTGCTAGATATCTGTATCCATCCAATCCTCTTTCAATAGCTTCAAGACCGTTCTTAATTTCTATAGTATTGTTAGTTACGATTTCACTTACTCGCTTCTCCACAGGATAAAGTTTCTGATTTTTAAAGGAACTCCATAAATACGCCTCTATCTCAGTGAGAGCAAAGGAGCACCACTGGCTATGCAGGGCGCGTTCATGTGTTCCTGGCTTTGCAATAAGGTTGCCAGTAGGATTTAAATCGCACAGATGCGAGCAAATAGCAGCTGATTCGAAGTATGTTTTACCGTCGATTGAGATCGTGGGTAATTTGCCCAAAGGGTGCATTTTTTTTAGTTCTTCTGATCCAATAAGGGACCCACCCTCAATGTATTCGAATTCTACACCTAATTCTAAGAGCGTCCATTTGCAGCGACTTGAGCGGGAAGTGCCGCTACCAAAAAGGGTGATTTCCAATTCCTAAATTCCCTGCGTCATCGTTATCTGTTCCACCAAGGTATGTCAGAAAAGGAACGTAGGTCTATTTCATGTGCCCAAGCTGATCGATGCTGTTGCGCAATATGGTAGTAGGTGTCGGCGACTTTCTCAGGCAACAGTAATCCATCGTTTTCCAACCCAATGTCTTCTCGAAGCTTTTGAAATTTGGTAGTCCCTAGCATTTTCCCTAGGGTGTCGGGAGCGTCTACTGCCCCATCAATGATTACATGAGCGACGTGTATATTTTTAGGGGAAAATTCAGCATTTAAAGTTTGGCATAGCATTCGTCTACCGCCCATTGCGGCCGCATGCGAGTGTTGACCTTCGTTTCCTCTGACGGCGGCGGTCGAGGAAGTGACAATTAAAGTTCCCTTTTTACGCACTACCATTTTAGGAAACAAGCTGGAAGCAAGTCTGAATAGTCCAAATGTTCCCAGTCTCCAACCGAGTTCAAATTGTTTTTGACTTGTTTCAGTAAGCGACTTATCTCCTATCTGAGCACCTAAATTATAAACGGCGACTTCAATTGGGCCAATGGTTTGTTCGACTTCAGTTATTAAATTTTCGATAGTCTCGTTTTGAGTGGCGTCTAGCATGAAGCCTTTTGCCTCAAATCCATCCTGCTTGATTTCGTCAACAATCGTTTCTAAACCTCTTGAGTCGCTTCGCCGACATAGACATGAAAAATAACCCTCGGCTGCAAATTTCTTACCGGTATTGCCTCCTATTCCAGCACCGGCACCAATAACTAGACAGACTGGTTTCATCGATTTCTCCAATTTGTTCTAATATGCAAGATTTTCAGCCTCAGTTCAAATTTTGAGCTTCCGCAACGGGTTTGCACATTATGGAACCTTTATGAATATTGATCCCTGAGTGGAGCGGGTGGTCGTTAGATTGCGCTATTTTTTCTACTCCATCTTTGGCTAAAAGTTTGAGATAGGGTAAAGTGGCTAGCTCGAGACAGCGGGTAGAGGTTCTAGGAACAGCGCTCGGTATATTGGCTACGCAATAATGCAAAACCTCTTCTTCGACGTAAACAGGGTTGTCGTGATCGGTTGGTTTAGAGGTTTCAAAACAACCCCCTTGATCAATGGCTATATCTACAAGTAATGATCTTTTTTTCATAGAGGGTAACATTTCACGATTAATCAGTTTTGGTGCAGATGCACCTGGAATTAACACTGCGCCAATTACTACCTCAGCGTCGTAAATTTCCTCGTGGAAAGCTCCTTCCTCAGGAAGTACACAACTTACTTGTCCTTTAAAAATTTTCCTAAGCTCCTTCAGACGCTTTTCAGATTTGTCGAAAACCACAACTTCTGCGCCGATACCGAGCGCAACTTTTGCGGCGCTTTCTCCTGCCGTTCCACCTCCTATGACCACTACTTTTCCTTGTTTAAGGCCATCCTCTCCCCCAAGTAATATTCCCCTACCGCCGAGGGGGGTTTGTAAATAATAAGTGGCTGTCTGCATTGCCACACGACCCGCTATTTTACTCATCGGAATAAGCATAGGTAACTCATTTTCAACTGAGACAGTCTCATAGGCGATCGCGGTTGCTTTAGATCGGCAGAGAGATTTCGTCTGCTCAGGGAAAGCGGCAAGATGCAAGTAACAAAAAATGGTTTGCTTCTCTTGTAGCAATTCGCATTCCATTAACGAGGGTTCTTTTACTTTTATAAGGAGATCCGATCGTTTGAAAACTTCTTCTGCATTAGAGACTAATATCGCACCAGCATCTTCGTAATCGCTATTCTTGATGCCTACTGATTTACCTGCATCTTTTTCGACAAATATTTCGTGGTTGTCTCGAAGCAATTCTGCTACTCCAATATCAGTTATTGCAACTCTATGCTCACCTACTTTTGTCTCCTTCAGTAATCCGATACGCATGTTGGGAGTCTCCTATTGTTCTGTTTGGCCTCGTTGTGTTAACCGCCTGCACTACTCATAGCAGATATTAACAAAAATACGAGTGACGTCACGAGGAAAATCCTAAAAGCATAATCAGATAATAAGGACCAATGCGCTGATATCCATGAAAATATAAGAGATTCGTAGGGAATCGTGTGTCCTCTGGAAGTCTTCAATAGAGACGCGTGGTTATATTGCTGAAGATTGCTTAGGTTAGTTTTAAAAACTGTAACCTTTTTCTCGCAATATTTGTGGCGACTAGTCTTTTTGTGTTGTGATCTGGAAATATCTAGAAAGGGTTTTGAGTTTCCATTCCTAAAGATAATCGACCTAGCTGTTCTGTTATTCTGTCAATATGACCATTTATGTGTAAGGGCATTGCTTGGAAGTCACGGTAACGACGTTCGAAGTTAGTTCCTTCTCTTAGCCCGTTTCCGCCTATGGTTCTCAAAATTAGCTTAAGAGATTCGTCGCAGAGCTGAACAGCCTGCATTCCGCCTGCGCATTGCCTAAAGTAATCACCCTCTGTTGGGATTGCTCCTCTTTCAATACGTGCGTCGGTCTCTTTCAAGGCCGCATACACTGTATCAGTAGCAGCGTTTAAAAGTGATCGTATTTTTCCAAGGTTTACGTGAATTGTCGATTTTTCGCCCATCTTGGTTCCAAAAATAGCTATCCGACCCTTGATATTATCTGTGGCCTCTTCGAACGCCGCCTCAATTAATCCAGTAGCCATTGCCCCTAACCACATGACGGATATTGCAACCCAATCTTCTCGATAACGATGGTGAATCATTTCTGTAGCGGGGTTTCTAAAATGTTCGCGATATTTGAAAGGCCAGGGCACCACCAAACCAGAGGGGATCAAGGTTTTTTTATAATGAATATGATCCGTCGCAGATGCTCTTAAACTCATCGCTTCCCATGTTTCTTCAATCCTCACTCCAGGAAGTCTCAAGTCTGCAAAAGCAAATTGTGGCGTTTTCGATGAATCATCGTTAAAGACCACACCAGCCCATTCGGCATAACGAGCGCCTGAACCAAAAGAAGCGATACCATTTAATTCCACAGAGTCTTTCCCTTTCTGTGAACCACTCACTTTTGTGGCAGCTCCAGCCGGAAAACATACCCATTCATGTTTGGCTACTATTTCTCCAAGTAAATCAATATTGTCTTTGCCTAATAACCCAGCAAAATGATGGAAAGTACACAGATGGTTCCAAAGACACCAAGCGGTTGAGGTGCATCGTCCTGCGATTGCTCGTAATTCATTCCCGATGTTGACGGTAGTCTCGTTTATCCCCGATATTTCTGGACTTGCCGAAAGTCTCATTACATTGTTTTTTTTTATAGCGCTTATTAAACTCTCATCTATTGACCTCGTGGCGTCAGCAGCTTCTGCTTGCTTCTGGATGTCGTCTAGCAGCGGCCCAACATATTTAGGCTCATTCCAAATGCGGCCTTCTTGGGAAAAAATTGTCGTAGAGTTCATATCGGAATCCTCATTTCAAAGTCATGCGAATATTTCATTTATTGACGTGAGCGACCTCAATCCAATTTCCGTCAGGATCAGTCACAAATCCTAGCCTTGCAATTGAGCCATAATCAATGGCCGGCATCGCAATCTTGCCGCCCCTGCCTGCTATCTCCTCTAGAGCTGAATCAGCGTCCGTTACATGTAGAGTGAGATATCTAAACCCAGTTCCCACAAAAGTAGAGGTGTCCGTTCCACTTTTTCCTTCCTCTATAAAAATCAGTGTCTCTCCAGCTGCAACTTTTCTGTAGCCGAGCGACTGAAATTGCATTACCTCTGTATAAAAATCTATTAAGCGGGCAGTATTTTCTGATGTAACGGTGACTCCTAGTCCTGTCAGTCCGAGATGGCCTTTAGGCGCCAAAGTTATGGTTTCTCCAGAGGTAACTTTAAAAGATGATGGTGCTCTTACATTCCCAGCTATAAGAAGACTGCTGTAACCTGAGGGATCCTCCCTCCTGTTAGGAAGGTCGCTTTGGTAATCATTTACTTTGATGATCGAATCTTGCACCTTGTAACGATACTGAATCGTCGGGTGCGCGACTATACCCTCTCCTAATTCTAGTGTTCCCTGGAATTCTAATTGAAGTTTATTACCCCAAAAGTCTCGGTCTGCTTCTAATTCTGTACAAAAAAAACCGACATCAAGTGATTTTTTACTTAGTTTCATTGGTATGCCCTTGTGCTTTAAAGTCCAGTATAGATAGAAATATAACTTGTAAAAGGAGATAAATCTAAAGGTATATGCTATATAGCCTGGGAGTACATATCCTTTTTAATGGTATCCATAATGAAATTTATTTTTTTCAATTTATCGCTATTACTTACTCTTTCTGCTATGGCGGAAATTTTCGAAGATAAAGATGTGATAGAGTATTCGGGCCGCAAGTATGCGCCGGTCGCTGGTTTGGTGGTGAAAAAGAATGAGAGCGGACAGATTGTGGAAAAAACTTTCTATAAGGATGGTCTCAAGAACGGGTTGACAGAGTCTTTCCATTCGACTGGGGAAGCCAGTGTGGTAGGAGAATTCTTGATGAATGAACGAGAGAGTCTTTGGTCTTGGTATAGAGCTGACGGCTCTCTCCAAAGAGAAGGTCAATATGCTAAGGGGCTATGGGAAGGAGAATGGCAGTGGTATGACGAGGCAGGAAAGCTAACAATGAAGAAAAAATATCGAAATGGAAAGGAGGAGCAGTAGCTTATTTTTTTGTGCCTATTCTTGGGAAAAGCATAGGTACCTTTTTCTGGTATTCCTGGTAGTTATTTTTAAATTGACCTACCAAGTCGCGTTCTTCTAGTAGGGCTCCAATTACGCTATATCCAGTGGCACCCACGGCAAAAAGTAAATGGGCTGCGGTCATCGTTGGTGTGGCCCAAAATGCTACAGCAAATCCGAAATATATGGGGTGTCTCACATACTTGTAAAATAGGGGGGTTCGAAATGGAATGCTTTCCATTCTTTTGCCTCGGAAATTGCAATACACTTGTTTAAGCCCGAATAACTCAAAATGATCGAGGAGGAAGGTGCTTATGAGAACTATTAGCCATCCTATCGCGCAAATCGCCCATATGATCGGCGCATAGGGTTCATCTGAGACGTCCCAAACTATGATGTTTACCGGTTTCCAGTAATAGATTAAGCCGATTAAAGCAACGTTTG
>MDTG01295311.1_pt1 | contig 11718 bp, 8 predicted proteins | sample 811421 | NCBI WGS metagenome assembly MDTG01 (sample SAMN05326645, study PRJNA326480) | marine metagenome | isolation source: seawater | place: Pacific Ocean: South East | collected 2011
CGAGCGGCCTCCCATAATTCATTAGGAATTTTTTTAAAGTATTGCCTTAATAGAAATATTACAAAGATATTACCCATGAATGGCACTGTTAATCCCTGTAAGGAGTTCATCCAAGAAGGACCAAAAGGCAGCGGTATAATTTCCCCCCTAATAATTAATAAATGAGGTAAAAGTGTAATTATTTCAGGGATCATAAGTGATAATAACAGCAAGTAAAAAATTATATTTTTAAATGGAAAATCTATCCTTGCAAAAGAGTATGCAGCTGGAATACTAGTGATTAATACTCCACAAACCGTTATCGAACTTATTATAATGCTATTGACTGTATATTTTTGAAAGCTATTGGATGTCCAAACTTCTAGATAGTTTTCAAACATTAGCTTTTTAGGAAATATATATTGATTAATAGCTTCTCCAGCAGTCATCAAAGAAGTAGAAACCATGTAAAAGAATGGGTAAATCGAAACAATGAAAACAATGGACAGAATTAGGTAAGGCACCCTGGTCTCTGAATTAAATATTTTAATCATAGTTTAGTTTCTTTCTAAAAATAACATATTGAGAGACAGCTAAAACGTTTAGCAAAATAAATAATATTACCCCTTCAGCTGCTGCGTATCCATATTTAACCCTCCCCCAAAAGTGATCAAATATCTCCACTGTAACAACATCCATAGTGTCACCAGCTGAGGATGTTTGCATAACAAAAATGCTATTAAATGCCTGAAATGTATTGATAAAACCTGTCAGCATTAAGAAAAAGATGATTGGCATTAGAAGAGGTACAGTGATTTTTATAAAAGTTTGCCAGCGAGTAGCCCCTTCAACTTTTGCCGCTTCATATAGATCACTGGGGATAATAGATAAACCTGCCAAAAGTATAATGGCGTAGTAACCAGTATAAGACCATATTCCATAAAAAATTGATGACATCAAAGCCAAGCTAGGACCAGCAAAAAAACCATTAATTTTCACACCAAAAAGAACTTCCGTTATTGGTCTTTTATCAAAAAGCCAAAGTTGAGGCTCCATTCCAAAAAGACCAACAAATTTATTTAAAAATGATGTTTCAGCTTTACCAAATATTAGAAAAAATACTGCTGCACCCATGACTGCTGGAGTAATATATGGAAACAATAAAATCATTTGAAAAAATTGTTTTCCTGCCAGCTTCTGATAAAGAGCAAAAGCAATAACCAGACCTAATCCAACCTCAAAAATAATGGTGAAAAAAGAATAATAAAAGGTATAAATTAAAGAAAAAAGATAATCTTCATCTCCTTCAGCAATCATTACATTCCAGTTAATATTAACTAAAAAGATGCCAATTAATAATATTATAAAAGAGGAAAATAAAACTAGAAGCTTATTTTTAAATCTATCCTTAAACTCGCTCCAAATCCAAAAACTTAAAATTAATAATAGCAGTCCTAAAACAAAAAACCAAAAGGCTGATATACTCCCTAATATTCTTTCATAATTTTCCAAACCTAGAAATCTTCCTTTAAAAACCTTCCATTTATGCACACTCATGTACATACCAAAGAAAACTGGGAAAACACCAAAAAGGCTAATTATTAAAACTGCAGGGGTGATCAATAAATATCCATTGATTTTGTCAGAATGTTTTTGGATAAAATTATTCATGAATATACTTAATCTTCAAAATTAATTTTAAAATTTAGCAAAACTTAATCATTACATATTTATATCTAAAGTTGTATGACAATAATATTAAAAAATAGTCTTAAAAAATTTTATTTAATAGAATTTAATAGAAAATCTGTGTCAAATTTCATTATCACTTTGAACGTACTTTGATAATTCCATAGTAGAGTTTACACACCGATCAAGCTCAGACCAAAAACTTGGATTCAATTCAATATTAAATGTTTTTTCGCCAAATGGCTTAATTTTTTTGATAATTTCTTTCCAAGGTAGATCTCCATCCCCTACTGGAAGATGCAAATCGCCTAAACCTGAAGCTAAAGCTTCTGAGGGAGTAAAAGGACTTATAGAAAAGCTTGTTCTCCCAAAACTATCATGAACATGCCAGTGATTCGAAAGGCTTCCTAATTGGTATGCATTTAACATAAAATCTACACCATAAGAATGACAGGCGATATAAGCATGACTTACGTCAAAACATCCAGAAACATATGGATGATTGACCTTCTCAATTTCCTCAGCAAGTTTATTTGGTAAAGCTGTATGAGCTCCTTCAAAAAAAGGAAAAATATTTTCAACATATATCATGATTTCAGATTCTGCAGAAATATCAGCTATACGCTTAAGGGATTCTTGTTGAATTTGATATTTATTCTTCAAGCTAGAATCATTTTCCAATTCACAAAATCCCGTATGAAGAACAATCCCATTAACACCCAGAGATTTACCTAAGTTTACATAATCAATTGCCAACTTAAGATGAAATTCAATATTTTCTTTTTTATCGAGTAAATTGAATGTTAGAGGTCCATGCATAGTTAAATGCCCATCAAATAATTCTAGGGCTCTCTTAATTTGATCAACCCTATAATTTATAATTTTGCCATCTTGAATTAAGTCTTGGTCATAGCATTTGAGCTCAATGTTATCCGGCGAAAAAGGCAAAATTTCTGATATTCTTTCTTCAATATCACTTGCATCTCTTTTTAAACTTCTAACGGATATACCAATTTTTGTTTTGCTCAATTATTTGTTCTCTTCTTCAATAAGTTGATATGCAGAAGAGGCAATCTGAGCAGAGCGGACACCCCCTAAACAATATGCAAAAATAGGAAATGGGCCGTCTTTTAAAACTTTTGAAAATTGAACAACATCATCACTAGTCATTTTACCAGCTGAGAAAGGGATATAATGAACTTTTAAATTATTTTCTTGAGCAACATTTTGAATTATTTCAAAGTTTGTCTGACCTTCACCTTCATTGTCAGGTCTATTACAAACAATTGATTTAATTCCCATTTCAACCAAATTAGAAATGTCATTGGAATTGATTTGCGGGCCAACATAGAGGTCGTCATTAATTTTTTTCATTTGATCCTTCTTAAAAAAATTTAAAATTTTTTGAAACATTTGATTTATAATTTATTGATTGGGATTTTAATATAGTTCACACCATTATCTTCTTTTTCAGGCATTTCTCCTGCTCTCATGTTAACCTGAATGGAGGGGATTATAAGTTTGGGCATACTTAAAGTTGAATCTCGAGTTTCCCTCATTTCAACAAATTCATCCTCAGTAACACCGTCACGAACATGAATATTTTTTTCTTTTTGTTCCCCAACTGTTGTTTCCCAAGCGGCATCTCTTCCCCCTGGACCATAATCATGGCAGATAAACAACCTCGTTTCACTCGGCAGTTCAAGAACTCTTTTCACTGATCGATAAAGATCTCGAGCATCTCCTCCAGGAAAGTCTGCTCTTGCAGTTCCCCCATCAGGCATAAAAAGAGTATCCCCTACAAAAGCAGCATCTTCAATAATATGAACCATACATGCAGGGGTATGGCCCGGCGTATGCATTGTCCGTGCATTCATAGATCCAATTGAATATTGATCTCCATCTTTGAATAGACGATCAAATTGACTACCATCACGCTGAAAACGTGTACCTTCATTGAATATCTTACCAAACTGATCCTGAATTAAAATTATCTTTTCTCCAATACCAATCTTTCCACCAATTTTTTCTTGAATATATGGGGCCGCTGAAAGGTGGTCTGCATGGACATGAGTTTCAATAATCCATTCTAACTCAAGTTTTTTGTGCTCTATATACCTTATGATTTCATCAGCACTTTCTGTTGAAGTTCTTCCTGATGAAAAATCAAAATTTAAAACCGAATCAATTACTGCGCAATTCTTTGATGAAGGATCCTGAACAACATAGCTAATTGTCCCGCTAGATTTTTCATAAAATGCCTGAACGAAAGGTTTAAGTGACATATTCGATTTACCTATTTGATTTTCTATTCATTTTTATCTATTTTTGCATTTATAAATTAAAAATCAATATTGATTTTAATAAATAAATATTAAAATAATATATAAATTTTATTACCTTTTAACTTATAAACATATAAAGTTTAATATAAATATAATTTCAAGAAATTTTTTAAATTTTAAGATTGTGTAAAAATTTAGACTGGAGTGACATATGGCGACAATAGGACATTATATCAATGGGAAAAATATTGAAGGAAAATCAGGAAATACAAAACCTGTTTTCAATCCCGCCACAGGAAGCTCAGATAACAATGTTACTCTTGCTAATTTAGATGAAGTGAACTCTGCCGTTGATGCCGCTAAATCCGCTTGGCAATCATGGGCAAAACAACCCCCTCTTAGAAGAGCACGAATTTTAGATAAGTTTAAGTTTATTATAGATCAAAGACGTGATGAACTAGCTAAATGCATCAGCTCTGAACATGGGAAAACCCATGATGATGCTTTAGGAGAAGTCACCAGAGGACTAGAAGTCGTTGAATTTGCGGTTGGTGCACCACATATTTTGAAAGGCGACTACTCTGAAAATGTTGGATCAGAGGTAGATACATTTAATGTAAGACAGCCTCTTGGAGTGGTAGCGGGAATTACTCCATTTAATTTTCCTGCAATGGTTCCAATGTGGATGTTCCCTATTGCCTTAGTGTGCGGCAATTGTTTTGTTCTAAAACCTTCAGAGAGAGACCCATCATCTTCTCTACTCATCGCTAAATGGCTAAGTGAAGCCGGTCTTCCTGATGGAGTATTTAATGTTATTCAAGGTGATAAAATTGCCGTTGATGGATTATTGATGCATTCAGATATTAAAGCTATAAGTTTTGTCGGATCAACTCCTATTGCAAAATATATTTATACAACGGGCACATCAACAGGCAAAAGAGTACAAGCGTTAGGCGGGGCTAAAAATCATATGGTGATAATGCCTGACGCTGATTTAGATATGGCTACCAATGCCATTATGGGCGCCGCTTATGGCTCAGCTGGAGAAAGATGCATGGCTGTTTCAGTGGCAGTACCTGTAACCGACAAAGTTGCAGATGCTCTCGTTGAGAGACTTAAGCCAAAAGTTGAAGCTTTAAAAATTGGACCATCGTCCGATCCATCTGCAGAAATGGGCCCTCTAATCACTAAAGAACATCTTCAAAAAGTAACAGGATTGATTGATGCAGGCGTTGAAGAAGGAGCCAATTTAGTGGTTGATGGAAGATCACAAAAATCAGAAATGCAAGGATATGAAAATGGTTTTTTTATTGGTGGCTCTTTATTTGATAATGTGAAACCTGATATGTCTATTTATAAAAATGAAATTTTCGGTCCAGTCCTATCTGTTGTAAGAAGGCCAGATTACCGCTCAGCCGTAGACCTCATCCATGGTCATGAGTATGCAAACGGAGTAGCTGTTTTTACTCGTGATGGTGATGTAGCCAGAGCGTTTTCAAATGAAATAGAAGTTGGCATGGTAGGTATAAATGTCCCTATCCCCGTTCCTATGGCATTCCATAGCTTTGGAGGATGGAAGTCATCTTTATTTGGAGACCATCATATGCATGGAATGGAAGGTTTTCGATTTTACACTAGATTAAAGACCACAACAGTCAGGTGGCCGACTGGTCAGAGAATTGATCCCCAATTCACAATGCCTACATTAGGATAAGTTTGATAAATTCTATAATTATACTTTAACTATTCAAACTCTTTTTGACTGACAATTTTGGGATCAAAAGGTTCTCTTGTGAAAATTTCTGTAATCATAGGTTTAAAATATTCCAATGGCTTTGTAGGATAGTCAGGGTCAAAAGACATTTGATCCCAGTCCCTACAAAATTTATCACATGACTTATACCATTTATGATTAATGTATTTATCACGTAGGGTTTTATTTATACCAATTTCTTTCCCTTCCCAATCCTTGGGACCAAAATAATACATCTGAAATAATCCATGCATAGAAACAATCCATGAAACTTCTTCTCTTACATAAGGTCTGATAATTGTTGCTGCCAGTTGAGAGTGGTTCACTGGCGCTAAATCATCACCTATATCATGAATTAAAGCTGCTACAATAATTTCTATATCAGCTCCATCCGCTTCAGCACGGGTAGCCGACTGAAGAGAATGCTCTAGCCTTGAAATTTTATATCCAGAATGAGAGTTTTCAATATTTTTTAGAGCGGTTATTATTCTTGAAGGTAACTCTTTAGTATATTCCAACTCTTTTTTATGAAGGAATAAATAATCTTCTGGTGTCCCTTCATCCATCCTTAGAAAGCTAACATTTTCCATTTTGATACCTTTTAAAAATAAATAAATTATTCATCCTAATTATATTAGTTAAATTATTTCTATTATATTTAATATATTAGAATTTTCTTTTCTTATAGTTTATAAAATAATAAATTTTTATCTAGCCATATAAAAAATTAATTTACAGGTATGAGAAATGAGCAATAATTCTGAAACTGAACCCAAAATTGATAATGAAGAGGCAACTATTCTACCAAGCCATGCAAGGGTTGTCGTAATCGGTGGAGGTGCAGTAGGATGCTCTGTTCTTTATCATCTTGCCCTTCATGGCTGGAAAGATGTTGTTTTACTTGAAAAAAATGAACTGACTTCTGGCTCGACATGGCATGCGGCTGGTAATTGTCCTAATTTTGTAGGTTCATGGACTATGATGAAGATGCAGTCTTATTCAACTGAGTTATATAGAAAGCTTGGAAAATTAGTTGATTATCCGATGAATTATCATGTTACAGGAGCCATCAGGTTAGCTCACTCACGACAACGTATGGAAGAATTTGAGCATGTTTGTTCTATGGGAAGACAAATGGGGGTTGAATTTGAAATGTTAACCAACTCTCAAATTAAAGAATTACACCCATACATTGAAACTCATGATCTTGAAGGAGGCCAGTGGGATGCTTTAGATGGAGATATTGACCCAGCACAGTTAACTCAAGCTCTAGCAAGAGGTGCCAAAAATGAAGGGGCAAAAATAGTAAGGTTCTGTCCAGTAACAGGGGTTGAAAGACACAATGATGAATGGGTTATTACTACTCCAAAGGGTAAAATTAATTGTGAGTTTGTTGTAAATGCAGCTGGCTATAGGGCAGCAGAAGTTGGAAAATTTTTTGGTAGAAATGTTCCATGTGTTTCTATAGCACACCAATATCTCATAACTGAAACCATTCCTGAATTAGAAGCTTTGTCTCATAAGGTACCTCTTGTTAGAGACCCCGATAGTTCGTATTACTTACGCCAAGAAAAAAATGGTCTTTTACTAGGTCCTTATGAATTCAAATGCCGCGCACATTGGGTTACTGATGGAGACCCAATGCCAGATGACTTTTCTTTTCAATTATATAACGATGATCTTGAAAGGTTAGAATGGTATATTGATGATGCTTGTAAACGTGTACCCATCCTTGGAAGCGTTGGAATAACTCGTGTTGTCAATGGCCCGATTCCCTACGCACCTGATGGACTTCCATTAGTTGGTCAAATGCCCGGCGTTCCTAATGCTTTTGAAGCTTGTGTCTTTACTTTTGGAATAGTCCAGGCAGGTGGAGCAGGAAAACTATTAGCAGAAATCATTGTAGAAGGAGAATCAGAAACAGACCCTTGGGCGGTTGATCCAAGAAGATTTACTGATCACGTTGATCAAAAGTATACTTTAGCAAAAGCTATTGAAACTTATAGTCATGAATACGCCATGCATTTCCCACAAATTCAATGGCCAGCAGGACGACCAGCCAAAACTTCTCCTATTTATAAAAAATTAATCTCTGCTGGGGCTGTTATGGGATCATATGGCGGATGGGAAAGGGCAGATTGGTTTACTTCCAACGAAAGTATGAAAAAACCTGCCGTTTCATATGATAGGCAGCATTGGTTTAGCAATGTGGGGGAAGAGTGCCGGCATGTTTCTAATGAATGTGGTATAATTGACCTGACTGGATTTTCCAGGTTTGAATTAACTGGAGAAGGTTCTAGTCAATGGTTAGAAAATTTAATTACTGGTAACCTTCCCAAAGTTGGAAAAACCAGTTTAATATATTTTGCATCTCCCAAAGGTAAGGTATTAACGGAGATGACAGCTACAAGAATAGAGGAAGATCATTATTGGCTTTTAACGGGTGCTGGAGCCTATTGGCATGATAGAGATTGGCTGAATTTTAACCTTCCAAATAAAAGTAAGATTTCCATTTCTGATAATACAAAAGAAGTGTGTACTTTGCTTTTAACAGGACCAAAATCTGAAGATTTAATTTCTAATTTGTCAGAAGAAAAAATGGACAAAGATAACTTCCCTTGGCTCTCTCACAAACTTTGCAGCTTAAATGGAAATAAATGTAGAATTCTAAAAGTTTCATACGCTGGGGAAAAAGGTTACGAAATCCATGCGCCCAACGATAATTTTGCAAACATTTATGATCAAATTATTTTAGAAGGTAAAAAACATAACTTGATACACTTTGGAATGTTAGCCCTAGATTCCATGCGTTTAGAAAAAAATTATCGCTCGTGGAAAAGTGACTTAACCTCAGATTATTCTATTTTGGAAAGCGGATTAAGAAAATGGATTAACTTCAATAAAGAAAATTTTGTTGGCAAAGAAAGATTAACTAAAGAACACTCAGTAGGTTTAACAAAGGAATTTGTTACTATGACTGTTGAAGATCCTGAAGACAACCATCCTTTTGGAGAAGCTGTTTATTTATCGCCTGTTTTTTCCAATAATAAGTATATTGGTCCTGTAGTATCTTCTGGTTTTGGACATAGAGTAAATCAATCTATTGCTATGGCTATAGTTGATAAAACATTAGTAGATAGTAAAAGTGAGCTTCATATTGAGGTTCTTGGAAGAAAGAGAAAAGTCAAGATTGTTGAGCAGTCTCTATATGACCCTGAAAACTTAAGGCTAAAGAGTTAGTCATGAATTTACCCAGTCAATCGAATGTTGTTATCATAGGTGGAGGAGTAGTAGGTTGCTCAATTGCTTATCACCTTGGCAAACTAGGTTGGAAAGAAATTCTTCTCATTGAAAGAAAAAAACTCACTTGTGGAACCACTTGGCATGCAGCGGGCCTGATAGCACAACTCCGAGCAACCCAAAACATGACAAAATTAGCAAAGTATAGCCAAGAGCTTTATTGGGATCTTGAAAAAGAAACGGGTGTTGCTTCTGGATTTAAACGAAATGGGTCAATGACAGTAGCTTTAACTAACGAGAGGATGGAAGAATTAAATAGACAAGCCGATATGGCAAGAGCATTTGGTGTGCAAGTCGAAAATATTTCTTTGTCTGAAATGAAGAATAAATACCCTCATCTTGAATTAAAAGATGTTGTTGGAGGATTATGGCTTCCTAAAGATGGTCAGGCAGATCCAGTAAATATAACCCAGGCCCTTGCTAAAGGAGCGAGAAATTATGGCGTTGAAATATATGAAGATATAAAAGTGACTGATATTTTAACGAATGACTCAAAAATTTCTGGTGTCAAAACTTCTCAAGGCGAAATTCAGTGTAATTATGTAGTCAATGCAGGTGGAATGTGGGCTAAAATGATTGGCGAAATGGCAGGTGCTTCTATCCCCTTACACGCCTGTGAACATTTTTATATTGTTACAGAACCAATCAAAGGCTTAAAAGCTGAACTTCCTGTTTTAAGGGTACCCGATGAATGCGCCTACTATAAAGAAGATGCAGGAAAAATGTTACTTGGTGCATTTGAGCCTAATTCAAAACCTTGGGGAGGAGATGGAATTCCTGAAGATTTTGAATTTGACAGTTTGCCTGAAGATTTTGATCATTTCGAACCAATACTTGAAAGAGCTATCAAGCGCTTTCCATTATTAGGTGAAGCGGGTATAAAAACATTTTTTAATGGGCCTGAGAGTTTCACAGTTGATAATAGATACTTGCTTGGTGAAACCCCTGAAGTAAAAAACTTTTTTGTTGCAGCCGGTTTTAATTCAGTGGGCATCCAGTCTGCCGGAGGTGCTGGAAAAGTACTAGCCGATTGGATGGCAGAAGGAGGACCAAAGTCAGATCTGTGGGATGTTGACATCAGGAGAATGATGCCATTTCAAAAAAATAAAAATTACTTGAAATCAAGAGTTTCTGAAACTTTAGGTTTATTATATGCTGATCATTTCCCTTATCGACAATTTGAAACTGGAAGAAATATAAAGAAAAGTCCTATACATTCTCAATTGTCTAAATATGGGGCATGTTTTGGGGAATTATCAGGATGGGAAAGGCCAAATTGGTTTTTATCCCAATCAGAAATTGATGAAGGATTAAAACCTGAATATAAATATTCATGGAAAAGACAAAATTGGTTTCCTAACTTTGCAGAAGAACATAACGCTATAAGAAATTCTGTAGGATTGTTTGACTTATCAAGTTTTGGGAAAATACGTTTATTCGGTAAAGATTCTGAAAATGTATTACAAAAAATTTGTGGGAACAACATTTCAGTTCCTAAAGGCAAAATTGTCTACACACAATTTCTTAATGATCAAGGGGGAATAGAAGCTGATGTAACAATTACAAAAATTTCTGAAGAAGAATTTATCATTGTTACCCCTGCAGCTACTATCCAAAGAGATTTAAATTGGATTAAAAAACATACACCAGATGATGCAAGATGCATCTCTGTCGATATGACAGCATCAGAAGCTGTAATTTCCATAATGGGACCAAAATCTAGGGAATTTTTACAACCATTAATTTCTAATCCTTTGGACAACGACCATTTTCCTTTTGGTACAGCCCAAGAAATTGAAATTGGCATGGGGATCGCCCGCGCTCACAGGATAAGCTATGTTGGTGAATTAGGCTGGGAAATATATATATCATCTGAAATGTCCGTTCATGTTTTTGACGAAATCATGAGAAGAAACCAAGAGTTACCAATAAAATTATGTGGTCTTCATTGCTTGGACAGTTGTAGAATTGAAAAAGCATTTAGGCATTTTGGTCACGACATATCAACAGAAGATAACGCTTTAGAAGCCGGATTAGGATTTGCAGTAAAAACTCATAAACCTAAATCAAAATTTGGAGAATTTAATGGTAAGTATGCTATTGAAAAGACTAAGCAAGAAGGATTAGAAAAAAGATTATTTCAATTTGTACTAGATGACCCTCAACCATTATTATATCATAACGAACCCATTATTCGCGATGGTAAGATTGCTGGTTATTTAACGAGTGGAAATTATGGCCATTTTCTTGGATCTTCTATTGGAATGGGTTATGTTGCATGCAATAAAAAAGGTGAAAGCCTTGAGGAACAACTTGATAGTAAGTATATGATAGATGTTGCTGGAAAAAGGATTTTAGCAAAGGCTTTTTTCAAGCCAGCTTATGATCCTGACGCTATAAAAGTGAAACTTTAATAAATTTTTAGGTAAATTTATGAATGAAATAGTTTCAGATAAAAAAAATCGCAGATCTGGCGGAAGATACGCTAGAAGGATGAAAAGAGCTGCACCCTTACCTGATAGTATTAAACCTGTCGGCCCAGGAATGATCGGCGGCACATATAATCCCCTTAGTTCAAGTGAAGTTTTAGCTATACAAGATACAATTTATAGACTCCTCGAAGAAATTGGCCTTTCTCAAGCACCCCAAACCGGCATTGAATCTATGACCAAATTTGGTGCCATTATGCATGATGATAAAAGAATAAGATTC
>MDTG01331527.1_pt1 | contig 11718 bp, 13 predicted proteins | sample 811421 | NCBI WGS metagenome assembly MDTG01 (sample SAMN05326645, study PRJNA326480) | marine metagenome | isolation source: seawater | place: Pacific Ocean: South East | collected 2011
AAACAGCGCTAGAAGGCTTCATATCTGACGGAAGAATAGGTAATTCCCATCTTCAAGTCCCTGGGCACGATGGCGACTTAGGCTTTGGAGGAAAATGTTTTCCTAAAGACATTAACGCGATGATATACCGCTCTAAAGAATTGATGGTAGAGCCTACTGTCATGAAAGCTGCTTGGGAAAAAAATCTTGAGGTTAGAAAGAATTTAGACTGGGCAGAAATAAAAGGAGCTGTGTCGAACAGTTCATAATGTGTCTTGTGACCAAAGATACCTAGAGAAGTGAGATGAGTTTTTTAAAATCCAATAAAATCCTGTATCATCTAGACAGACTTAAGCAGTGGGATGATACTGGCGATACGTCAGCTCCTATAAATGTTAAGATTGATCTAACAAATGTTTGTCAACATAACTGTCCGGGTTGCACCGGTTTCGGTATGATACCGATCAGCGAAGTCTATGGCGATCGCTTAAAATTTGATGCCATTTATAAGACCTTAGGCGAATTAAAAGAAGCAGGAGTCAAAGGCGTTAATTTTACTGGAGGCGGCGAACCTACTCTTTATAAAAAGTTTGAGCAAGTAATCAGAAGATGTGACGAACTAGAATTAGAAGTTGGTTTAATAACCAACGGAGGCGCTTTTCAAATACTACCGATGGAAGACCTCCTCTCCATGTTTCTTTGGGTAAGAATATCTCTAGATGGATTTGATACATCTAGCCACAAAAAAACTCATGGCTCTAAAGCTAAATTTGATCTTACGGTGAAAAACATGAAAGATTTATCTAGGATAAAAAGAGAGCAGAATTTAGACGTGACTCTTGGCGCCGCCTATCTCACGAATCAATTTGAGAGTCTAGATCGAAACTGCCATAAGTTTGTTGAAATAGTAAAAGACTGTGGTTTCGACTATGCACAAATAAGACCTAGCTTTGGCCACTTCTTTGACTATGAATCCATTAAAATAGAAGAGTGGAGAGAAATTTTTAAGAAACTTAAAGGTTATAGAGAAGAAAACTTCAAAGTTTTCTTCAATGAATTAAAGTACGAAAAAATATTTTCTGGAGACACTGGCAGAAAATACAAGTCATGCCACGCGCAATCTTTTAAATCTACAGCGATAACTGCTACAGGAGACGTTTATGTTTGCTGCAGTTTATCTGGAGTTAAAGACGGTTATATTGGCAACATATACAAGCAAACTTTTTCTGAAATATGGAATGGTGAAGAAAGAAAAAACATGCTTAAAAATTTAGATGTTCAAAAATGTCCTAAACTGTGTATCGGTGATGAACTAAACGAATATCTCGAAGACTACAAGAAAAATCAACCATTGCACAAAAACTTTCTCTAAGTCTAAATAAGGAAGCTTAAATGAAGATAGGAATAATCGGACAAGGCTTTGTCGGATCAGCAATTAGGGAAGGACTCAAATCCTTCTATCCTTGCTACACTTATGATTTGGATCCTACAAAATGTAAGCATACTCATGAACAAGTTATCAATAATGCAGACATCATTTTTGTTTGTGTTCCGACGCCCATGAGGAAATCAGGAGAGTGCGACACCAGGATTTTAGAGAAAGCTGTTAAAAATATCGATGCTTCAATTTCTGCAAAATCTAATCCGATCTTAGTGCTTAAGTCGACTATCCCACCGGGGACTACGGACAAAATATCGGAACTCACTAGATTAGACGTTTGTTTTAGCCCTGAATTTTTGACAGAGGCCAACTCTTTTGAAGATTTTAAAAACCAGTCTAGAATCATAATAGGCGGTCCACGACCTGCTACCGGAAAAGTAAAGCAGATGTTTCGAAAAGCTTTTCCTACTATTCCAATAGTAAAAACAGGTACCAAAACAGCAGAGATGGTTAAGTACTTCACTAACTGCTTCCTAGCGTCAAAAGTGATTTTTGCTAATGAGATGTATGAAATATGTGCAAAAAACGGTATAGATTACGATAAAGTCACAGAGTACGCTTTGTATGATTCTAGGATAGGAAAAACACATCTAATGGTACCAGGCCCGGACGGAGACATGGGTTTCGGTGGTCATTGTTTTCCTAAGGATCTAGCGGCTATGATTTACTTCGCTAAAAAATATGATGTTTATCCTAATTTTCTTTTAGCAGTTAAGGAGTCTAACGAGATCTACAGAAGTGACAGAGACTGGGAAAAGATGAAAGGAAGGGCTGTAAGCGATGACTAAAGGCAAGATTGGTATCATATGTGGATCTTTTGATCTGATTCACGCTGGATACATCAGAATGTTTAAAGACGCTAAATCTAATGCATGTGATACGTTAAAGGTCGCTTTGCAGACCGATCCGACTCTAGATAGACCTGATAAAAATCAGTGCGTACAGCCTCTGGATCAAAGAATAGAAATATTAGAATCTATAAAATATGTTGATGAAATTCTTCTCTATGATACAGAGGAAAGTCTCTATAACCTACTCAAAAAAACAGAATATAATGTCAGGGTTCTAGGAACGGACTATGAAGGCAAGGACTATACTGGCAAGGATCTAGACCCAGAGGTTTATTATCACCGTAGGAATCATACCATATCGACTAGCAAAATTAAAAAAGCTATTTACGATTCTTTAAAGAGCCGAAGAAAATCCGCGGTTAGCGTTGCGCAGTTAGACGTTTTAGACAAATTTCCTTCAGCTAGAGGAAAAAATTCTTGAAGTGCATCGTTACTGGAGGCTGCGGATTTATAGGTAGTCATATAGTAGATAGGCTAGTTTCCCTAGGGCATAAAGTTGTAGTTATCGATGACTTATCTGCTCCTCAAAATAGCACTTTCTACTTTAACGATGAAGCTGAATATCACGAGCTTGACATAACCACCGATAATGCCGGTCATTTGTTTAACGATGCTAAAATAGTTTATCACCTAGCAGCTAGATCAAGAATACAGCCCACTATAAGTGATCCCAACGAGTGTTTCGAGGTTAACATAGTAGGCACCCAAAGAGTTTTACAGTGGTCGGTAGAAAACAAAGTTAATCGCTTTGTATATTCTGGAACCAGCTCTCTTTACGGCCGGCAGAACAAAGCGCCTTTCAATCCCAATATGCCTTCTGATTGTCTTAACCCCTATTCTTTGTCTAAGTGGATGGGAGAACAGGCGTGCAAGCTGTACACACAGCTTCATCCAATCGAATGCTACGTCCTTAGATATTTTAACGTATATGGGCCTAGAGAGCCTTTAAAAGGTGAATATGCTCCGGTAATCGGGCTTTTTAAGAGACAAGTCTTAGAAGGTAGTCCTATGACCATCGTTGGAGACGGAAGCCAAAAGAGAGACTTTACATACATTGATGATGTTGTTGATGCCAATATGTTAGCAGGTAATTTAAAGCTAGATTATAGGTTCAAGATATGGAATGTAGGAAGCGGTAAAAACTACTCGATTAACGCGTTGGCAGACATGATTGGCGGAAAAAAAGTTTATGTCCCCAGCAGACCGGCAGAAGTACAGACAACTTTAGCTGACATCAGCGACACTGTTAGTGAACTAGGGTGGAAACCCAAGCATAATTTGGAACATAAGATAAATTCTTACTGAGGAAGCATGAAAGTAATAGTAACAGGCGGATGTGGTTTCATAGGGTCCAACATTATAGAGACGCTAGAAAGAGATTCAGTTATCTCTGAGATATATTGCGTCGATAACATGTATGCACCTAGAGAAGATGCAGAAGAGTGGCTGCGAGATAGAAAAAAAGTTAATTTTGTCAATGCTTGTTTTTCCAGCGCAGAAGTTCTTGACATAATAAAAAGCGAAAATATTGATGTCATCTATCACACAGCAGCTATTCCAAGAGTCAGTTATTCCGTTGAAAACCCATGGAAAACAACGGATACTAATATTAATAAAACTGTTGCTTTGATGGAAGCTTGCGTTGGCAATGTAAGACGTTTCATCTTTTCGTCCTCGTCCTCGGTCTACGGCGGAGCTGAAAAATTGCCAACTCCAACAAGCTATGCAAAAAATCCAAAGTCGCCTTATGCCTGGCAGAAAGACTCAATTGAAAACTTGTTAAAAATATTCTGCGATCTATACGATGACTTCGACGCTGTGAGTTTAAGATATTTCAACGTTTTCGGACCAGGCCAATTCGGTAGTTCTGCATATGCAACAGCCATATCTGCCTGGTGCCATGCCGTAAAAAACAAGAAAGTTCTTAGAAAAGACGGTACCGGTGATCAATCCCGAGATCTGTGTTATATCGATAATGTAGTTAGTGCTAACATATTAGCCGCAAGCTACAGTAGCAGATTATCTGGTAGATTTTTCAATGTTGCTTGCGGAGATCGCACTTCTAACAACGAGATATTACAGCACTTCAAAGAAAAATTTCACCAACTGAAGATTAAGCAAGCACCTTTCAGGCCGGGAGATGTCATGCATACGCAGGCTGACATATCTGATTCAATTGAAATCCTAGGTTATAAACCGCTGGTCAGGTTTTGGGATGGCCTAGATAGAACTTTTGACTGGTGGGGAATTTAAACAGCCTTAACCAACCGTCAAGAATTTAATACTATTAAGCTTGGAGGTTTAAATGTTCCCTACAGGAAAGCCGCACATATCGTATTCAGAAGTTAGAAACTGGAAAGAGTGCGCTTATAGACACAAACTACAGCAAATAGATAAAATAGATCTTTTTAAGCCGTCGCCTTTTTTAGATTTTGGAACTAACGTACACGAAGGCTGCGAGCTTTTTTTAAAAGGCGAAGTTCTAGATAGAGACAGGCTTTTAAGAAATATCGAGAACGCTTGGCAAGAGCACGGCTTTGATGATCCAAACTGGGTTAGTAAGCAACCTGGTTGGTACAAGTATTTTCCTGTACAGACTTGGGTTCAATGGGCTAATCACATGTGGGATGACGTCCCAATCTTCTTGGATGAAAAATTTGAAGGATGGTCGACTTTTGAAGCTGAAGAAGAGCTTTATGAAGATATTGAGAATCGTCAATTGAAATTTAAAGGGTTTATCGATGCCATTATTAAAGTTCCTAAAAAGAGAGGCAGCGGATTTAAATACTGGATCCTGGATTGGAAAACAGCTAACGCATATGGTTGGAGAACTAGTAAAAAAAGAGATCCTTTAGTCCAAGCTCAACTCATACTTTACAAAAGTTTTTGGTCTAAAAAACATGGAATAGATCCGAAAGATGTCGCATGTGGTTTTGTTCTTCTCAAGAGAGGGGCTAAACCTGGTAACGTGTGTTCTCTTGTCGAAGTTTCTTCTGGACCAAAAGCAACAGAAAAAGCTAATAAGCTAGTTTCGAACATGATAAGCTCGGTTAACCGCAAAATGTTCCTTAAAAATAAAAACTCCTGTTCTTTTTGTGAATATAGCGGAACAGAACACTGTCGATAGTTTACTTCTCGACTCGCAACATTAAAATGTTAAAATGAAAAAACACAAAATTCTATTGTTATCAGATCACGCGCTCAGCACTAGCGGAGTCGGATGTCAGTCTAGATTTCTAGTAGAAGGGCTGATTAAGAAAGGCTGTTGGACGGTAAGGCAGTTTGGTGCTGCCGTAAAACACGACAATTACGACGTAGTACAAGTCGAGCCTGATTTTATCATAAAGCCTATAGACGGTTTCGGTAACCGTCAAATGATACTAGAAACACTAGCAACAGAACGCCCGGACGTAGTTTTAATTTTTACAGATCCTAGGTTCTTTATTTGGCTTTGGGAAATGGAAGATGAAATCAGACAGGTTTGCCCTATAGCGTATTGGCATGTTTGGGATAATAAACCAACACCGGAGTTTAATAGACCTTTCTACGAAGCGACCGATCTTATAAACTGCCATTCTTACTTGACGTACGAAATGGTTAGTAAGATCGCTCCGGGGAAAACTAATTTTGTTCCGCATTCTCTTCCGGAAGAACTTTATAAACAACTCTCGGAAAAAGAGATATCTGAGCAAAGAGTGAACGTGTTAGGCAAAGAAAGAAAAGATCACTTCGTTTTGTTCTGGATGAATCGAAACGCACGCAGGAAAAGACCCGCCGATCTTCTTTGGTCTTGGAAACTTTTTAAAGATAAAGTAGTTAAAGAAAATAAAGAGTTCAATTGCTCTTTACTTTTACATACAGATCCTAGAGATCCGGAAGGCCCCAATCTTTTGGCTTTGGCTGAGCATTTTGATATAATCAATGACGTAATTTTTAGCACTCAAAGAATAGATTTCGATGCAATAAATGTTCTACACAACATATCGGACGCATGCATCAATATTTCATATGCTGAAGGTTTCGGCTTGACGACCTTGGAATCTATGCAGGTAGGTAATCCTATCATAGCCGTAAAAACCGGTGGATTAACTAGACAAGTTGTGGACCATAGAGATGGAACAGAAAACGGAGTAGCTTTAGATGTAGAGTTTCAATCCTTGGTTGGCTCCCAGAACGTTCCTTATATATTAGAAGACTACGTATCAGCGGAACGTATATCACAAGCAATATATGATCTCTGGAACCTCCCAGAGGACGAAAGAAAGGCTTTAGGCGCTAAAGCAAGAGATTACGTTTTATCTGAATTTGATCATCAAACAACAATCGATCTATGGCACGATTCACTACTCGGCTTGGTCAATGATTGGAAAACAAAAAAACCAAAGCTTTGGGATTTAAGTGAGGTTACTGTATGAAACATGTTTTACTTAGGGGGCCGTTGTTATCTAGATCCGGTTATGGAGTTCACGCCAGGCAAGTCCTTAGATACCTTTTGCAAAACCCTAATATAGAAGTTAAGACCCAGATAACACCTTGGGGCATAACACCGTGGTGTGTCGATCATGAAGCTGATAACGGTCTGATAGGTGAGGCTCTGTCTAGATCTATCGATAGCCCAAGAAGCGATTTTGATGTTTCTGTACAAGTCCAGCTTCCAAACGAATGGGATGCTAGTTTAGCTAAAAAAAACGTGGGCGTCACCGCCGCAGTAGAAACTGACTTCAGTAATCCTAGTTGGGCCAGTGTTCATTGTTCTAAAATGGATTTGGTTATAGTGCCATCTCAGCACGCTAAAGACTCTCTACTTTCTAAGTCCTTTACCAGAACGCCAGTTGAAGTAGTGCCTGAAACTTTTTTTGATGAAATACTATCCGAGCCAAAAGGCGATCTAGACTTAGATAACGTAAAGACTAGTTTTAATTTTTTGACCGTCGGAGTTCTCACAGGGTTGTCTCCCGAAACCGATCGTAAAAATACGCTGTTTTTAATCAAGTGGTTTTTAGAGGAATTCAAGGACGATCCGGAAGTTGGTTTAATAATAAAAACCAATCAAGGTAGAGACACAACTATCGATAGAAAGGTCACTACTAAAATGCTGCGACAGGTGATTAAAGAGGTTAAGTCAGGCGATTTTCCTAAAGTTTATCTGCTTCACGGAACCATGGATAGAGATTCTATGAATGGACTCTACAAACATGAAAAAGTAAAAGCATTTATATCAGCCACGCGCGGTGAGGGATTCGGGCTTCCGTTCATAGAGTCTGCAGCTGCAGATTTACCGGTCTTGGCCACGGACTGGTCCTCCCATACAGAGTTTCTAAATTTAGGAAAATGGATCAAGTTTGATAACGAACTACAATCAATCCCTGAATCTAGAGTGGATAATCAGATTTTCATGAAAGGAATGAAGTGGGCTGAAGTAAACGAGTCAGACTTTAAAAAGAAGATCAGAAAATTCCGTAATAATAGCTCTATCCCTGATGAATGGGCAAAAGATTTAGGCCAAAAAATTAGAGATAAATATTCTTGGCTTGAAGTATCAAAGACGTATGATAAAGCCTTGGGAGAAATACTATCTTAGTCTTTCTTTCCATAACTTCTATCGTTTTCTTCATAACGACTTTTTTCTCCGTCTTATTCTTAATAAGATTCGGAAGAATAATTCTTTCCTATCAAGATAGCCTTGAAGAAGCTTTAGAAGTAATTGACGAAAAATATAGTAACATTAGTGCCGTGTGCGATAGGCCACTATTTTACGATAGTCCGGAAGTTAGAGAGGTGCTTGGTGACATAAAAGCGACCCGCGATTCACTACATCAAGTTGCTTTTTCGTTAACAGAAAATTTCAGTGTTGAGGAAGAAGAGAGAGAAGATGAAAGGTAGAAAAAAAATACGCCGTCGTCCGGGCAAAAAAAGAAATATGTATTTCACTAACGAGACTCAAGAGTGGATAGAGAAATACCAAAACACTGAAGAGCTAAAAGAAAAGACTGCAATGTATGAAAAAAACATTTTGCCAGCTTTTAAAAAGCTCAGCGAAAACTTGATCTTTGTTTACGGATTTAAATCTTATTTCTCTACTTTCGACGAATTAAAAGCAGATTGTGTTTCTTTTCTGTTCGAGTCTATAAAAAAGTGGGATCCGGAAAGAGGCACTAAAGCTTTTTCTTATTTCAATGTAGTTGCTAAAAATTGGTTAATCGTTAATTGCCGACAACACAACAAAAATGCACTAAAAAATGTTAGCGTAGACCATCCGGACCTGATGTCAAACACGCATAAAGAACTGTTAGAGCAGCATAATACAGCGCCGGGAACAGACGAGCTGATTTCGCTTAGACAAAGAAAGCAGGAAATACTTAGGCTCTTGGAAGATATGTCGGTTAAGATAAGCAACGAGAATGAACTGATAGTTTTAGAGGCTGTTAGAACGCTCTTTAGATCAATAGACGATCTAGATTTGTTGAATAAAAGAGCTGTACTGCTCTACATACGAGAGATATCTGGCCTTGATAAAAAGCAGTTAGCAAAATCTCTGGGTTCTATAAGAAGGCATTATCGAAAAATGGCTGGCCCAGATTCAGGATACGAGATTTTTTAATATGGAAAAATTAGATAAATTATTAGATGCCAATCAGAAAAAAGAAGAAAAAATAAAAAATTTCTCTGAGCTTCTAGAGTCTCTACAGAGTACTGATGAAAAGAAAAAGCTACTATGGAAAGAGATATACAGCAATTCCCTTTCAGACCGCGAGAGAGCCTCTATTCTGTTTACAGAAGCATATAAGGCCATGGGCGGCGGTGCTTCTGACCACGTGACTTTAGGTGCAACAATGACCAAGTATCTAGAGAGAATGGGCAAGTCTAATGATCAGATCCTTAAGTTGGCTGAATTGATTCAAAAGTCAGAAATGGATGATGCAAAAGTTGACCCAAATGATCTTTTCAGTAAGATATCAGACGGTTAACTTGGAGGTGTGAAATGACAGAACCATTTGATCCCACTAGAGCCGCTTCGGCCGGCAGCCAAGAAGTCCCTCGTGAGGAAGTCGAGCGCGCCGCGATGGCTAGAGAAGCGATCCGGATCTTTCGAAAAGGCGTCGTAGTTGAAGTACTGGGTGATCCGCAACTAAGAGACGAAGAATTTTTTAAAAAGTATGATGATGAAACAGAACCAGATGATGAAACACATACACAATTTTTTCGAAATATCGGAGATCTCGAGAGGGCTCCTAGAAACTCTTTAATTGTAAGAGATGTAACCGAAGGCCTAGGCCGAGAACGAAAAGAACACATCGTATGTTTCCCTTTTTTCTCATCTCACATGATGTTACCCGTCAAGCCTGGCGAGACGATCTGGTTTTCATACACTAAACCATCAGAGCCTAGCTCTCGAGCGTATTGGATGTCGCGTGTTTGTGATGTAGACTTCGTGGAGGATGTAAACTTCGTACATCATGACAGAAGGCACGACGACATTATACCAGATCCGGACGGAGATCCTAGGATCATAGCCAGTCTTCACAACGGCGCCGATCCTTCCAGATTAGACCCCGCTGAAGAAGACGAGCTTGAAGATGAACAACTAAGAACTTTTCCGGAAGCAGATGCATTTCTCAAGATAAGAAACGAGTCTCTGGAATCAGGAAGATTTGTGATTGAGCCTGTTCCTAGATTCACAAAAATGCCAGGAGATCTGGTTCTTCAAGGGTCTAATAACACCGCTATAGTCCTTGGTACTGATCGAGGGTTTGGTTTCGAAAACCGCCCAGACGGCGAAGCCTCTCTGCTCGCTTCGACAGAACCTCTAGAGGCACTCAGAGGAACTATTGATTTGGTTACCGGCCGCGGAAGAATATATTCGACAGAAGATTTTGAAGGTCTTGCCGTGTTAGTTGACTTCGATGAGAATGGCCAGCCTAAGCCATCCGACCCTCCCCCTGGGGAATTAACTCGACCTAGAGTAGTGCAAAACGCTGAGAAAGATTTTGAAACTGATAAGAACATAGCCAACGATCCAGAGCAAGGAGCAGATGAAGAAAAAGGTCCTAGAGTTAATTTAGAGGCTGACCCGAATGAAGGCGATCCTGACTTCATTAATGATGCTAGCAGAATATATGTTTCTACGCAAACTAATGTTGATTCCAATTTTGGTACATTAATAGACAACATCCCTGAGGCTTACGACGAAAAGCCGGCTGATTCAACCCTGCAGAACATTGAGAATGCAGCTGCAGTTGCTATAAAATCGGATGAGATCAGAATAATAGCTAGAAACACAACAGCAACGTCACAATTATCAGATTCAGAACTATCAGACGCCGCCGATGCTGAAATCAATGGAAGCATTAGGATTATAAAGGAGGGAGATCCAGCAGACGATGCAGCATCGATATATCTCCTTCCTGACGGTACTATTCAAATTACTGGCAAAAAAATTATGATCGGCAAGTCTACGGAACGTGATGAAGGCACAGCCCTCCACTCTAATGGAGAAGACATCGACGGCGAAAAAGTCGGTAAAACAGAGCCTTACATGAGGTATACCGAGTTCAAGGCTTGGGCAGAGGGTTTAATTGATGCCATAAATACCACGGTTGCAAATGCTCAAGCAGCTATTAATGCCAATGGGGACGCGCTGAATAATGCAGGGTCAGCTGGGTCTTCCGGAGGAGTAACTCCTGGATTTGGTGCACCAAACGCTGCCATAGGAGCTGCGTTCGGACAGTGCATCGCGCCTTCCGGAATGTCTGGAATGTACGACTCGCAACCTGACCAAGATGCCATAGAAGAATTTAAGGATACTTCTAGCATAAAATCTAACAGAATATTTGGAGAATAAGATGCCATTTGATGAAAACAAGCTTGGGGAAGATTTTAAAAATGCTTTAGGAATGCCGGTACCAGAAGGCGAAGATGCGGCGATGGAAACAGTTGCTGATATAGCGGCTGCCATGGCTAAAGCTGTAGGTGAAAATCCTGCTGCCGCGGTTCTGGTTAACGAAGAAAATATCCAAACTCTCTTGGATGATTTAGCTGCTTTGCAGGAGCAGGTAGGCCAACTAGAGGAATTCTTGAACACTGTTGATCAAAGAGTTGCTGATAACGAACAGACGATCGATAAATTAGATCCAGCCAAAGTGTTTTAAACGTTCTTCTTTTATTCTAGGCTTAATTATCAATATAGCGCGAGGTAGGATTTGAGCAACTAAATACTTACTATTACTATAGGTGCAATATGTCGATCACGGTTTCACAAAATCAGCAAATTTACAGTTTCGATTCGGTAGGTGAATTAGCTTCTGAAACTAATAATGTGGCTCTAACCACGGAGGACAAACCTCCTATCGGCATTAAGACACCGATGGCTATAGAGGAAAGTCTAGACGATTTTGTGGTAATGCATCGGGAGCTAGACAAACAAATTAAAGATAATTTCAAAAACCT
>MDTG01444812.1_pt1 | contig 11718 bp, 11 predicted proteins | sample 811421 | NCBI WGS metagenome assembly MDTG01 (sample SAMN05326645, study PRJNA326480) | marine metagenome | isolation source: seawater | place: Pacific Ocean: South East | collected 2011
AGCTTTCTTCTTACTTCCACTAAACATTCTTTTACTGACTGTATTTAGATATGTATCTAATTTTGAAAAACTATGTACATCAATTAATACTCTTAATAAAAACAATACTCTCCAAAGAGAAAAAAATTGTTGGGGTGCGCCACAGTGGTTAAACAGAGATTTTGAACCAATAAATAGTGCATTTAGTGAAATAGCTCAGGGTATTAATTATTACAATAATTTCTCAAACTGGATCTTAATATTTTTTATTTTCTTTTTATCTCTATTTTTTGTAGTTGAAATGGATAAAGGTAATTTTTTAAAATACTTACTCCTAATTTCTCCGTATTTTGGATTATTCTTTATTGCTCAAGATTGGGGTCGATGGCTTTTATTAATATTTTTTACTTTCTTAATCAACAACTTATTATCAAATAATAAAAAAGTATATAACAAAAAGTTAAACAGTCTTTTTTTAATTCCAGTTTTTATAAATATGTTTGTTAACGTTCCATCCCATTTATTTAGAGATATGAAGATACTAGATATCAGGTCATTTAGTGAAATTATTTTGGGCTTAACTGATTTTATATATAGCCTTGTGCTGCCGCCATATATAATAATTTTTTACGGATACAATCCGCCAATTGTTTTACCTTAGTAATTTTTAAAATTTAAAACTTGTAGTCTTTATTCTAAAACTGCTAAACCTATACCTGTTTCACCATAAGAGTTACCATTATAAAGCATATAAAGTTTGTCTTTATGATTAAATACATTTGGGTATTCTACCATTTCAGAATCCCACCCGTTTTCAGAAACTTCTAATGTGTATTTATCACTATAAAGCTTCCATTGTGAATCTGAGAAATTTCCGTAACCTATTTTATATTTATCACCAGTTCCTTCTCTATATGAAAACCACAAATGTATAGAAGAATCAATTTTATCTACATAAACTGAAGGCCTTGAAAATGCTTGAAATTTACCTAATTCGTAAGGCAAAGTTTGTTCAAATTTCCAATCTTTAAAATTTGTTGAGCTTGAAATCTTTAGGACGTGAATCATGTCTTCACCATCTACATTCCAATCAAGTGTAGATCCATAAATCATAAAAATTTTGGATTCGAATTCATAGAATGACGGATAAGATAGGCTTATTGGATTTTCACCATCTAAATCTAATAATATATAATTGTCTTTATTTTGAACAATTTCATAATTACCGTCTAACTCTAACTTGCCAATCTTTCCATACCAGTGCTTCCCCTCTTCAATATACCAAATCATCGTTCCAATATAGTTTTTTGAATTGAATACAATATTTTCTCCAAGAGATATACCACTATTTGTATTATTTAAAAAATCAAATTTAAATTTTGGTAATAAGTCAGAATTTACAATTACATTATTTAAAATGTCAAAATCAAAATAGGCAACTGAGGATGCATTTTTTTTGTTCCTAGAATTATAAAAGATTCTATATACATCATCTTGTAAATGAATTGCAAGTGGATTTGAAGAGTGAGACTTTAAGTATTCATTATCTGAATTATTTTCAAATATTTTTCCTTTTTTTATCCATTTTTTATTTGATAACTCGTTACTCATTCTTCTATGTTTACAAATTCTTTAACTATTGCCAAAGGTCTTTTTTTGACTTCATCAAAAATAATTGATAAGTACATTCCAATCATTCCAATAAATATAATTAGTACTGAGCCAAATATCCAAATAGATGCAATTGTTGAAACCCATCCTCCCAATGGGGGGTTGGGGCCAATATATCTTATTATTAAGTAAAAAACAAAAACTATAGAAAAGAGTAAATTTAATATACCAAAATTAAAAATACTTATTAACAATTTATTATCAAAAGAAAAAAGTGATCTAATCATGTGAATAGTTTTTTTATTAAATGTATAACTAGTAAGTGCTGAATTTTCTTTTTCAAATTTTAATAAATGTCTTTCAAAACCCACTTGTTGCAAGACACCTAGGAAATTAAAACTATACTCTTTATATTTTTTAAATTCGTTTAGAAACTTTCTACTAAATAAAACTGATAATAAATAGTTTTTTGGATAGTTGATACCAAATAATTTAATGACAAGATAAAAGATTTTTTTAAAAACATTAGAAATCGAAAATCTTTTCTTTGATGCATCTATACCTTGAACGATTTCTACTTCATTCTCGATTAAACTCTGATAGTAATCAATTAACCATTCTGGTTTTTCATCTAAGTCGATGTCTGTAACATAAATATAGTCTCCTGAGACATAATCAAGTCCAGCAATTAAAGCATTGTGGTGACCAAAGTTTCTTGATAGTCCAATTAATTTAATTCTTTTATCATTCTCCGCAAAATATTTAGCTTTATTAAATGAGTTATCTGTAGATCCATCATCAATGAAAACTATTTCGTAATCTATTCTAAGATTTTCTGTACAAATCTTGTTTATTGAGTCAATAAACAAATCAATGTAATTTTCTGAATTATATAATGAAGTAACTACAGATATTTTCATTTTTCTTTAATTTTATTATATTTTATTTTTTCATTATTATTAGTTGATTTAGTAACCAAACACCCAGCACCAATAAAATTATTTTTACCAATTTTTATATCGTTTACAATAGTTGAATTAACCCCTATAAATGTTTGCTCTCCAACCTCAACACTTCCAGATATAACTACATGTGATGATATAAAGCAATGATCTTTTATTATTGAATGGTGTCCAATATGATTTCCACTCCACAATACGCAATTATTTCCAATTTTAGTAAATGGTTGAATAGTGTTGTCTTCAAAAATGAAATTATGCTCTCCGATATTATCTGAATAAACGCTCGACTTTTCACTTATGTATGAAGAAAAGCTATAGCCAGTTTTTTTATATTTTTCATATAAATTTTTACGATTGTTATTTTGATTTGAGTATCCAACAGCAATAAATAAACTAAATTCATCAATTTGTGATTTATCTTCTAAAAAAATAGAATCATATACTTCTTTGCCAAATATTTTTTTTGTCTTTATATAGCCTTCATCAACAACAAAGCCTAAAACATTTTTGTCTGAGTGATTTTCAAAATAATAATATGCTACTTCGGCAAATTTAGTATTCCCAAAAATAAACAAGTTATTATTCACAATTAATACTAAACATATTTCTTGTGTCAGTTCCACAATTAAAAAGAACATCAATTATAGAAAGATTACTTGTAAATTCATCATTCCATAATTGATTATATTTTTTATATTCTGGATAATCAATATACTCAATCTCAATATTATTTTCTAAAAACATGTTTTCACTTAAGTAAGTTTTGCCAAATGGGCCACTAAGATAACGATCTACCTTTAAGTTATTGCATATATTAATAATTTTTTCATTCTTATCACCTTCGAGTAAGAAATCGTGTGAATTGTGAAATTTTGTATTAATTTCTAAATATTTTGAAATTTCTATAATTAATAATTGGTTAATTATAGACAAGTTGTTGGTATTTATTTTTTTAAAAGAAGATTGTAAAAAGTCATAAATTTCAGTGAAATATTTTGATTTTTTATAATTCACCTCAAAGGTTTTCAAGTGTTTAACTTTCCAGTTTTGATTAAGCACTTTGACTTCTGATATTTTTTGAGAGTATTTTCCTTTTGTTATTACCGGAATAGAAATCAAACTTTTACCAGAAGGGGTCTTGATATAATTTCTATTTCTCCAGTCTCTTTTTGTATATTGCATTTCATCATAAAATACGAAATGGTTCACTCGAGAAATAATATCAAAATACCCTAACCAAGGTAAATAGTTTGACTGTATTACCGCCGCTTTCAAGTTATATATTCCTTTCTTTTATGAAGTGAAATAAAAAACCTATTAAGAAAATAGACGTTTATATATTTATTACTTAATCCTAGAATTTAAGAATCCCTCAACATCTTCGGGAATTGGTGAAACATCAAACCCAAGAAGTTTTTTTTCTTTTTTTGATAATTTATGATTCTTCATTGTATTTTTTAAATTTATTTGTTGTTTAAGAAATGGGATACCATAAACATTGTTTATAGCTCTTCTAACTTTGTTTGATTTGTTTTTCTCTGCCCTATGAAATAACATACTATCAAGAACTAGAAAATCTCCCTTTTCAGCTTCAAGTTGTTCCGTATTTTCATTTATATATTCTTCAGATGGAAAATCTGAATATAAGTGAGAACCAGGTATTACACTTGTTGCACCGTTTTTGATATTAAATTCATCTAGGCAAAGAAGCGCATTAATTGCAAGCGGCTTATCAGACGTGTAATGTTGATATGGTAAATCTCTATGCCATTTTGCCTGGTCAAATTGCTTTTTTGGAGGGTTTACAACACCGTTTTGTTGATTTAAAACATACCTACCAGGTATGAGTTTTGAAATTACTGAATTTAAAACATTGTCTTTTGAAACTGCTAAAAATGAAATATCTATTTCCATCGGCAATCTAATTTGATCTTGTTCGCTAATTGATCTAAGAAATTTTAAACCATATCTATCAATATAAGTTTTTTGGGTTTGATCAAGTTTTTCTGATAGTATATCAATATCTTTATTTGAAAATTCAGATTTTATTATAGAAAATCCCTTTTTTTTAATATCTTCTACAGCTTTCTCAATAGGTGAATTGACAATAGTTCTTTCTACTATTCCATAACCTAAATTATTTTTATTCATATTTTCATTTAAGTATAGTTATAAAAAAGAAGTTTTAGTTTTAAAATTTGATTATGTGTTCTCAAATATTTAAATTAACCAATTAATTTATTTAAAGCCTCGCTGTATTGGGAGTTTTGAAAATATTTATTTAAATTACTTAAAACATCTTTTTTTGTAATATATTTTAAATTAAAACTTATCTCTTCTGGTGAGCAAATTAATGTACTATTCATTTCTTGAAAGTTCTTTACAAAGTTTGAAACTTTTAATAAGTCTTCATTTGTTCCTGCATCAATCCAACTCACCCCTCTTCCAAAAAGTGAATAATCTAATTCATTATTTTTAAGATACTGATTTAATATGTCAACTATTTCTGTTTCGCCTCTATTTGATTTTTCAATATTTTGAAAATACTCAAAAAATTTAAAATTAAATTTGTATAGTCCTGTAACTGCATATCCTTTGCTAGTTTTATTTGGTTTTTCAATAAAGTTTTCTATTTTTTCATTATTAATCACTGCCTCACCAAGCGATCCTATATCTCCAACTTCTTTTAAAAATACTGAGCAAGTATTTGATAAATTTGACTTATGATAAAGTTCTTGAATACGAGATCCAAAAATAAAATTATCTCCTAATATAACCCAAAAATTTTCATTATTTAAATAAGATTTACATTCATTAATTGCAGATGGTATGCCTTCTGGAGTATTTTGGTGGATATACTTTATTTCAACTCCTAACATATGCCCATCTCCAAGAATCTCAGAAATTTGACTTATACCTTGCTCAGTAGATACAATTAATATTTTTTTACAGCCTGTGAGAAGTAAGTTGCTAAGAGAATAATAAATCATTGGTTTATCGTAAATAGGTAATATATGTTTATTTATTGAATTAGTAGAAGGTCGTAAACGACTCCCACTTCCGCCTGCAAGAATTATGCCTGTCATAATGCAATCTCAAATTTTTTAATATTTATTTTTAACTTCGTTAACATAACTCCACCTAAATAACATTGAGTCATAAGCACTTTTAGTATAATTAACATCATCACAATTAGTTAGTATCTCTTCATACATATTAAGAAAATGATTTTCATTAGAAAAGTTAATTTTTTTAATAAGATTACCTTTACTAAATTTTTCTATGCTGTGTTCATGCCCAACAGGCTTTGAATAAAAATAATTAAATTTATATGTATTGTTAATTGTATTTACTTCTAAGTAGTTGTTATATTCACCAAAACCCCATTCTCCTGAAAATATAAAATCGTTATTTGTTGCTTTAATTGTTCCACCGACATCAAAATTTTCATTGATAGACTTTTTACATTCCAAAATATTATCCAGATTAAGATGCGACATAATACTTAAAATATAGATACCAGTATCTAGCAAGCTACCGCCGCCCTTACTAATGTCAACCCTAAAATTATCGGAACTAGGTAGGGGAATAATAAATTTTGAATTAATTTCGATTACTTTTTCTTTTTTAATAATTTTTCTTAATTCACTAATAAACGGGTGATACAAAAACATAAGACCCTCAAATATTTTCATAGAATTTAATTTTGAAATTTTTATCATCTCTTCTACGCTTTCTAAAGAAGTAGATAATGGCTTTTCAATAACAACTGGTTTCTTTATTTCTGTTAAGCAATTCAATATTTCTAAATGACTTATGGGCGGAGTGGAAACAATAAATAAGTCCGCTTTGTCTTTTTCAACGCTTTCTTTTATATAAGAAAAGTAATTTGTGCCATAATCTTGTTTTTTGTTTGAATAGATTTTATTGAGAGTAAAATTTTTAGCATTTTCAATTGAAGTGATTAAGTTTTTTTTTGTGTGATAACCATTTCCAATTATTGATATGCTTTGCATTATAAAATCGAAATTAGACTTCTTAGGTGAGGATTTACAATATTCTCTTCTTCAATAAATTTTATAATTTGATTAAGAGTTACCCACTTAAAATCTTCAGGTATTTCCAATTTTCTGTTTTCATTAACTCCTAAAACTATCCCTAGATTCCTCTTCAAATAAAGTCTTCCGCCATCTTCAGGTAGCCATTGATTAAAGAGTATGTCATCGTCTGATTTGATATTTGTAAAATAATCAAGAAAAAGAGGTTTTGAACCTCCATGTGCGGCTTCTAAATTGCTTTTTGTTGCTTGAAGTGTTGGACTTAATTGTATTCCATTATAATTTCCCGGTTCAGCCTTTGCATTTATTAAATAGTGAGGAATACCCTCAAGTTTTTTTCTCAACAAGCCTAGAGTTCCACCATCATATCCAACCTCTTTTATTATTGGTTGATACCAGCCTTCTTGACCTACTTCTCTGCTGTGGGAATTTTGAATTTTTAAACCAATAATTTCAAAAAATTTTTTTGATTTATGTTTTATATTTTTATCTGTAGTGATCCATTCCTCACAATCTTTCAAATCTACTTGTTCTACTTTAAGGGAATTCTCATTACATATTTCTGAATACCACTCTAAAATTTCTTCATTAGTACTATTTGAATCTAAATTAAAATTTCTTTCAACTACTAGCTCGGACTTTAATATATTACCATCTTGATTATTAAGAATATTTTCAATTTCTAATACCTTTTTTTCAAATTCGTTTTTATTCATAAAAATCTTTTACTGTATTCACAACATGGTTTGCGTCTTTGATACTGATATTTGTATGGATTGGAAGTCTTACTAAATTTTTATAATACTTTTCTGTAACAGGTAGCTTTTCAATATTTAAATTATTTTTGTTAGCGTATTCCGATAAATGAAGCGGTTCGTAACCAATGTAGGCTGAAATTCCATTACTATTTAGATGATTAATTAACTCTCTGTTTTCAGTTGATGAAATAAGATAAAATGCATGATAATTTGGTTCAAGGTCGGGTTGAATTTTTTGTAAAGTTAAAAATCCTTTTTCAGATAATTTTGAAAGTTTTTCTTTATAAGTCATGTAAATCTCTTTTCTTAAATTTTTTATTTTATCCTTTACTTCTAATTGAGAAAGTAACAACGCAGAACTCAACTCAGATATTTGATATGAAGAACCTTTTTCAACCCACTGATATTTATTTTTTTTCCCGGCTATTACTTCGGACCTATCTGTTCCTCTTTCATATATGTACTTAGACTCATCAAACAAAGAATTATCATTTAAAATGATCATTCCTCCATAATCAGCATGTATATTTTTTGTACGATGGAAAGATATACATCCATATTTTCCATATGTACCTAAATATTTTCCCTTAAGTTTTGCATCGAAAGACTGAGCAGCATCTTCAATCATATTATTGTTTGTATCAGAAAAACCAAAACAACTGTTACCATAATGAACAACTACGCAGTATTGGTTTCTGCTTAATTTGATACTTTTATCAACAATCATATCTTCTTTATTTACATCAATAAAATTAATATTGTGACCATCTTGTAAAAATGCATTAGCAGTTGATGAAAAAGTATAGGAAGGTAATAAAATATTTGATTTTTTATTTTTTTCTAATTTAATTAACTTTGATGCAATTTCTAAAGCAGCAGTTGCACTGTGGGTGATTAAAATATTTTCTGTCTGATACATGTCTGATAAAAATTCTAAACAACTTTGTCTATATTTATCTGATGAATATGTACTGTTCCTTAGTGCATCTAATACATATTGTTCTTGTTTTTTTGCAACATATGGTTCGTGAAATTTAATCATGTTTTATTAATATAATTATATAACTACTGAGTGAATTTTAGTATCTAAGTATGCGAAATGAAGAACATGTTTCATATTCGTTTTTTGAATTGGCAATCATACTTGAGATAATTTTGTATGAATTTGAATCTTTGTCAAGGCTATTCAAATATTGATTATTATAAATATCCTGATTTTCAACTAATCCTTTATAAATTTCATTGACTTTATAGCTTTGTAAGAAAATTATAAAATCTTTATTATTTTCTACCTTTGAAATAATTTTTTCTGTAATCTTGCTTGAAGCTTTTGTACCAGAAATAAACCAATCTAAAGGTAAAGGATCGTCTAAGTCAAATAAATAAGCTACTTGAGGGTTGTCTGGGAAAACTGATATTTTTTTATTTATTTCATTGTCAATACACTCTGTTAACGAGTCTAAATAATCATAGATTTCAGGAGTTGTGTATATATTCCCAAAAACAGGATTTAGATTATATAAATTTGAAGTATATATATTTTTTGAAAAATTGTAATATGTTGTATCTATCCTAAACAAAGTAGTTTGAATTGAAATTACTGAAATTAGGATGGCAATTAAAATTGTCTTGAAATTATCTATATTTCTAGAATTGGGTTTTTTAGCGATTCCAATAAAATCTAATCTTAAATAATTATGTATCTTCAAGTAAGCAAAGCTTCTATTTTCTTTAATATTGTTATCTGGGTGGCTTAGCTCATCAACAATTAAATAAGTCGCCATTATGTTTAGACCAATTAACCATTGGCCCCATCTGTAACCTTGCGAAACCATTGCAGATGCCTCTGTAAAATAAATAATTAAAAGTGGAAGAAAGGAAGTCGGAATGCTTTTAATCTTAAAAGATAGAAATATTCCAACAATTAATGTGAAGTTAAATATGTTTGTAAATGGACGATATTCAACAATCGAAAAATCATAATTTAAAAATATTACACAAAAATATAAAAATAATATAACTGCATTTTTAATTTTATTTGTTACATCGTTTTTAAAAATTGAAACAAGGCCACCTACCAGCAAAATAGATATCAATATTAAATCTTTTTCAAAAAAGCCTAAATGATGTATAAAGCTTTTATAAGGTAAACCAAAATCAGTTCTCAGATCATTTATTAAAAATGGGATTGCATCATTTAATGCAATCCAAAAAATATATAGCGCTTGAAATAAAAATACAAATAAATAATAAAAAACAGGAAGATTTCTGTACTTAATAAAGTGAAAAAATACCATAGAAAATACAGCAATTACGAAAATTAATTTTGACGATATAGCCAAACTTAAGAATACGAAACCTATGATTGTTCTAGGTTTGGTAGTTTTTGAATTAAAAATCAGATAAGAGCCAAGTGCAATAAAAAATATACCATCTATGGTGTAGAAGCTAAATATATAAATAAAATGTAAATTTACGATTGCAGAGGTATAAATGAAAAGCAATTTTAGGAGATCACTTTTAATTTTAAAATTATTACTTAAATTAAGTAAGAAATATGAAATCAGTGGATACATAGATAAAGTAATTACTCTTGTTATTTGAAAATTATATTTATCTAAAAAAAAATGGATTAAATTCGTTGTAAAAATAGATCCTATATTTAAGCCAAAAAAGAAATCTTTATGAGGTATATAACCTAATCTTAAACGCTGCAATGCGCCTAATTGAAAAGAGTAGTCCATTGTTGTAAAACCATATCTTACGTCTTGGAACCAAAAGAAAGAAACGAAAGTAATAAAAAATGTTATGTTCAAAAAAACATATCGATTTTTCGATAATTTCATAAGAGAAGTATATTAAGCTTATATCATATTTTAATAACAAATATGTAAAAAATTTATATGAATACTTTAATTTGCGGATCATTTGGATTTATAGGATTTAACTTTTCTAAAGATGCGCTTAGTAAAAACAAAGATGTAATTCTTCTGGATTCACTTAACAACAAATGTTCCGAAATAAATTTCAATGAAATTAGCGAATCTGTTAACAAAGTTAAGTTAGACATAAATCAGGTAGATGTCGACTTTATAAAAAAAAATAAAATAACAAAAATTATAAATTTTGCAGCTGAATCACATGTTGACAACTCTATTTCTAATCCCAAGTCTTTCATACATTCAAATATTGTTGGATTTGAAAATCTTTTAAGGTGCAGCATACAATCAGAAATATCAGAATTTTTACATATTTCAACTGATGAAGTTTATGGAAGTTACTTAAGTGATTTCGCAAACGAAGAATTTAAGCTCAATCCATCTTCTCCTTATTCTGCTACAAAAGCAAGTGCCGATTTAATTGGCTTGTCTTACAGAAATACATACGGGCTAAACTTGAAAATTATTAGACCAGCGAACAATTATGGAATTTATCAGCAACCTGAAAAACTAATTCCATTTTCAATAATCAGTATTTTAAATGGGAAAAAGATTGAACTATATGGAGATGGAAATAATATTCGGCACTGGCTACACGTTGACGATACTGTTGATGGAGTAAATCACGTTTTAGAATTTGGAAAAGGTGGTGAAATCTACAACATAGGGTCAGGAGAATATCTTTCAAATATTGAAATTGCCCAAAAAATTTTATCTACTCTTAATCTTGAGTTCGATGACAATGTAGATTTTATTGAAGACAGACCTGGACACGACTTTAGATATGCTGTTGATTTCTCAAAACTAAGAAATTTGAAGTGGAAACCAAAAAAAAATATTGCTAGTGAAATTGATAAGGTAATTAATTGGTATTCAGATAATACTTCGTGGTGGGATGATAATTACAGGAAAACGATTGATTCAAGAAAATCAAGATTAAATATTAAATAATTGATTTTTGCCTAATTACCCCTGTAATACTTTGTTGATCTAAATTAAATTGAGAAGGGGTGAGTGAGATCAATTTTTTATTAGGGAAAGATTTCAGAAACTTATCTATCAATATATTTACTTCACTATTCTTTTGATCACTTGTAAAGTATCCATCAAAACCAGCCAGATAAACATTTTCAATATTTGAAAAAGTACTTATCATAAGTGCATAACCGAGTACTAGGCTGCTTGGAAGTTCTAAGAAAAATTTTTGTTTAGAAAAATTATTATCTACTTTCACATTAACGATTTCATATGATATTGTTTCATTTTCAATAGCAATCATGCTGGGGCAAATAACATTTCTTAACTTAATTTCATGATTATTAATCTCTGTAGCTAGCTTGTTTGGATTTAGAAAAATATTGTAATCAATTAAATCTTTATTAAGAAAATTATTGCTGTTAAGTTGTATTAC
>MDTG01069284.1_pt1 | contig 11717 bp, 10 predicted proteins | sample 811421 | NCBI WGS metagenome assembly MDTG01 (sample SAMN05326645, study PRJNA326480) | marine metagenome | isolation source: seawater | place: Pacific Ocean: South East | collected 2011
CGTTGATAGGCTGGGTGTGGAAGTGCGGTAACGCATGTAGCTGACCAGTACTAATAGCTCAATTGGCTTGATTTATGCACTGAAAAAAATTTTGGATAAAAATTTATTATTTATTTTTGTTAATAATATTATTTAATATTTTCGCAACCAAATCATTTCCTTTGTTGCTCAAATGACCACCGTATTTGTCATTAGTATAAAGATTTTTAAAATTTTTACTTTTTAAAAATAAAGTAGTTAAATCAATAATATTTTTATTTTTTATATTTCTAAAAAAATTTTGATAATTATTTCTTGTATCCAACTTTAAATCAAAAAGCTGGGGAAAAACTACAAAATAACATATTAATTTTTGTTTTTTTAAATCATTACTTATATGGGAAATAAGTGTTTGCATAAGCTTTTTTGAGTAATTTTCATTATAAAGCGAATGAGAAAGTTTGATATTATTTTTCATAATAATAGGAAAAATTTCTTCCTCTAATAAAACTTGATTTTTTTTTGAAACTAAAACTTTTTTAAAAATTTGAAAATTAAATATAAAATTTTTTGCAAATGACAAAACATAAGGAAAAGAAAAGTTATATTTTAAAAACTTCTCTTTATAAAATCTATCATACTTGTTGATATTCTTAATTACTGTTTTTAAATTTGAAAAATTATGTTTTTTTTTTAAAAAATTTTTTCTGAAATTAATATTTCCATTTTTTAATTCAACAGATGGTTTAAATCCGTGAATATTCCCAAATTCTGTATAATTTTTCCATGAAGACTGTATTCTACAGATAGTTTCGGGTACAAATCCAAAAATTACAATTTTATTTTCTCTTTTTTTATTTATTGTTTTAAATTTCAAGTACGCTTGGTCAAGTCCATAGTTTCCTACACCAAAATTAGAAACAAAAATTCTTTTTTTTTTTGAAATTAATTCTTCCCATGTTTTACTATTTTCAACTTGTCTACAAAAAGTATAAGAGTCTCCAAAAGCTAAAATATTATTATTTCTATTTGAATATATTGATTTTCTGAAACCTTTTTTTGATATAAAATTTTGTTTCCCTTTTATAAATTTATAATCCCAACCTAACTTTTCATTATAAATATTTTTTTTAAAGTAATTAAATTTTTTTATATCAAATTTAATATTTTTATTAAAAATCAACCATTTAATTGAATTATATTTTTTTAAAAATAAAAAAATATTAATTTCCAATATTATATAAATTGCAATTATTATTAGTATTATGTTCAAAATTTATTTAATTTAATAAAGTTTTCTGCTTTTTTATTTAAATCTCTAATTGTTTTACTGTTATAAATAACATAATCATTATTTTTTGGTTCTTTAAATTTAATATCTAAACCAACTACGTTTTTATTTCTAGATTTATATAGTTTTGGTTTTCTTTTTTTTAAAATTTTTAAATCAGTTTTCAAATATATTTGGTAGTAATTCTTAAAATTTTTTCTGTTCCATTTTAGCCATTTTGGAAAATTCGATAGAACTGAAACTACGAGATTAATTTTTTGATCAGCTAAAAATTTTACAAGTAGTGCTATTCTTTTTGCATTAGTTTTTCTATCTTTTAGTGAAAATCCTAATTTAACATCATAAATTTTTCTTACAGCATCTCCATCTATATTTAAAAATTTATATTTTTTTTTTTTAAGCTTATTTTTTAGTATATTTGCTAATGTGGTTTTTCCCGATCCAGAGAGTCCAATAATCCAAATTATCATTTAAGAAAGCTCCTTTGATGCTACTTTTAAATCTTTTTTATTATCAATTTCGAACCAATAACTTTTAAATTTTTTAATTCTAAATTTAATGTTTATCTCATTTATCGATATATCTAAGAATGAAGTCATATCAATTTTTTTTTTATTAATTTTTTTAAAAAAATTATTTAATAAAAAAAAGGTATTTTTTTTTAATTTAAATAATCCCATGAATTGATAATTTGGATATTTATTTTGAATTTTTCTTCCTATAGAATACAAATAATTTTTTTTTATTACAACATTTTCTGCATCATCTTTTATTTTTCCTTTAGGCATTCTTTTTTTCCAAATATTTAACCAGTTTACATTTAGTGGCATGATATTTTCTTTTTTTTTTAAAAGGTTAAATATTTCAGGATCAAAAATTATATCACCATAACATACAACTACATCTTGATTAACAAATTTTGAAGATAGAAACATACTGTATACCATATTGGTAGATTTGAATTTCTTATTATGAATAATTTTAAAATTATTTTTTTTTGCAAAATTTAACAATAAATTTTTTTTGTAACCTGTAATTATAATTTTTTTTTTGAATTTATTAAAAAATTTTATATTATGATCTAAAATCGATTTATTATTAATTAATGCTAATGATTTAGGTTTTACTCTTAATTTTTTTGAAAGTCTAGATCCTCTCCCCGCGGATAGTAATATAAGCTGCATTAAAAAAAATTTTTTATAATTTCAATTTCAAATTTTCTAAATTTTAGAAAACGCTCAGGATGCCACATTATTCCCATCATTTTTTTGTAATCATGTTTAAAACATTCTATACTGCCATCTTTTGTATAGGCCAAAATATTTAAATTTTTTCCAAGTATATTTTTATTTATACCATAGTCGTGAAAACACTTTGTTTTAACATTATTTTTATTTTTTAATAATAATCCCTGAAGTTTATGGTTTTTTCTTACATGATTTTTTATTTTTTTTATTTTTCCACCAAAAAAAATATTTAATGCTTGTGCTCCTCTGCATATGCCTAGTAAAGGAATATTTTTTTGTTTTGCATGATTCATTAATAAGTATTCCGTTTTATATCTTGCATCTTTTTTTTGTGGATCTCCTCCAGGAGATAAAATTATTCCATTAGGTTTAATTTTTTTTAATATTGTTTTTGTTTGGTAATAATTGTTAGGAACTATTATTGGAATCATTCCAAGTTTTTCAAAAAATAAGGAAAACCTTGTATCTAAATTATCTCTTAGTTCATAAAATTTTCCAACTTTGTCTAGTCTTTGTGATATGAATATTTTTTTCATTTAATTTATTAATTCAATTTTTTTTAATTCACAATCAATTTTGATAGTTTTTGAATTTGTTATTTCTCTATATAGATTTTCTCCAACTCCAATCAAGGCCGGTAGATTTAATTCTGCACATCTGATTGCCATATGAGAATTTTGTCCTCCATATTTTGTAATTAAACCTTTAATATTTTTGCTAAATAAAAAATCATAACCTGGGTCAGCATTTTCAATGCATATTACACATTCCAAATTTTCATTTTTATTTGTTTTTTTAAACTCTTTTAACTTAGAAATAATACTTTTGTTAGATATGAAATTTATTTTAGTTTCCTCTGCTTTTATTAAATATAAATCTTTTGCAGAAGTAATTACATCAGGTAGAAAAATTGATTTATTTGTTAAATATTCACTTTTATTAAGTTCAATATTTTTTTTCAACTTTTTCACAGGACCTTCATAACTTAAATTAAAATACAAATCTAAAATTTCATTTATTTTTAAGTAAGATAAGTTTTCTGCATTAAACTTATACTTCTTGCCAAATCCTTTTAAATTTTTAAAAATTAAATCAATACTTTTTGTAAAAACGAATTTTGAATACTCTCTGTATTGAATAGCTAACTTGATAAATGAAATTAAATGATCAAAATTTTTATAAACCCCACTTTTTCGAGTAAAAATATTTATTTTTTTTATCTGTTCAGCTGAAAAATTGAATTTTTGTATTTTGTTTGAAGATATTTTTTTATTCATATCAAAATAATTATCAAAGTTTTCTTCATAATTTTTTGATGTTATTTCGTAGGTTCCAGGTCTAAGATGCCCGTATTTTTTAACAAAATATTTCTTACCTTTTTTTAAATCATCTTTCATTTTAAAAGTAATAGTTTTTATATTTGATAGAAACTTTAGTTTTTCATTTTGAGTTATTATTTTTTGCTCCACAAATGAATTTAAAATTTCTGTGGCAATGAAAGCGCATCTGGCTAGACCAGCAAAGGGTAAAGTACCAAATTTTTTACAATCTTCAATTAACCAATAAATTTTATCAATAAAATAGAGATTAGATTGATCAACTTGTGTCTGTTTTTTTTTTAAATTTTCAATCTTTTTTATATCTAAAAACATTTGTTGATAGGCAATTTTATTAATAGTTTTTAGTTGATGAAAAATTTTTTTAATTTCAATTTTGGAAAATTTTTTATTTAGAATCTTTTTGAGCTTATCTTCAGTACTTAATGAGAGGCAACTAAAAATAATCTCGAATTCAATCTTATCATGCAAGTATTGTTTTTTTTTAAAGTTTAATAAATAGTGATTTACTAATTTTTCTGAAATATTTTTATCAAGATTTTTGGGTATCCATGAATTAAAATCGATTCTTACATCAACAAAAGGTGTTCCAAAAAATGTTGTCATTAAATGAAATTGACTTAAATCATGATATCCATAAATTTTTCTATTTTCTGACCAAACATGATCAGTAATCAGTTCTCTATAAAGAGATAAGGCTAAAGGTTTTGGTTTAATTCCAACTATTTCAGCTGGATTCCAATCTGGCATTACACCAAAGTAAGTTGTTTTTCCAAAAAGGGAATAATGTTTTTTTTTTAATTTAATTATTTTTTTTTTCTAATTTTTTATAAATATCCTCCAATTTTATGTTGTTATTAACATAATTTTTTGGAATTTTTAAAGTTCTAATTTGTAAAATAAAAACTTTATTTTTATTATTAATTGCGAACTCAACATCAAGGTTGTTCTTTTTTGTGATTAATTTAATTTCATCTATTACTTTTTTTAATTTCAAGAATTTATTAATAATTTTATGTCTTTTATTTTCTACGAATATGAAATTTTTTGACCCTTTATTTCCCGATGTAACTCTAGAGCTATCTACGCCATCAAAATAATTAATATTTAAACATGGCATATAATTTTCTAATCTGTAGGTCAAAACTACCCCTGATGTTTTAATATTTTCAACCATTTCCTGTACAAAGAAAATATTTTGTTTTTTTTTTGATTTATATGATTCAATTACAAGATTAATATATTTTTTTATTTCAGAGTGATTTTTTGAGTCAATGTTAAGATAACTTTTATATTTTCCAGCACTAGATTTATTTTCTTTATCTTCGTCCGTAGCGCTAGATCTTATAGCGACATTTTTAAAAAAATTCTTTTGAATATTATCTATTACTTTTTTAGAATTATTATAATAATCTGAAACTTTAAAAATTTTAAGTTTTGGAATAGTTGCATTTCTCAACTTAAATTTTTTTAAAGATTTGGCTTTACTATTTAATTTAATCATAAATTATTAGCAATTTTATTAATTTCTAAAAACATTCTTTGTTTTGAATTATTAAAATATTCAATTCTACTATTTCTTGTTAAAACAATTTTTTTTTTTAAATTGACTTTATTTTTATCTATTAAATTTGTAGCTTTTTTAAGGCTACTAATATTTTTTATTAAAATACCTATTTTTTTTCGATCTTTAAAATAATTTGTTTTATGATACCCATTTCTTTTTACTTTTTGTTCATTAGGTGAAAAAAAAATAACTGGCTTATTAGTGGAATAGGCAAAAGTGTAAGCTGAACTAGTAACATCTGTAACCATAAATTTTGCTGAATTAAAACTCTCTATATAAGAAACTGAATTATCTAATTTAAATTTAGAATTTTTAGAAAAAATATTTTGTATTTTTTTTACAAATTTATAATCTCCTTTATGATTTAAATCTAATGGATGAGGTCTATAAATAACTCTCATTTTTAATTTAAATATAAATTTTTTTATTATATCTTCTAAATAATTTTTTAAATTTATATCTTGAAAATAAATACTGAATCCTGGTGCAATTAAAACTGTTTTTTTTTGATTTTTATATCTTTTTTTAATTATTTTGTAAATATTATCTAATTTTAAATAACCGGTGTTTTTTATTTTAGGTTTTATAAATTTGTTATATTTTTTCAATTTATGAAAATAATATTTTTTTGAAATAGACGACGAGGCAAAAATATAATCTAATTCATTTATTTTTTTGAATAATTTTTTTTCATTTGTTCCTTCTGTCATTGGCGAATCATAAATATCATGGCTTAAGTAAATATTTATAGATTTAGGTGGAAAAACATAAGTTAAATAAGAGCTTAAAAATATATCAATATTATTTAAGAAAAAAAAAGAAAAAGGAATATATTTTAAATAATTGAGATCTAAAAAAAAAGAATTTTTTTGCCCAATTGTTTCACCAGATGATAAATGATTATAAGCAATAAAAATTTTATAATTATTTTTGGTAGTCTTATTTTTGCTTTTTAAAAATTCTATTAAATCATAAATGTTACTTTGGTAAATTTTTACAGGAAAATAGAACAATAAAACTTTATCTTTTTTACTATTTTTTTCTGTTATTAGATATATTTTAATGATTGAATAAAATGTCAAAATTAAACTATAAAAAAAATTGTAAATTTTGAACATTATTTTAAATTAAATAATAATAATTTATGAGTTATTAAAAAATTATACTAAAACTTCTTTTATGAAAATAAAAAATTATATTACATCAGTTATTATATTTTTGTTTTTTATTATTATTTGCGATATATCAGCAAACTTACTTAAGTTAAGACCTTTATTATGGAAAAATAGTCATTTTTCTTATCTAAATAATTGGTGGAATACATGGCATGGGGCAGATCACCTCTACGAAGAAGAAGTTCACTCGGAGCAAAAAAATATATTTGGACATAGAGGAAAGAATCCTAATTTAAAATTAAATAATAATATTATTTTAATAGGAGATTCATACGTAGAAACTTCTCATAAATTATCCGATATGCCTGAAAATATTTTAAGAAAAAAATTGATTAAAACAAATGTTATTTCTTTAGGATCATGGGGCTGGTCAACCGATCAACAGTTAATACAATTTAAAAGAAAAAAAAAAATTATCTCAAAACCAATTGTGGTTTTGTGGTTTCAAATGAATGATTTAACAGGAAATATTACTAAACATGGATTTTTAGGAAGCAAACCAATTTATAAGCTTCAGAGAAAAAATAACGGATGGCAATTAGTAGAACCAAAAATATTTTTTAAAAAAAATTATTTAGAATATTCATATTTTTATAGAGCAATTAACAAAGTCTTTTTAAGAGTTAAATTAAATAATGATAAAAAAATTTATAATTATGCGGATGATTGTGATGTTTCGCAAGACTGGAAAAGAAAGAATTTTGACACATTAAAAAATTTTTACAATATTGATTATTATGAAATGAAAAGAAAGATTTCAACTAATCCAAAAAAACCTTATAAAAATCTTAAATCAATTCCAAATTTTCCAAATTTTAAAAATTGGCAAGTTCAAAATATAAATAATTATTTAGAATACTCAGAATCAAAATCATTGGCAAATGGATATCATTATTATAATGAATCTATGAAGTTTAATAGAACTTTTATAACAGATCTTGAAAAAAAAAGTGAAATTATAACTAACTTATTGCTATCAGAATTGGAAAGAGAAGTTAAATCTGTAAATGGTAAATTTATAGTTCTTTTTACAAAAAAAAAAGAAAGCAAACCTTTTCCAAATAATAATACATATGCGGTATGTATAAGTGGTAAAAAATTCACTTACAATAATTACTCTTTTGATAAAAAAATAGAAAGAATTTTTCAAAACTTAGAGAATGTATTTATTTTAGATTTAAAAAATTATAAAAAAAATTATTATGATTTATTTGATGGCCATTATAATAAGTCAGCCAATGAGTTTATAATGAATAGTCTGCATACCTATCTAAAATCAAAAATTTTAAAAAATCAGTAAAATATTATATTTTTTTTAAATAATGTTCAATTCTTGAACATATAACATCTTTACATATAAAATTTGTTAGAATATATTGTTCACAATTTGAACAATCATGTCTCTAGATTTTGACCAATTTGAAGTTTTAAGAAAAATAAAGAAAGAAGATAAAATTACGCAAAGAAAACTTGCAAGTAAATTAGGCTTCAGTTTAGGTAAATTAAATTATTGTCTTAAAGCATTAAGAAATAAAGGTTATATAAAAATAAATAACTTTCAAAAAAACCCCAACAAAATAAAATATTTATATTTACTAACCCCTAAAGGTGTTTCGCAAAAAGCTAAACTTACAATTATGTTCATGAAAAGAAAAATGAAAGAATATGATGAACTAAAAAAAGAATTAAATAGTTTAAAAAATAAGAAATAAATAAATTTAAAATGAATTTATTTAAAAATTTAGAAAAATTTTCAGGAAATATATGTGTTATTGATGAAAATCTAAATAATTATACATACAAAGATCTAATAACACTGGGTGATAAAATGACTTTAAATATAAAAAAAAGATCAATTGTTTTTTTAATTTGTGAGAACAGCTATGAATTTTTAGCAGTTTACGTAGGACTAATAAGAAAAGAAATATTAGTCTTTTTAATTAGCAATGAAATAAACATTGAGTCATTAAATAAGTTAATGGAATTATATAGGCCAGAATTCTTAGTTAAACCATATCAAAAAAAAATAAATATAAGTCAGCTTAAATCAATTTCCAATTTTCATAAAAAATATCAAATACTAAAAACTAAAAATAAAAATTATAAAATAATAAAAAATTTAGCTATACTTGTTTCAACTTCTGGAAGTACTGGCACACCAAGATTTGTAAAACTTTCATATGAAAATATTTTTGATAATGCAAAAAAAATAAAAAAATATTTAAAAATTACACCAAGAGAACGTCCAATTACTACTTTACAACCAAATTATATTTATGGACTTTCCATTTTAAATAGTCATTTGATTTCAGGATCTTCTATAATTGTTAATCGATACTCTATGGTTGAAAAAAAATTTTGGGAAATATTAAGCGCTGCAAAAGCAACTACTTTTGGTGGAGTTCCCCATACTTATAATTTATTAAAAAAATTAAATTTTGAAAAAATGAATTTATCAAGCTTAAAATATATAACTCAAGCAGGGGGAAAGATTAACAAAGATTTATTAGATAAATTTATTAATATTTGTAAAAAAAAGAAAATTAAAATGTATGTTATGTATGGGCAAACCGAAGCCTCTGGAAGAATTTCATATTTAGATTGGAGTCAAATTGAAAGAAAAAAAGGAAGTATAGGAAAGGCTATTTCGGGTGGCAAAATAAAGATTTTAAAAAATAATAAATTTACTAATAAAAAAAATGAAGAAGGTGAACTAATATACTTTGGAAAAAATGTAATGTTAGGATATGCCAATAAAATTAAAGATCTTCAACAAAATATTAGAATTACAAAACTATTTACTGGCGATTTAGCAAAACAAGATGAAGATGGATTTTTTTTTATTACAGGCAGAAATAGTAGATTAATTAAAATAAATAGTCATAGATTTAATTTAGATGAAATTGAAGAAGAATTAAAAAAAAATAAAATATACTGTGTTTGTACAGGACATGATGATAATTTAAAAATTTTTATTTCTCATAGTTTTAATAATGAAATTTTAAGTAATTTAATTATAAAAAAATTTAATATTAAAAGGAGAAATTTTAAAATATTTGAAAATTTTAAAATTCCAAGAAATGAAAATGGGAAAGTACTTTACGGTGAACTTAAATAGATATGAAATTAATGTTAGACTATAAAAAAATAAATAAAGAAGATATTTATTCTTATACATATAAAAATAAAAATAAATTTTTTATAAAATATTTTAAATTTTTAGATAATCATCATAGAAAAAACTGCTTAAATTATGGAAAATTTACTAATGCATTAATACCTAAACTTAAAAAGGGCTCAGAATTGGAAAATTTTCCAATGTTACCAGTAAATATTTTTAAAAAATTTGACCTGATTAGTGTACCTAAAAAAAAAATTACAAAAAAAATGACTTCTTCAGGAACATCAGGTAGCAATCCTTCAAAAATTTTTTTAGATGGAAAAAACTCTTTAAACCAAAAAATAGCTTTAAGTCTAATTATAGAAAATTTTTTAGGAAAAAATAGACTGCCTATGCTTATAGTAGATAAAAAATCTACTGTTCAAAATAGTTCAAACTTCACTGCAAGATCAGCTGCAATTTTAGGTTTTTCACTTTTTGGTAAAGACTATACTTATTTATTAAAAGAAAATAATGAAATAAATTATGAGACATTAAATAATTTTTTAAAAAAAAATAAAGACAAACAATTTTTTATATTTGGATTTACAAGCTATGTTTTTGAAAATTTAATTCAAAAAATATCAAAAAGTAAAATAATTTCAGATTTTGGCAATGGTATTTTACTACATGGCGGTGGATGGAAAAAACTCGAAGAAAAAAAAATTAGCAATAATTTATTTAAAAATAAATTATCTAAAAAACTTAATTTAAAAAAAATTCATAATTATTATGGAATGATTGAACAAACAGGTTCAATATTTATTGAATGTAAATATGGATATTTTCATACGACTATTTTTTCTGAAATTTTTATTAGAGATATAAATTTTAAAATAATTGCAAATAAAAAAAAAGGATTGGTTCAATTAGTTTCCTTATTACCGTCGAGTTATCCTGGTCATAATATAATTACTGAAGACATAGGAAGAATAATAGGAGTAGATGATTGTAAATGTGGCCATAAAGGAAAATATTTTGAAATATTAGGGAGAGCGCCAGAAACAGAATTAAGAGGATGTAGTGATGTTAAATAGAGATTTATTTCTTAAAAAACAAATTAAAAACAAAGATTTTTTTATTAGTGTGTGTAAACCATTTAATCCTGAAGTTTTAAATTTTATAGAAGATTTTTCTAGAATTTTAAAAAAACAAAAAACTACTTACAAAAATCTAAATTTATTATATTTGGCAGATTGGTGTTCAAAAAAAAATATTCAATCAATCAAAAAAAAACACTTTATTCCAAGGTTTAAAATTGGAAGAGGCTTAGTATTTCATATAAGTCCATCAAATGTTCCAACAAATTTTATATACTCTTTTTTATTTGGAATTTTAAGTGGCAATTCAAATATAATTAAGATTCCATCTAATAATTTTATAGAAAAAGAAATTATACTTAAAAATATAAAAATTCTGTTTAAAATTAAAAAATATAAAAAAATTAAAAATTCTAATTTTTTCATTCAATATGATAAAAATCAAAACGACCAATTAACTAAAAACTTATCTTCAGTATGTGACGCAAGATTAATTTGGGGAGGAGATAATACTGTTAATCAAATAAAGAAATATTGGATACCAGAGAGGGCTATTGATTTAACTTTTCCAGACAGATATTCATTTTGCATAATCAATTCAAAAAAATTTGATAGTTTAAATTCACAAAATATAAAAAAGTTAGTTAAAAATTTTTTTTATGATAGTTATTTAATGGACCAGTTTTCATGTAATTCACCACATTTTGTTTTTTGGATTGGTGAATTAGATAGTAATAAAAAAAGAAAATTTTGGAAAAATTTAAATGAATTTGCAAAAAAGAGATATTTATTGAACGAAAAAAACTCAATTACAAAATTTACAAATATAGTAGAAAATATTTTTGAAGAAAAAAATTTAAAAAAAATTCAAATGTTGCATAGCAACCTATATGTTGTTGAAGTAGACAATGATTTAAAAAA
>MDTG01355362.1_pt1 | contig 11717 bp, 7 predicted proteins | sample 811421 | NCBI WGS metagenome assembly MDTG01 (sample SAMN05326645, study PRJNA326480) | marine metagenome | isolation source: seawater | place: Pacific Ocean: South East | collected 2011
ACCGGCGCCCGCGCCGCCTCCGGCACCTCCGCCAGAAGCAGCCGCCCGAGGCCGACCTGGCCGAGCTCGACCCGCACGCCGGGCAGCCCCACCAGCGCGCAGGCCTCCGCGGCGAGGCCGATCACCTCGAGGTCCGCCCCCAGCCCGCCGAAGCCGACACACTCCACGCCCGCCTGCGAGAGCGCCCGCGACTTCCGCGCGCGCCCGCGTCGCCGCCGGAGCATCGTGCCGTGGTAGCAGAGCCGCCAGGGCGCCGGCCGGTCCGAGAGGCGCGTCGCCACGATGCGCGCGATCTGCGGCGTGATGTCCGGCCGGAGCAGGGCCACCTCGCCCGTCTCCGGCTCGACGAAGCGCAGCACGTCGCGCCGGTCGAGCTCGAGGCCGCGCTCGAGCACGTCCGCGTACTCGAAGGCCGGCGTCATCACGCGCTCGTAGCCATAGCGCTGGAAGAGCCCCAGCAGGCGCGACGCCAGCGAGGCGCGCACGCGCGCCGCCTCGGGGAGGTGGTCGCGCATGCCGGTCGGAGGCGTCAGCGGGAGGTCCGCGACGACCCGGGTCGACGGTCGAGAGGCCATGCTTGCTCGGCTCGGAAAAGGGGCTCGGCGGGCTTCAGATGGTGACGTACTCGACGCCCTCGATGTGCTCGAGGCCCCGGAGCTCCTCGAGGACCGCCTCGGCGACCTCCGAGTCGACGTTCCAGAGCGCGAGCGCCTTGCCCGTCTCCTCGTCGAGGCCGACCTGGAGCCGCGCGACGTTCACGCCGTGCTTGCCGAGCACGCTGCCGATGGCGCCGATCACGCCGGGCTTGTCGTCGTTGCGGACCACGACCGCGTGCCCCTTGAGCACCGCGTCCATCTCGTAGCCCTCGAGCCCCACGAGCCGCAGGCCGCCGCCCCGGCTCCGCCGCCCGGTCGCCGTGTGGATCCCCTCGCCGTCGTTCACGACGACGCGGATGATCGGCAGCGGCTCCCCGGGCTCGCTCACCTCGACGAGCTTGATGTCCCGCTCCTTCGCCTCGTAGGGCGCGCTCAGCGGGTTCACCGCCTCGCCGAGGTGCCGCTCGAGGAAGCCCGCGAGCGTCTCCTGCGCGAGCGGCGAGACCAGCTCGGCGAGCTCTCCGTACGCGGTCACGCGGATCTCCCGCGCGCCGTCCGCGAGCTGCGCGAGCAGCCGGCCGAGCCGCCGGGCGACCTCGAGCTGCGGCCCGAGCCGCGACGCCGCGTCCCCCGCGAGCGAGGGGACGTTCACGCCGTTGTCGATCGTGCCGTGCTTCAGGAAGGCGACGACCTGGTGGGCGATCTGCACGCCGACCCGCTCCTGCGCCTCCGCCGTCGACGCGCCGAGGTGCGGCGTGAGCACCACGTCGTCGCGCTCGAGCAGCGGGTGCCCGCTCATCAGGGGCTCGGTCTCGAAGACGTCCAGCGCCGCGCCGGCGATCTCGCCCGCGTCGAGCGCCTTCACCAGCGCCTCCTCGTCCACGATGCCGCCGCGGGCCGCGCAGATCAGCCGCGCGCTCTTCTTCATCTTCGCGAAGGCGTCCGTCGAGAAGAGGTGCTTCGTGCTCGGCACGAGCGGCGCGTGCACGGTCACGAAGTCGGCCCGATCGAGGAGGTCGTCGAGCTTCACCAGCTCCACGCCGAGCCGCTCCGCATGCTCCACGCTCAGCTCCGGGTCGCAGGCGATGACCTTCATCTTCAGGCCCTGCGCCCGGTCCGCGACGATCCGCCCGATGTTGCCGAGGCCGACCACGCCGAGGGTCTTGTTCCAGAGCTCCGTGCCCTGGTTCTCCTTCTTCGCCCAGGTGCCCGCCTTCAGCGCGCCGTGCGCCCGCGGGATGTTCCGCGCGAGGGACATCATGAGCGCGAGCGCATGCTCGGCCGTCGTCACCGCGTTGCCGAGCGGCGTGTTCATGACGACCACGCCCTTCTTGCTCGCGGTGGGCAGATCGACGTTGTCGACGCCGATGCCCGCGCGGCCGATCACCTTCAGGCTCCGCGCCGCCTCGAGCACCTTCTCCGTGACCTTCGTCCCGCTCCGGATGATGAGCGCGTCGTACTCCCCGATGAGCTCGCAGAGCTCGTCCTCGGAGAGACCGGTCTTCACCTCGACGTCGACATCCGACGTCTCTCGCAGCACCTGCAGGCCCGCTTCACTCAGCTTGTCCGAGACGAGGACCTTTACCGTGGTCATGCCGACTCCTCGGCGCGCTAGACGCCGCGCGCACCGAGGCGGCCTACCAGTCGCCGCCGGACGGCGTCAAGCGGCCCAGCGGACCAGCCCGAGCTGCAGCGCGAGGAGGCTGACCCGGTAGCCGCGCTGAGGGTCCGCGTCGCTGGCGAAGCGCTCCGCCAGCTCGGCGAGCGAGGTCGGCGTGGCCGCCGCCGCGAGCAGATCCTGGACCGGCTCCGGGAGGGCCTCGACGGTCGCGTAGCTGGGCAGCTGGGGCACCCGCTCGAGCGGGTCGAGCAGCCGGCTCCGGAAGCGCGCGTCCTCGAGCCCGGCGGCCAGCCGGCGCCCGAGCCCCTCGTCGAGGATCGACCAGACGTCGAGGTCGAGGGGGAAGCCGCTCGGCGGCGCGGGCACGCCCCGGTAGAGCTCGGCGGTCCCGACCTCCCACTGGAAGAGCTCGAGGAGCTTCTCGCGGACCTGATGCGCGATGTGCCGGAAGAGCTCGACGGCCTCCACGAGCTGGAGCCCCACCAGCGTGTCGCCGAGGCGCCCATCGAAGCGGGGGAGCACGGCGAGAGCCATGTCGAGCTCGCCCCGCGAGATGACCCCCTGCGCGACGAGCATCTCGCCGAGCATCTCGCCGGCGAGGTTGCTGCTCACGAACTGTGGCTGCCCCTTCTCGACGTAGACCTCCTTGCGCACGCCGCCCCGCGAGCAGAGCCAGAGCCCCGAGTCCTCGCGCAGCGCCGACTCGGCCAGGGCGCGCACGAAGCCGCCGCCGCCGAAGTTCCGCCGCGCGTCCGGCTCCGTCGCCAGCCGCGCGTCGCGCGTGATCGGCGTGAAGGTCGACATCGGCAGGTGCCGGAGCAGGGCCGGCTGGTCGCGCACGGCCTGCGGCGCGCCCCCGTCGATGGCCACGCGATCCCCGGCGCCCACGCGCCCGGTGGTGATCGCCTCGACCAGCTCCGCGAAGCTGAAGGGCCCGAGCTCGCCGCCCCCTTCGGCGTGCACCACGTAGGTCTGGCTCGGCAGATCCGCCGTCACGGGCGTGCCGGGCCGCTGGAGCTCCTCCGAGACCGATTCGACGACCGGCGTGAGCTGGTCCGCCACGTCGATCCCGCTCGCCGCCTGCACCAGGCCGGCGAGCTCCCGCTTGAGCGCCGAGACCGGCTCCGGCACGAAGGGCGCGAGGCGCTCCGCGAAGGCGACGGCGCTCTCCGGGCGCGTCTCCGGCTCCTTGGCGAGGGCCGCCGCGACCGCGTCCCGGAGATCGTCGGGGAGGGGGAGATCGAGGAAGGGCTGGATGTTCGCGTCCCGGATGGCCAGCAGGATCGCCAGCTCGCTCCCGCCCGCGAAGAGCGGCCGCCCGAGGAGCAACTCGGCGGCGATCACCCCGGCGGCGAACACGTCCGCCGATCGCCCGGCCGCGCCCCCCGTCACCTGCTCCGGCGCCAGGTAGCCGAGCTTCCCCTTCGCGCGCATCGACACGCCAGGGAGCGCGTTCCGGATCTTGGCCTTCGCGATCCCGAAGTCGCCGAGCTTCACGTCCCCGTGGATCGAGAGCAGGACGTTCGAAGGGCTCACGTCCTGGTGGACGATGCCGAGCGGCTCCCCGTCGGGCCCCTGCGCCTCGTGGACCGCGGCCAGGCCCGCGAGGAGCTCGCGCACGATGAAGCAGGCGAGCTCGGGGCCGAGCGTCTTGCCCTGGCGCGTCAGCCAGCGCGTGAGCTTCCAGAGGTCACAACCCGGGACGTACTCGAGCGCGAGGTAGGGCTGCTCGGCGGCCTCGCCCGACCCGAGGAGCGTGACGACGTTCGGGTGGTCGACCTGGCCGGCGAGCCGCGCCTCCTCCTCGAACATGGCGAGGCCGGCCGCCTCCGCCGCCACGTGCGGGAGCATGCGCTTGAGCACGACGATGCGCGGCGCTCCGACGTCGCGCGGCTCGAGCGCGCGGAACACCTCCGCCATGCCGCCGACCGCGATCCGGTCGACGATCTCGAAGCGCCCGAACCGGCTGTGGGGCTCGGGAGGGGGCGGGAGCTCGCGCACGGACGCGATGATAGAGCGCCGGCGCGCCGCCGAACCACCTTCGTGACGTTCGACGGTTCCGCCGGCCGATCCCGCCGGCCGACGAATCGAGGGAGCGCGCTCGACACCCCCCACGCGACTCGCGCGTCCGGTCGGAGCTCGACCCGGATGATCGCGCGCCCTCGCCGATGGTATGCGAGCCCATGGCCGACTCCAGCTCCCGCCAGGGCGAACGCTACGCCACCGACGCCGTCCTCGCCTTCGTCCGCCGCGTCCACGCGCCCCACGACGAGGCCCTCCAGCGCGCCTTCGACGCCCCCGAGCGCGAGGGCATGCCCGCCATCCAGGTCGGCCCCGACGAGGGCAAGACGCTCATGCTCCTCCTGCAGCTCGCCGGCGCCCGCCGGGTCGTCGAGATCGGTACGCTCGCCGCCTACTCCACCCTCTGGATGGCCCGCGCGCTCCCGGAGGACGGGAAGCTCTGGACCTTCGAGAAGGAGCCGAAGCACGCCGAGGTGGCGCGCGCGAACCTCGAGGCCGCGGGCCTCGCCGACCGGGTGGAGGTGCGCGTCGGCGACGCGATCCAGGGGCTCGCCTCGATCGAGGCCGAGGGGCCCTTCGACGCCGTCTTCGTCGACGCGGACAAGGGCCGCTACGACCGCTACGGGGCCTGGGCTGCCGCCCACCTCCGGCCGGGCGGGCTGCTCCTGGGTGACAACGCGTACTTCTTCGGTCGGCTCGCCGACGAGGACGACGAGGCCGCCGCGGCCATGCGCCGCTTCCACCAGCAGGCCGCCCGCGACTTCGAGACGGTCTGCCTGCCGACCCCGGACGGGCTGCTCCTCGGCCGCCGCATCTAGGCGGCCGCATCCAGCGGCCACATCCAGCCGCCGCATCCAGCCGCCGCATCCAAGATGCCCCCAGCCTGGGACACCGAGCCGGCGTCAGGAGCTCCGATCGCCCTCCCGCGCATCTCTCCGCGTCCGACCCGGCACGCCCGTCGGCGGCCCCCACTCGCGTCAAGCCCCGCCAAGGGCGAGTGAATCGTCGTTCAGGAAGGTTTATGTGGACGAAATGTCGACGAATTTTGCGGAATTGCCTGCTTGACGCGACCCCGGCGGGAACCTAGCCCCCGCCGGCAAGGCACGTATGTCGCCCACCACCCGCAGCAAGCTCTGGGTCGGGGCGGCCGCGCTGGCGCTCGTGGTGCCGGCGGGGCTGGCTCTCGCCCGCATGGTCGCCGGACCCTCCACGGATCCGAGCGCCTGGGCGGGCGTGCGCCTCGGGATGTCGACGCAGCAGGTCCGCGAGCGTTACGACGCGCCGGGGACCTGGTCGACGGAGACCCTCCCGGACGGGACGCTCGTGCTCGCGCACGCCCGCTCGGAGGCCGGCACGGAGCCCCGCTCGGAGGCCGGGGAGGGCGCCGAAGGCCCCGTTTCCCCTGCGAAGAGCGTGCGATTCGAGTTCCACGAGGGTCTCCTCGTGGCCGTCCGGGCCCGCGTCCCCGCGCGCTCCGCGTCGGCAGGCGATCGCCTCGAGATCGTTCCCGAGGCCGTCCGCCGGGAGGCCACCACCCCGGAGGGCGACCTCCAAATCACCATCATCGCTCGGAATTGCCCGGTTCACCGGGCCGAGGTGGAGGAGCTGCTCTCCACCCGCTGAGCTCTCCCCCCGAGGGTCGTCGTGCGAAGCGCCGCACTTCGACTTGTCCCGCGGTGGACCATCCCGTAAAAGGGCCGCCGCGAGCCTCAAAGAACGTACGGCAACATGCAGATCTTCCCTCGCCAGTTGAATCTCCTGCCACTGGTCCTCGGTGCCGCGGCGTTCGTCGGCGGCGGCGTGCTGACCTTCGTGGTCTGGTATTACTTCTCCCCGAAGCACCTCCAGGTCGGGTACGCCCCCGAGCAGCCGGTCCCCTACAGCCACCGACTGCACGCCGGCGAGCTCGGCATGGACTGCCGGTACTGCCACTCGAACGTGGAGTACGGCGCCTATGCGAGCGTCCCCCCGACGCAGACCTGCATGGGCTGCCACTCCATCGTGTGGCCGGAGTCCGGCAAGCTCGCTCCGATCCGCGAGAGCTGGGAGACCGGTGAGTCCGTGGAGTGGGTCAAGGCCCACGTCATCCCGGACCACGCCTACTTCAACCACTCGGTGCACGTCTCGGCCGGCGTCGGCTGCGTGAGCTGCCACGGCCGCATCGACCAGATGGAGGTCGTGCGGGTGGACCAGCCCATCGCCATGCAGTGGTGCCTCGAGTGCCACCGCGACCCGGGTCCCAACCTTCGTCCGCCTTCCGAGGTGACGAACATGGAGTGGGAGCCCGACGACGAATGGCTCGCCGCGATGGACGAGCACGTCGCCGCCGTCAACCCCCCGGAGCACTGCTCCGGCTGCCACCGCTGAAGAGGGCCTGAACCCATGAGTCGTCGCAAGCCCTACGAGTTCGCTTCCGGAAAGGGGCCCGTCACCTGGCGGAGCCTCGAGGACAAGCAGGCGCGCCCCGAGGAGAAGAAGGCGCTGGCCGAGGCCGAGAGGCCCGGCGGCTTCCTCGGCGGCCTGGTCGGTACCGGAGGTCTCCTGAAGAAGAAGGCCGGCGCCGCCGAGCGCTCGCCCCTCGCGGACCAGCCGCGCGTGAGCCGGCGTGGCTTCCTCGCCACGACCGGCACCGCCACCGCCGCCCTCTCCCTCGCGGGCTGCGTCCGCCGCCCGAAGGAGAACATCCTCCCCTACGTCCAGGGCCCGGAGTACCAGCTGCCCGGCCGGCCGCTCCACTTCGCGACGGTGACCCAGCGCGGCAACGACGCGCTCGGCATCCTCGTGACGAGCCACGTCGGTCGCCCGACCAAGGTCGAGGGCAACGCGGAGCACCCGTCGAGCCTCGGCGCCACGGACGCCCGCGCCCAGCAGATGGTCTGGGACCTCTACGATCCCGACCGCTCCCGCGGCCCCGCGCAGCCCACGGGCGACGGCTTCGAGGACAAGACCTTCGCGGAGTTCGACGCCGCCTACCGGGAGCTCATCGCGGCCCACGCGGGCACCGGCGGCCGCGGGCTCCGGGTGCTCCTCCCGCCGACCAACAGCCCGTCCCTCCGGCGCGTCCGGCGGAAGCTCCTCGAGCGCTTCCCGCAGGCCAAGGTGCACACCTGGGAGTCGGTCCACGACGACACCATCCGCGCCGGCGCCCGCATGGCCTTCGGCGAGGTCGCCTACCCGCTCTACGACCTCACCCGCGCCGACGTCGTCCTCTCCCTCGACTCCGACTTCCTCGGCGCCGACGAGGGGATGGTCCGCGCCAGCCGCGCCTTCGGAGCGCGCCGCGCCATCACCAACCCCGACCGCGACCACATGCTCCGGCTCTACGCGGTCGAGGGCGGCTTCACGGTCACGGGCGCGAACGCCGACCACCGGCTCCGCGTCGCCGCGCAGGACGTCGAGCGCTTCCTGAAGGCGCTCGCCGCGGCCATGGAAGGCAAGAACGGCTTCACCCTCGGGGCCCTCGCCGGCGCCGTCCAGGGCGCGGAGGCCGAGGCGCACTGGGCGCCCTTCATCGACGCCCTCGCCGCCGACCTCACGGGCGAGCGCGGCGCGTCGAACCGCACCCAGCCGGGCCGCTCCTTCGTGGTCGTCGGTCGCCGCCAGCCGGCCCGGGTCCACGCGCTCGGCCACGCCATCAACCACGCGCTCGGCGCCATCGGCGGGGGCGTCCGCATCTACCCGCCGAGCGACCCCGAGCAGCCGCTCTGCCTCGAGAGCCTCCAGGAGCTCGTGGCCGAGGCCGACCAGGTCGAGACGCTCCTCATCCTCGGCGGCAACCCGGCCTACGACGCCCCCGCCGACCTCGACCTCGCCGGCCTCCTCGGCCGGGAGGGCGTGACGAGCATCCACCTCGCCAGCCACCGCAACGAGACCAGCGAGCTCTGCACCTGGCACGTCCCTCTCGCGCACGAGCTCGAGACCTGGGGCGACCAGCGCGCCGCCGACGGCACCCTCTCCATCCAGCAGCCGCTCATCGCGCCGCTCTTCGGCGGTCGGAGCGCCCTGGAGATGCTCGCCCTCGCTGCCGGCGAGCGGAACTGGCGCGGCCACTACGTGGTGCGCAAGACGATGCGCGAGCAGATGCCGACCTCGGTCGCCTTCCAGCGGCAGTGGCGGCGCTCGCTCCACCGCGGGATGGTGCCCGGCTCGGCCGACGCGCCGCTCACGCCGGCCATCCAGTCCGCGGCCGTCTCCGCCGCCCTCTCGGGCGCGGAGGCGCCGGCCGCGCTGAGCGCCTCGAACCTCGAGGTCCAGTTCGCGCCCGACCCCTTCCTCTGGGATGGGCGCCACGCGAACAACCTCTGGGCCCTCGAGACGCCCGACCCGATGACCAAGATCGTCTGGGACAACGCGGCCATCGTGTCGCGCCACACCCGCGACGAGCTCGGTCTCCAGAACGGCGACACCATCCGGCTCAGCAAGGGCGGCGCCACCATCGAGGTGCCCGTCTGGGGTCTCCCGGGTCAGGCCGATTGGACCGTGACGCTGCTCCTCGGCTGGGGCCGCACGGCGGCCGGTCGCTACGGCACCAAGCAGACCTGGCCGGGTGTCGGACCCGAGCCCGACTGGCAGGCCGGCGGCTTCGACGTCCACCCGCTCCGCACCACCGAGGGCTTCCACTTCGCGGCCGGCGTCTCGGCCGAGAAGAGCGGCTCCTACGAGCTCGTTCAGACCCAGACCCACGGGTACATGGAGGGGCGGCCCATCGCCATCGACGCCACCCTCGAGGAGTACCGGCAGGAGCCCGAGTTCGCCTCCTACCGCACGGTCGACATGAGCTCGATCGGGCCGCTCTGGCAGGAGGTCGACTACTCGCCGCGCGAGGTCGCCACGGGGCGGATGCTCCACAAGTGGGGCATGGTCATCGACCTCACGAGCTGCACGGGCTGCAACGCCTGCGCCGTGGCCTGCCAGGCGGAGAACAACATCCCCTGCGTCGGCAAGCAGGAGGTCAAGCGGGGCCGCGAGATGGCCTGGATCCGCATCGACCGCTACTTCGTCGGCGAGGACGCGGACGAGCCGGCCATCACGATGCAGCCCATCGGCTGCCAGCACTGCGAAGAGGCCCCCTGCGAGAACGTGTGCCCGGTCAACGCGACGGCGCACAGCCCCGAGGGCCTCAACGACATGGCCTACAACCGCTGCATCGGGACGCGCTACTGCGCCAACAACTGCCCCTACAAGGTGCGGCGCTTCAACTACCTCGACTGGCACAACCACCTGGACGACCCCTGGGCCTTCCACGGCGAGTTCAGCGAGATGCGCCAGATGCAGTTCAACCCGAACGTCACGGTGCGCATGCGCGGCGTCATGGAGAAGTGCACGTACTGCGTGCAGCGCATCCAGGAGGCCAAGTTCGCGGCGCGCCGCGAGGACCGGCAGGTCGAGGACGGTGACATCATCACGGCCTGTCAGGCGGCCTGCCCGACCGGCGCCATCATCTTCGGCGACCTCAACCTCGAGGACAGCCGGGTCGCCCGCGCGGCGGCCGTGAACCGCCAGTACAAGCTGCTCGCCGAGGTCGGCGCGCAGCCTCGCACGACCTTCCTCGGGAAGATCCGGAACACCAACCCGCACCTCGGCGGCGGCCACGCGGCCGGCGGTGACGAGGAGGCCCACGGATGAGCGCCCACGCTCCCATTCATGAAATCGGGGAACGCCACATGCTCCCCGAGGGGACGACCTTCAACGACGTCACGGAGACGGTCGCCCGCATCACCGAGACGAAGGCTCCCCGCGGCTGGTGGATCCTCTTCTTCCCGTCGCTCGGCCTGCTCGGCCTGATGGTCGCCTGCATCGGCTACCTGGTGACGATGGGCGTCGGCGTCTGGGGCAACAACGCCCCGGCGTACTGGGCCTGGGACATCACCAACTTCGTGTGGTGGATCGGCATCGGTCACGCCGGCACGCTCATCTCGGCGATTCTGTTCCTCTTCCGCCAGAACTGGCGGACGAGCATCAACCGCTTCGCCGAGGCCATGACGGTCTTCGCCGTCCTCTGCGCGGCCATCTTCCCGGCGCTCCACACCGGCCGGCCCTGGTTCGACTACTACCTCTTCCCCATCCCGAACCAGATGGCGATGTGGCCGAACTTCAAGTCGCCGCTGATGTGGGACGTGTTCGCCGTCAACACGTACCTCACCATCTCGGTCATCTTCTGGTACGTCGGCCTCATCCCGGACCTGGCCACGCTCCGGGACCGGTCGAAGAGCCTGCTCCGGAAGCGCATCTACGGCGCCCTGGCCCTGGGCTGGCGCGGCTCGCACCGCCACTGGCAGCACTACGAGCGCGCCTACCTCATCTTCGCCGCCATCAGCACGCCCCTCGTGCTCTCGGTGCACTCGGTCGTGTCCTTCGACTTCGCGACCTCGGTCATCCCGGGCTGGCACACGACCATCTTCCCGCCCTACTTCGTCGCGGGCGCCGTGTTCTCCGGCTTCGCCCTCGTGCTGACGTTGATGCTCATCGTCCGCACCGTCTTCGGGCTCCACAACCTGGTCACGATCAAGCACCTGGACTTGATGAACAAGTTCATGCTCGCGACCGGGATCATGGTCGGATACGCCTACGCGATGGAGTTCTTCATCGCCTGGTACTCCGGCAACCCGTACGAGTCCTGGGTGTTCTTCCACAACCGGCTCGGCTTCGGCTACCTGGACGAGCAGGGCAACTGGGGCCCGCTCTGGTGGAGCTACTGGGCGATGGTGAGCTGCAACGTGCTCGCCCCCCAGGTGTTCTGGTCGAAGCGGATGCGCACGAGCATCCCCGTGATGTTCGTGGTGACCATCTTCATCAACATCGGGATGTGGTTCGAGCGCTTCGTCATCATCGTGACCTCGCTCTACCGCGACTTCATCCCCGGCAGCTGGGGCAGCTTCGAGCCGACGTGGATCGACATCTGCCTCTACCTGGGCACCTTCGGGCTCTTCATGACCCTCTTCCTCCTCTTCGTGCGGTGGATCCCGATGATCGCCATCGCCGAGGTGAAGTACACGCTGCCCCAGGCGCACCCGACCCACGACGACCACCACGAAGAGGACCACGCCCACGCTGCGGAAGCGGCGCCGGCGCCCGCGGAGTGATCGATGGCCGACGAGAAGAACGACGAGACGCAGGAGAAGGCCAGCTCCGAGGAGTCCTCGGAGAAGGCCTCGCGTGAGATGAGCGACGAGCTCGACACGAAGGCCGCCGCCGAGGAGGCCGACGCCGCTGCGGACGAAGCCGACGAGGCCGCCGCCGAGGCCGAGGCCGCCGCGGACGACGCCAAGGACTCCGAGCACGTGGCCGAGCGCGCCGCGCGCGACGCCGAGTACGACGAGGACCACAGCGAGTCGCCGCGCGTCGAGGAGGCCACCGCGAAGGCGGAGGCGGCCGCCGAACGGGCGCACGCGGATCGCGACGACGCCAAGGAGGCCGCCTCCGAGGCGAAGAAGGACGCGAAGGCCGCGCACGACTCCGCCGCCGAGGGTGATCCGGAG
>MDTG01064499.1_pt1 | contig 11716 bp, 11 predicted proteins | sample 811421 | NCBI WGS metagenome assembly MDTG01 (sample SAMN05326645, study PRJNA326480) | marine metagenome | isolation source: seawater | place: Pacific Ocean: South East | collected 2011
AAATAACAAAAAAATTAAAACAAAGAATTTCACATGCTATATGAATTACTTCTCAACTATGTTGATACCTTTACTTTTTTGAATGTTTTTAAATACATAACTTTTAGAACTGGATTAGCTTTCTTTACATCTTTATTTTTGGCACTTTTAATTGGAGGACCTTTTATTAGATTATTTTCAAATAGAAAAATTTTTGATCCTATTAGAGAAGATGGACCAACAGAACACATTATAAAAAAAATAGGTACACCTACAATGGGTGGAGTAATTATTTTAATTGGTCTGGTTATTTCAGTATTATTGTGGGCCGATTTAACAAATATTTATATTTTATTTTGTTTATATATCGTTCTGTCATTTGGGATTCTTGGTGCTTACGATGATTATAAAAAAATCATTAATCGAAGTTCATCAGGAATTTCGTCAAAATTGAAAATTATAGTTCAAATTCTACTATCTATGACTGGCTTAGTAGTCTTAACATACTTAATTGACTATAAAGAATTTACAAATTTATATTTTCCATTTTTTAAAAATTTAGTGATCAACTTAGGTTGGTTTTTTATACCATTCACAGTTTTTGTCATTGTTGGGTCATCTAATGCTGTCAATTTAACTGATGGCTTAGATGGTTTGGCTACTGTTCCAGTAATTTTAGTAGCTGGTTGTTTTGCTTTTATTAGCTATGTAACTGGAAATATAGTTTTTTCAGAATATCTTAAAATTTTATATATTGAGGGAATTGGTGAAATATCTATTTTTTGTGGTGCAATTATTGGAGCTTGTTTAGGGTTTTTATGGTTTAACGCACCTCCAGCAAAAATATTTATGGGAGACACTGGATCTTTATCTTTAGGAGGTTCTTTAGGGGCAGTAGGAATTATTACAAAACACGAGATAGTTTTAGCTATAACAGGAGGTTTGTTTGTGCTTGAAGCTTTATCTGTCATGGTTCAAGTAATTTCATTTAAATTAACTGGCAAAAGAATATTTAGAATGGCTCCAATTCATCATCATTTTGAAAAAAAAGGCTGGTCAGAGTCTACTGTCGTAATAAGATTTTGGATTATTTCAATAATTTTAGCTATGATTGGTTTAGCTACCCTTAAATTAAGATAATGAATATTGGAAAAGATATTTTTTTAGATAAAAAAATATTAATTTATGGTCTAGGAAAAAGTGGGCTTTCAGCTTTTAAATTTCTAAAAAATAAAAGCAACGTTTATTTATATGATGATTTAAAGTTAAATGGAAAGAATTTAGGAATAAAAAGAAATTTAATTAAATATAAGAATGTTTTAAAAATAAAATTTGATAAGATAATTTTAAGTCCAGGTATAGATATAAATAGATGCAAGTTATCAAAATATTTAAAAAAAAATCTAAGTAAAATTTATTCAGATTTAGACGTATTTTATGCATTTTATAAGAATGACTGTTTTACAATCACTGGCACCAATGGAAAGTCCACAACCTGCCAACTTTTATATGAGGTTTTATTGAAACAAAACTATGACGTTAAGTTAGTTGGAAATATAGGTAATCCAATTTTATCTGTAAAAAATGTAAAAAAAAGAACAGTTTTTGTTGTTGAAGCTTCGTCATATCAACTCGATTATAGTAAAATATTTAAATCTAAGTACGCAGTTATATTAAATTTATCTCCTGATCATATTGAAAGACATAAATCCGTTTCAAAATATATAAAAGCAAAATTTAAATTAATAAAAAATCAATCATCAGATGATGTAGCATTTATAAAAAAAAACGATTTTTTAATTAAAAAAGAGCTTAAATCGAATAGTTTTAAAAGCAAGATAGTCCCAGTTGAAACAAAAAAAAATCCATTTTTTTTAAAAAAAAATATCAATCAATATTTTTTAACAGAGTCAAATAGAGAAAATTTATCGTTTGTTCTAGAGATCTCAAAAAAATTAAACCTTAAAACAAATTTATTAAAAATAACAATTCAGAACTTTAAAGGACTTAAATATCGACAGCAAATAATTTGTAAGAAAAAAAATTTAGTAATTATTAATGACTCGAAATCTACAAGTTTTTCATCATCGATAAGTTCTCTAAAGACTGACACAAATATATATTGGCTCTTAGGTGGAATTCACAAAAAAGGAGATAAATTTAATTTACCAAAAAAATATTTTAATAAAGTTAGTGCATTTATATATGGTAAGAATTTAAATTTTTTTGAAAATGCCTTAAAAGGTAAAATTAGTTATCAGAGCCACAATACATTAAATCAAGCATTAAAGAAGATTTTTGAAATAATAAATAAAAAAAAATTTACTCATCAGACTATATTATTTAGCCCTTGTGCAGCATCATTTGATGTTTTTAAAAATTTTGAAGAAAGAGGTTTTTATTTTAATAAATTAATTAAAAAGTATTTAAATGGAAAACAAAAGATCAATTTATAGTGTTTACTATGAGTGGTGGAAAAATATAGATAAACTTCTATTTTCTCTTATAATTTTATTATTTGTAATAGGATTATTTTTTTCTTTAGTATCCACGTCTTTGCTAGTCTCAGATAAATTAAATACTAATGACTATTCTTTTTTTTTTAAACATCTAGTATTTATAATATTAGGAATATCTATTATATTTTTTTTTTCTTTAATTGATCAAGAAAAACTTTTTAAATTATCTATAATAATTTTTTTATTATCATTAATTTTTTTACTTTTGGTTCCCATCATCGGCATTGAAATTAAAGGTTCAAAAAGATGGATTGATCTTTATCTATTGCCAAGATTTCAACCAATTGAACTAGTTAAACCCTTTTTGATAATTTGTATAAGTCTTATTCTTAGCAGTCAGAAATATAGCAATATATACTTAAAATATTCTTATTCATTTCTTTTGACTCTTTTTGTTGGCTTGCTGCTGGCTGCACAACCTGATATTGGGCAAACGCTTTTAGTTTTTTTTAGTTGGTCAATACTAATTTTTACATCTGGAATAAATATTATTTTTTTAATGTTATCATTTTTACTTTTAACTTTGACAATTTTATATTTAGTTTTTTTTGTTCCTAAGTTTGAATATATCAAAAATAGAATATTATCTTTTTTTGATACCGAGTCTGGTACACACAATGCTCAGTCTGAAAAAGCAATAGAGTCCATTACAAGTGGTGGGTATTTTGGAAAAGGGATTGGAGAAGGAACTTTAAAAAATAGAGTTCCTGAGGCGCATACTGATTATATTATATCCGTTATTTCAGAGGAATTTGGTATATTTGCAATAATTTTAATTTTGTTATTATTTTTAACGCTCATTTATTTAATTTTTAAGAAAGTGAATTTAGAAAATGAGGAAAAAACAAAACTAATTTTAGTAGGCTGTGCAAGTCTAATTTTAATGCAAGCAATGATACATATTGGAGTAAATATAAGATTACTACCTACAACGGGAATGACACTTCCATTTATAAGTTATGGAGGTTCATCAATTATAAGTATATCAATAATATCTGGAATTGTATTAAATTTAACAAGAAGGAAGTTGCTTTAATTGATGAAAAAAAGAATTTTAATTCTTTATGGTGGTGTTTCTAAAGAGAGAGATATAAGTTTAGAGACAGGTAGACAAGTTGCTTTAGAATTAAAAAAGAAATACTTAGTTAAACTGTGCGAACCGAAAGACTTATTCAAAACTGTTAAACTTTTTAAACCTGATAAAATCTTTAATGGATTACATGGACAATTTGGGGAAGATGGATATATCCAAACTATATTAGAGACTTTTAAAGTACCATATACTCACTCAGGACCTGTGGCTTCACTTTTGGCAATGAATAAAGAAGTTTCAAAAAAAATTTTTTTAAAAAATGAGATCCTTACACCAAAATATATAAGATATAATTTCAAAGAAAAAATCAACATTCAATCAATTAAAAAAAAACTTAAGTTTCCAGTCGTTATAAAACCTAAAAATGAAGGTTCAAGTGTTAACGTTTTTATTTGTAATGAAAAAAATATTTTTAAATATCTCCCCAAATTAAAATTTTATGAAGAAATTTTGATTGAAGAATTTATAGGTGGACGAGAAATACAGGTAGCTATAATGGGTAAAAAAAAACTTGGAGCAATCGAATTGAGACCTAAAAGAAAATTTTATGATTATAAGGCTAAGTATGAAAAAAAAGCAGGAACAGATCACATTATTCCAGTAAATCTGACAAAATCAAAAATGAATAATATTTTAAATATCGCCCTAAAGGCACATAATGTTATTGGGTGCAAAGGTATAACCAGATCTGATTTTAAGTATTATAATGGTAAATTTTACTTACTTGAAATTAACACTCAACCAGGAATGACAAAACTTTCGTTAGTACCGGAAATAGCTAGATATAATAATATTGATTTTATTAAACTGTTAGACTGGATGTTGAATGATGCATCAATTAATAGATAAAAAATATTTGATTTACATTTTTTTTTTTATAATTCTATCTACATTTAATAATATTAATTTAAGTAAATTTGACATTTTTAAAATAAAAGAAATAGATATCATTGATCAAGATTTTAAAATTAACAATTTGGTCGTAGAAAATTTAGAAAAAAAATTAGTAGTTTTCAAAAACGAAAATATTTTTTTAATTGATAAAAAAAAAATTGACACTGAAATATCGAAAAATACATGGATATTGAACTTTTCTATTCAAAAAAAATACCCATCTCAATTAATTGTCAATTTTAAAAAAGCAAAGCCAATTGCTAGTATTCTTGTTGATGATCAAATTCTATATCTTGGATCAAATTTTAAACTCATTAAATCAGATGTCTCTTTTGAAAATTTGCCAAATATTTTGGGAGCCCCCAAACTTTCTGATTTAAAAATTTTTATTGAAAAATTACAATTATCAGAAATAGATTATCAACATATAACTCATATTGATTATCTTAAATCTGGTAGATGGAACATAATGACTGATAAAAATATACTTATAAAACTTCCAAAAGATAATGTTGTTAAACATTTAAACTTTGCAAAAAAGATATTAAAACATAATGAAATTAAAGTAAAAGATACTATTAATCTAACAGTTAAAAATCAAATGATAATAGATTAATGACAGATCAAGATTTATTTCGAACATTCTTTTTTATTAATAAAAAAGAAATATCAATTTGCGTAAGAAATAATAGCGATTTTAGAATTGCTTATAATAAAAAAAAAAACGTATTAACGATAAAAGTTATTTAAATGATGATGATATAGGGTCCTTTTTTTTAGAAAATATTGAAAAAATTGAAAATCAAATTCAAATATTTGTTAAAAATATTTCTTTAATAATTGAAGATGATAATATTTTTTCAATTGAAATTTGTTTAAAACAAAAAATTGAAAATAGAGTTATTTCAAAAGAAGAATTTGAAAATTTACTTTTAATTGGATTGGAACAAGTAAATAAATACAACTCAAATATTTCTATTATTCATTATATTGTAGATGTATTAAAAATTGATGATCAATTAGTTGATACTGTTGAAAATAATGAGATTAAAAGTCACTTATCTGTAGATTTAAGATTTATATGTATTGATCAAAAATATGTTACTCAATTTAAGGAATTATTTAAAAAGAAACATGTTTTATTAGAAAAAATTTTTTCGGGGCAATATTTAAGAAAATATACAGCTTCTGATGATGATATCATTAATTCTTTAGTGAAAATTGAAGAAGGTTTTAACAAACTAGAAGTCAAATTAATTCCAAAAAAACCGCAAAAAAATGGTTTTTTTGAGAAATTTTTCTCCTATTTTAGTTAAGACTGTATTTTATTGTAACATTACTTGTTTTTTAATTTTCTATTTTACTTATAATTTGCAGATGTGCATAATTTAAATCAAAAAACTGTAAAGTCAGATATTAAAATTAATGGAATAGGTCTTCACACAGGCAATATAGTAAATCTTAATATTAAACCTGCTGGACCTAATGAAGGAATTGTTTTTAAAAGAGTCGATCTAAAAGAAAAAAATATAGTTATTCCAGGAGTTTTTAACGTCTCAAGTGCAAATTTTTGCACCACTATTTCAAATGATTATGGCACAAGTGTTTCTACTATTGAACATTTGATGGGTGCTTTATTTATTTTAGGAGTAGACAATGCAGTAATCGAAATTGATAATCAAGAAGTACCTATTCTTGACGGCTCAGCAAAAATTTTTATTGATAAGATAATGGAAACTGGTTTTGAAATAAGTAATCAGCCTATTAGGATCATAAAGATAAATAAAAAAGTTGAATATAATGATGGTTCAAAATTTATATCGTTAACACCAAATAACATTAATTTTGAAATAGACTTTAAATTAGAATATGCAAATCCAGTAATTGGTAATCAACAAAGTAGAATTAATGTTTATGAAGATGATCTTTTTGACATTTATAGTTCAAGAACTTTTTGTCTATATGAGGATATTGAAAATCTTAAAAAGTTAGGTCTTGCTAGAGGTGGAACTTTAGAAAACGCTATAGTTGTCAAAGATAAAGAAGTCCTTAACAAAGGCGGATTAAGAAATAAAAATGAGTTTGTAAATCACAAAATTCTTGATTGTATAGGAGATGTTTATCTTTCTGGATATAAAATTGTAGGTAAAATTGAATGTGCCCATGGTGGTCATAAATTGACTAATCAATTACTAAGAAAGGTTTTTAGTGATAAAAATAACTATTCAGTAATTGAAATTAAAGAAAAAAATTTACCAAACTCTTTTATAGATAGAAACCATTTAAAATCTATTGCATAATTTTCTAAGTGATTTAAGAATACTTAGTCGATTATGAAGCTCTCAAAAACTATTTCTATATTAATTTTATCAATTTTGCTGAACTCTTGTTCTTCCCAAAAAGATGAAGTTTCACTTATTAAAGAAGTTGATCAAGAAGCTGAATTAATAGCAACTTATTCTGAAGCAATGGAAAATCTAAAAAAAAATGATACTTTTTATGCTGCTAATAAATTTCTTGAGGCCGAATTGTTGTTTCCCCAGTCTGATTGGGCATCTAAATCTGCGCTAATGGCAGCATATTCTTTTTATCTACAAGACTATTATTCAAAAAGCATTTTTCATTTAGAAAGGTTTATCACAACTTACCCAAAAGATGTAAGAATGCCATATGCTTATTATTTACTAGCCATGTGTTATTTTGAAAATATTGAAGATGAAAAAAGAGATCTATTGCCTTTATTGAAGTCAAAAGATTTATTTGATTTAATAATTAAGGAATATCCCAAAACAGATTTTGCAATCGATTCAAAATTTAAAATAGATTTTATAAATGATATAGTCGCATCAAAAGAAATTTATATAGGTAGACACTATGTAAAAAAAGAAAAATGGATTGCAGCTATAAATAGATTTAGGAATGTTTTAGAGAATTATGATACGACTGTTTATGTTGAAGAAGCAATTCATAGGCTGGTTGAAATTTACTATAGAATTGGATTAACAAATGAATCTGCCAAATATGCCAAACTTTTAGGCTATAATTATGGATCAAGTGAATGGTACAAAGAGTCTTATGCTATTTTTAACAAGGAATATGATAAGATCGAAGATAAAGAGGACAATGAAAATAAAAAAAAAGGGATAATAAAGAGATTTAAAAAACTTTTTGAATAAGGATGAATGAAGATCAAATTAGAAAAGATTATTCAAAAAAGTTAAAACTATTTAATAAATATAATAAATTTTATTATGATAAAAGTGACCCAATAGTTTCAGATCAAGAATTTGACTTTTTAAAAAAAGAAATTCTCGATATAGAAAGAAAATATCCAAACCTAATTAGCAATATTTCTCCAAGTGAAAATGTAGGGTTTAAACCTTCAAAGATATTTAAAAAAGTAAACCATAAATCACCTATGCTGTCTTTGGGCAACGTTTTTACAGAGGAAGATCTAGAAAATTTTGAAAAAAAAATTCTAAATTATCTTAATCAAAAGAACGATTTTGAAATTGAATATTCTGCCGAGCCTAAGATAGACGGTATCTCAGCATCTTTAATTTATATTAATGGTAAATTTCAAACAGGATTATCAAGAGGAGATGGTAAACAAGGAGAGGATATTACAACAAATTTAAAAACTATTTCTGACATACCTAAAAAAATTTTAGATAAAGACTTTCCAAATGAAATAGATATCAGAGGAGAGGTATTTATTCAAAATAGTGATTTTAAAAGGTTAGATAATAAATTTGCAAATCCCAGGAATGCAGCATCAGGCTCTCTAAGGCAAAAAAATTCTGATGATACAAAAAAAATTCCATTAAAATTTATTGCTTATACATTTGGATATGAAAAAGGATTAAAAGTGGATAATCAAAAAGATTTTTTGAGTAATCTTAAAAAATGGGGTTTTAAAACAAATTCTTTAAATATTACCGCAAAAGGAGTTAAAAAATTAATGATTAATTATAACAAAATTGAAAAAAAAAGAAGTGATATAGATTTCGATATAGATGGTATTGTTTATAAAGTTAATTCATTTGAACTACAAAAAAGATTAGGCAATGTTGCAAATTCACCTAGATGGGCAGTAGCACATAAGTTTTCTGCAAATAAGGGGATATCAATAATAAAAAATATAGAGATACAAATAGGTAGAACAGGTGCATTAACACCAGTAGCAAAAATAAAACCAATAAATATTGGTGGAGTATTAGTTTCAAATGCAACACTTCATAACGAAGATGAAATCAAAAGAAAAGATATTAGGATTGGAGATACAGTAACTGTTGAGAGAGCAGGGGATGTGATACCACATATATTATCTGTTGATTTTAAAAAAAGACCAAACAAAAGTCCAAAATTTATATTTCCGAATAAGTGTCCGTCATGTGGCTCTAAAACAATTAAAGAATTCAATTTTATAACTAAAAAGGAAGATGCTGTTAGAAGGTGTTCAAGTGAGGGATATTACTGTGAAAAGATTTCAATTGAAAAATTGAAACATTTTGTTTCAAAAGAAGCATTTAATATAGATGGTTTTGGAAAAAAAATTGTTGAAAATTTTTGGAATTTAAAATTAATAAAATTTCCTCAAGATATCTTCAAATTAGATTTTAGTAAAATTAAAAAATTGGAAGGCTGGGGTAGATTATCTGCTCAAAACTTAGAGTACTCTATTAATGAAAAAAAAAGAATTTCATTAGAAAAATTAATATATTCATTAGGAATAAGGCATATAGGACTAGAAAATGCAAAAGTCTTGTCGAAATATTTTGGATCTTTTCTTAAATTTAAAGAATTGTCACAAGAGAGCAAATATGATGATTTACTAAATATAGATGGGATTGGTGAAACTCAAATCAATTCTATTAAAAATTTTTTTTCTAATAAAACAAATCTAAAAATTTTAAATGAATTAGAAAAAATACTATCAATAAGCAATGCTACAGAACAAAAGAAAAATGGTTTACTTAAAAATCAAACCTTTCTAGTAACTGGAAAGTTAAATGGCATAAGTAGAGCGGAAATAAAATCATTAATTGAGGAAAATTCAGGCACTGTAGTTAGCAGTGTGTCAAAAAAATTGAATTATCTTATCATTGGAGATAAGCCCACTAAAAGAAAAATTGAAAATGCAAAAGAACTTAAAATAAAAATTTTAGACCAAAATCAGTTTTTAGAAATGCTCAATAAAAGAAGCTAGCCATTGGTTCTCTTTTGAATTTAAAAATTTCGATATTTTTGAATACACTTTTATATGATATTTGAACAAGTAATCTTTTTCCAAAGATGTCAAAAGTTTAAAGTTAATTAAATCTTTTTCAATAGGTGCCATTGTCAAGTTTTCAAAAAATTCTTTATGATTGCTTTTTTTAACATAAATCAAGTTTTCAATTCTTATTCCAAATTTATTTTTTTTATAATAGCCAGGTTCATTACTTAAAATCATTCCTTCTTTGATCTTAATTTTATTATTTTTTGATATAGATTGAGGCCCTTCATGAACGTTTAGAAAAAAACCAACGCCATGGCCAGTTCCATGGGCGTAATCTAAATTATCTTTCTTAAGAAATCTTCTTGCTCTAATATCAATTTTTTTTCCGATATTGTGTTTACGTAAATTTGTGTTTGCTACAGCAATATGACCTTTTAAAACTTTTGTAAAAATATTTTTGATATTTTGATTTTGGCTGGAAAAACAAATTGTTCTAGTAACATCTGTTGTTCCATATTTATATTGGCCTCCAGAGTCACATAAAAAAATGTCTTTGTTATTAATAATTTTACAATTTTTTTTTGTTGCACGATAGTGCACAATAGCACCATTTTTTCCTGCTCCTGCTATTGTATCAAAACTTGGATAAAGATAATCTTTATTTTTTTTTCTAAACTTTTCCAATTTATTTTGTGCCTGCACTTCTGTAATTTTTTTTTTATTAATATTTTTAATCCAATAAATAAATTTTGTTAAAGCAACCCCATCCGAAATATGTGCTTTAATCATATTCTTAATTTCTGTTCTATTTTTAACTGATTTTAAATAGTAAATTGGATCTTCTTTTTTTAATATTTCAAATTTTGCATTAATTAAATTTTCAAAAAAAATTGAACAAGATTTGTCATCAATTATAAATTTTTTGCCCTTGAGAATTCCTATTTTCTTTGGAAGTTCTTTTATATCAATAAATTGATTTAGATTAATTATTTTTTTTTGAAATAACTTTCGGCATTTTTCTATTTCACTTATTAAAAATATTTCTTTTTTTTTTCCAATTATGAGCCGCGAATTTGGTATAGGACTATTTGGACAATCTTTACCTCTAATATTTAAAATCCACGCAACGTTTTCTGGGGCACTTATAAAAATGAAATCTGATTTATTTTTTTTTAAATACTTTGAAATTTTGTTTATTTTGGAATTGCTACTTTCACCAACAATTTTTTTATTCAATGGAAAAAATGGGTATAAAGTTTTAATTTTTTGTTTTTCAATTTCATCAATTAAGTTTTTGTTAATAAATTTAATTTTATTATTTTTTAAAAAAAATTTTTTAATTTGATTATAAGTAAATAGTTTTGGATCTATGCCTAAAGTTAGGTTTTTAAATAAATCACAATCTATTAGTTTTTCATAATTAACGATTTTAAAATTTTTCCCAGATTCTATCTGGCTTTGAATTGTGTATCTACCGTCGGTGAATAAGTAGTTTTTATTTTGCAATATTATTGCAATTCCTGCTGAACCGCTAAAATTAGATATTATTTTGAGACGATTGATTTTTGAATATTCGGTAAAATAATCATCATTTTTGGGAATAACATATCCGTCAATTTTAAATTTTTTGATTTTTTTTCTTAATATTTCAATTTTTTTTTTAATCATTTAATTCTTTTTTGATACCTAATCCATCCAGGACTTCTTTCGTTATCCTCAATTTCAAAATCTTGATTAAATTCAAATTCATCAATTTCATTATTTTTTTCGTCAAAAAAAGAATTTTTTTCTAAATATTTTTCAGGCAATTCTTCTATGAACCTAGACGCCATACTATCAATCCAATCACCTTGATAGAATCTATTCATTGAAAAAGATACAATTGCTTTTTTTTTTGCTCTAGTTAAACCGACATAAGCCAATCTTCTTTCTTCTTCTAATCCATTTTGACCTTTCTCTTCAATTGATTTTTGATGAGGAAATAAACCTTCTTCCCAACCTGGTAAAAAA
>MDTG01394430.1_pt1 | contig 11716 bp, 11 predicted proteins | sample 811421 | NCBI WGS metagenome assembly MDTG01 (sample SAMN05326645, study PRJNA326480) | marine metagenome | isolation source: seawater | place: Pacific Ocean: South East | collected 2011
TGAAAGAGCAATACCCTAAAGCAAATCAATCTGTTCTTCAAAAAGCAAAATATGAAGAAAAAAAGTTTGAATGCAAAAAAGAAAACTCTTAATTCAATAATTAAGTATTTAAGTAATAAAAATATTTTAAGAGCATTCAATGAATTTAAAAAATCATTAGATATTAATAAAAAATATGCAGTCGCAGTCTCAGGTGGGCCTGACAGTATAGCTTTGGCCTATTTTTCCAAGTGTTTTTCAATTATTAATAAAGTAAATTTTTTTTATTATATCGTTGATCACAAGCTTAGAAAAGAGTCCTCTATCGAAGCAAAAAAAGTTCAATCGATACTAAAAAAATTTAAAATTGATTGTAAAATTTTAATTTGGCGAGGTAAAAAACCAAATTCAAATATTCAATCAATCGCAAGAAAAAACAGATATTCTTTGTTAATAAATGAATGTAAAAAAATGAAAATAAAAAATATATTAATTGGACATCATATTGATGATTTATATGAAAATTTTTTGTTAAGACTATTAAGAGGTAGTGGCTTAAAAGGCTTAGTTTCAATGGATAAGTTTTCTGAAGAAAAAAATGGGGATATTAAAATTATACGGCCCTTGCTTAATATGGAAAAATCAGACCTGAAAAAAATTTCTAAAGATACCTTTAATTTTTTTGTTGATGATCCTTCAAATTATGATGAAAATTTTAAAAGAATTAGAATTAGAAACTTAATTAAAAATTTTAAATCAGAAGGGTTAGATAAAAAAAAATTGAAACTAACTATTAATAATCTTAAAAAATCCAATGAGACAATTAATTATTATGTTAAGATTAATATTGAAAAGAATACTTTCTATTCAAGAAAAAAAAATACCTATATACTTAGTAAAATTTTTTTTTCTCAACCCAGTGAAATTATTTTTAGATCTCTTTCTGAAGTTTTAAGAAAAGTCAGTAAGAGATATTATTCTCCCCGTGGAAAATCAATAACTAATATAATCTCGAAAATCACGTCCAAAAGATTTAATAAAATAACTTTAGGAGGGTGCATACTGGAGAAAGTTAATGAAAGTCTATTTATCACACCAGAAAAGTCCTAAAAAGCTAAAATTATTCATAAAAAGGTACTTGTTAAATTAATAATAATTCTTATCTTATAGTTATGAATTTTAAAAATTTAGTTATGTGGGCAATAATAGTTTTTCTTACTATTGGATTGTACAACATGTTTAAAAACCCACAAACCTCAATGAGTAAAAAAAACCCAATAATTTTTTCAAAGTTTTTATCTGAAGTAGATAACGGAAGGGTTGTAGAGGTAGAAATACAAGGTAACAATATTAATGGAGTTTTTTCAAATGGAGAAAATTTTTCTACATATTCTCCGAACGATCCTAACCTTATTGAAAAACTTTCAGATAAAGGAGTAAGTATCTCAGCTGCACCAATTGAAGAAAAAATGCCCTCACTTTTTGGAGTATTGCTCTCATGGTTCCCAATGCTTTTATTAATTGCTGTTTGGATTTTCTTTATGAGACAAATGCAAGGTGGAAAAGGTGGAGCAATGGGATTTGGCCGTTCGAAAGCCAAGATGATGAACGAATTGAAAGGAAAAGTTACCTTTAATGATGTTGCTGGAATTGAAGAAGCAAAAGAGGAAGTGGAAGAAGTTGTAGAATTTTTAAAAGACCCAAGAAAATTTAGCAGACTAGGTGGAAAGATACCAAGAGGATGTTTACTGGTAGGTCCTCCAGGTACTGGTAAAACTTTATTAGCAAGAGCAATCGCTGGAGAAGCAGGAGTTCCATTCTTTACAATATCAGGTTCTGACTTTGTAGAGATGTTTGTTGGAGTTGGAGCTTCAAGAGTTAGAGATATGTTTGAACAAGGAAAAAAACATTCACCTTGTATTATCTTTATAGATGAAATAGATGCCGTTGGAAGAAGCAGAGGTGCAGGACTTGGCGGAGGAAATGACGAAAGAGAACAAACTTTGAACCAATTATTAGTAGAAATGGATGGTTTTGATACGAACGAAGGTGTAATTATAATTGCGGCAACAAACAGACCCGATGTTTTGGACCCAGCTTTGTTAAGGCCAGGAAGATTTGATAGACAAGTAGTAGTTTCACTTCCAGATATAATTGGTAGAGAAAAAATTTTAAAAGTTCATGCAAAAAAGATATCAATGGCACCTGATATTAATTTAAGAACAATTGCGAGAGGTACACCAGGATTTTCAGGTGCAGATCTTGCAAACTTAGTTAATGAATCTGCGCTATTAGCAGCAAGAAAAAATAAACGAATTGTTACAAACCAAGAATTTGATGAAGCTAAAGACAAAGTTATGATGGGAGCAGAAAGAAGATCCATGGTAATGACAGAGGAAGAGAAAAAATTAACTGCTTATCATGAAGCAGGACATGCAATTGTGACTATAAATGAAAAAGCTGCTTATCCAATTCATAAAGCTACAATAATTCCAAGAGGAAGAGCTTTAGGAATGGTAATGCAATTACCTGAAAGGGATGAAGTTTCTCAAACAAGAGAGCAACTGCATGCTCAAATGGCAATTGCTATGGGAGGAAGAGTTGCAGAGGAATTAATTTTTGGAGACGATAAAGTAACCACTGGTGCTTCAAGTGACATAGAGCAAGCTACAAAAAGAGCAAGAGCAATGGTAATGAGAGCAGGTCTTAGCAAGGAATTGGGACCGGTAGCCTATGGAGAAAATGAAGAAGAAGTATTTTTGGGACGTTCAGTTGCAAGACAACAAAATATGTCAGAAGAAACAGCTAAAAAGGTTGATGCTGAAATAAGAAAATTTGTCGATAAAGGCTATGAAAGAGCCAAAAAAGTTTTAACTGAGAAAATTGATGATCTACATAAACTTGCAAAAGCACTTTTGACATATGAGACATTATCAGGATCTGAAATCGAAAACCTTATTCAAAAAAATGTATATCCAGCTAACAAAGAGGATTTAAAAGTAGAAGAGGATGACGAGAACTCAGCACTAGGTTCTATCGGATTAAAGCCAAAAATTGTTCATTAACAAGTAATGAAAAAGTATTACACAAGAGTGTGTAATTTTTATTATGGCGATATATCAAAAAGATTTGTTCAACAAAAAAAAAACTTTACCACTACATGGTAATAAACATATTTCATTTGATCAAGTAGAAATATTATCTCGTAATTCTAGTAAAAAAGTTCACATTAAATATATTAAAAAATTACCAAATTATTTAAAAAAAAAAGTTTATAAAGATCTATATTTAATCAAAAAAAAAAAAAAATTTCTCTAATTTTAATTTTAAAAATTATCCTAATTTTTTAGGAGTTTTAAATTTAACACCCGATAGTTTTTCTGATGGGGGAAAATTTACCAAAGGTAATTTGGGTTATAAGCATGCACTAAATTTAATTAAATTTGGAGCAAGGGCAATAGATGTCGGAGGAGAGTCCACAAGACCGGGATCTAAAGAGATTAAAACTAATATTGAATGGAACAGAATAAATTCTGTTATAAAAAAGTTAGCTAAAAAAATTACTATATCATTAGATACAAGAAAATCTGAAATTATGAAAAAGGGAATAAAAAATGGAGTAAGATTGATTAACGATATATCAGGATTGAGCGACGATAAAAAAAAAATCAATATTTTATTAAAGCACAATACTCCTTTTGTTATACATCATATACAAGGAACTCCTGAAACGATGCAAGTAAAACCAAAATATAAAAATGTATTACTAGATATTTATGATTACTTTGAGGAAAAAATAAAATATCTTAAATCAATAGGCATCAATCACAATAAAATAGTTATTGATCCAGGCATAGGATTTGGAAAAAATTTGAAACATAATATGAAGTTAATACAGAATGTTTCTATTTTTCATAGTCTGGGATATCCTATAATGTTAGGTATATCGAGAAAAAGATTTATAAAAGATATATCAAAGAATAATGATAGCGAGGAAAGGATAGGCGGCACAATTAGTTCTTCAATTTTTTCTATTATGCAAGGAGTCCAAATTTTAAGAGTACATGACGTTAACGAAATAATGCAGGCTGTCAAAGTCTTTAAAAAATTATATAAAAATTAATGACAAAAAGATATTTTGGTACTGATGGTATAAGAGGAACTGTAAACAAGGGAAATATAAATGGATATATGTTTTTCAAGTTTGGTTTGGCTGCAGGAACTTATTTTAAAAATCAAAAAAAAAATAAACAAATCGCAATAATAGCAAAGGATACTAGACTATCAGGTTATTCACTAGAACCATCTTTAGTTTCTGGGCTTGCTTCCGCTGGTATGCACGTTTTTACTTTAGGACCATTGCCTACAAACGGCTTAGCTATGCTAACTAAATCTATGAAGGCAAATATGGGAATTATGATTACAGCTTCTCATAATTCACATTATGATAATGGATTAAAATTATTTGGACCAGATGGTCTTAAGTTATCAGATAAAATAGAAAAAAAAATTGAGAGCTTAATTGATAGAAAAATACAAAATCAATTATCTTCTCCTATATTTTTAGGCAGGGTAAAAAGGTTAGAAAATGGTAATGAAGAATATATAAAAATTCTAAAAAAAAATTTCCCTAAAAATTTTAGTCTTAAGGGTTTAAAAATAGTAATTGATTGTGCGAATGGTGCCGGTTATAAATCTGGACCAAAATTACTTAGAACCCTCGGGGCTTCTGTTATATCTCTTGGAATTAATCCAAATGGATTGAATATAAATAAAAAATGTGGATCAACTTTTCCAAAAAAAATTCAAAATGCAGTAAAAAAATATAAAGCACATTTAGGAATATCATTAGATGGTGATGCAGATAGAGTAATTATGTGTGATGAAAAAGGTAATATAATAGACGGTGATCAAATTATTGCTGCTTTAGCCTATAGATGGAAAAATAAAAAAATGTTGAAAGGAGGGGTTATAGGAACTCTGATGTCTAACTATGGTTTAGAAAATTTTTTTAAAAAAAATAAAATCAAATTTCTTAGAGCAAAAGTCGGTGACCGCTACGTAAAAGAAAAGATGAAAAAAAATAATTTTAATTTAGGAGGAGAACAATCTGGACATATAATTTTAGGAAAATTTGCAACTACTGGAGATGGTTTATTGGTAGCTCTTGAAGTCTTATTTTCGCTAAGAAAGGGAAAGAAGGCTAGTGAATTTTTAAATGTTTTTGAACAAACGCCTCAAATTTTAGAAAATATAAATGTAAAAAATAAAGAAATCATAAATAATAAAAATGTAAAAAAATCGATTAAATTAGTAAAAAATTTAATAAAAGGAAAAGGAAGAATTTTAGTTAGAAAATCTGGAACTGAACCAAAAATTAGAATTATGTGTGAGTCAAATAATAAAGAATTAATTGATAAATGCATTAAACTGATAAAAAAAACTATTAAATAAATTGAAACCTAGATCTAAAATATTAATTATTGCGGGATCAGACTCTTCAGGAGGCGCAGGCATACAAGCTGATATAAAAACAATTACATCATTAGGATCTTACGCAATGACAGCTGTAACTGCTATTACAATTCAAAATACAACAGGTGTTAAATCGATCATACCTATTAGTCCAAAAGAAATTGAAGAACAAATTATCTTTACCTCAAAAGATATCAATCCAGACGCAGTTAAGATAGGAATGCTGCATTCTTCAAAAGTAATAAAAGCCGTTATAAAATCATTAAATATTATTAAACCAAAAAAAATAATTTTAGACCCAGTTATGATAGCAAAGGGTGGTGCAAGATTAATTAACATCGAAGCTATTAAAACATTAAAAAAAAATCTTATGTCAAAGGTCAATCTGATTACACCTAATATACCAGAGGCAGAAGTTTTAAGTAATAGCAAGATAAGATCTAGCCAAGATATGGTTTATGCAGCAAAAAAAATTTTAAATTTAGGTGCAAAAAATGTTTTAATTAAAGGAGGACATCTTAAAGGAAAATTTATTGAAGATATTTTTATTAATAAGAAGGAAATAAAGATTTTTAGAAACAAAAAAATTACAACCAAAAATACACATGGTACCGGATGTTCTTTATCAAGCGCAATAACAACATTTTTTTCATGTGGAAAACCTTTAAAGAGATCTTGTGAGCTCGGAACTATATATGTAAATAAAGCTATTGGATCAAATCTAAATTATGGAAGAGGACAAGGTCCAATAAACCATTTAAACTCAATTATAATAAATAAGAAATTTAAATAATGAAAAATGTAGTAGTAGTTGGTACTCAATGGGGAGATGAAGGAAAAGGCAAAATTGTAGATTGGTTGTCAGATCATGCCGATGTTGTAATTAGATTTCAAGGCGGTCATAATGCTGGACATACTTTGGTTATTAATGGAGTTACGTACAAACTTAGGTTGTTACCTTCAGGAATAGTCAGAAAAGGTAAAATTTCAATAATAGGTAATGGAGTTGTAATTGACCCCTGGGCGTTAATAGAAGAAATAAAAGAAATTAAATCCAAAGGCATAGAAATAAATAAGGATAATTTAATTATTTCAGAAACCGCAAATTTGATATTACCATTTCATAGAGAATTAGATGAGTTTAGAGAGGATACAGCTGGAAAAAGTAAAATTGGTACTACAAGACGTGGAATAGGGCCCGCTTATGAAGACAAAGTAGGAAGAAGATCTGTAAGAGTTATAGATTTATTCTCTTCCCAGAGTCTAAATCAGAGATTAGAAATAGTTTTAAAACACCACAATGCAATTAGAAAAGGTTTAGGAAAAGAAATTTATGATAAGGATAAAATTATAGGTGAGTTATTAAAAATAGCACCTGAAATTCTTCAATATTCACAACCTGTTTGGATAAAAATTGACGAATTTAGAAAGAAAAAAAAAAAAATTTTATTTGAAGGAGCCCAAGGCATTCTTTTAGATGTTGATCATGGCACATATCCATTTGTAACTTCATCTAACACAGTTGCTTCAAGCGCGGCTACAGGAACTGGTTGTAGTCCAGGGGCAATCGATTGTATTCTGGGCATAACAAAAGCATATACCACAAGAGTTGGAGAAGGCCCTTTTCCTACTGAGCTTAATGATTCAATTGGAGAATTACTTGGAAGCAAAGGAAAGGAATTTGGAACCGTTACAAGTAGAAAAAGAAGGTGTGGATGGTTCGATTCTGTACTGGTTAGACAATCTATTAAAATATCAGGCGTAGATAGAATAGCTCTTACAAAACTAGATGTTCTTGATGATCTTGACGAAATTAAAATATGCATAGAATATGAATTAAATAATAAAAAAATAAAATATTTTCCACCATCAACAGAAGATCAAAAAAAAATTAAACCTATTTACCAAACTTTTCCTGGGTGGAAAACTTCTACTCAAGGAATAAAAGATTTTGAAATGTTACCCGAAAATGCTAAAAAATATATTAATGCTATTGAGAAATTAGTTGAAGTTAAAATTTCAAGTATTTCTATTAGCCCAGAAAGAGAAGATACAATTCTTTTAGAAAACCCTTTTAAAAATTAATTAGTTTATTGGTAGAAGATTTTTAGATTTTGCTGAATTTAGCATATGTTTTTGAAGTTTTTCAAAAGCTTTATTTTCTATTTGTCTTATTCTCTCCCTACTAATTCTGTACTTTTTACTTAAATCTTCCAGCGTGGTTGGTTCATCATATAATCTTCTTGCATAAAGAATTTCTCTTTCTCTACTATTTAGAATCTTTATAGAGTCTAAAAGAAGATCTTTTCTTTGTTCCATTTCTTCTTTTTGTGCGAATTTTAAATCATGATCTAATTCTTTATCCTCAAGCCAGTCTTGCCATTCCCCACCATCTTCTCCAATTTGGGTATTTAAGGAAAACTCCTTGCCTGACAATCTTCTATTCATTGAAATAACTTCTTCTTTGCTAACATCAAGTTTATCTGCAATTTCATTTACATGCTCATCTTTTAAATCACCTTCCGATCTAGGTGCAATTTGATTTTTTATTTTTTTAAGATTAAAAAATAGTTTTTTTTGAGCAGTGGTCGTTCCAATTTTAACCAAGCTCCAAGATCTTAAAATATATTCTTGGATAGATGCTTTAATCCACCACATCGCATATGTGGCAAGTCTAAAACCTTTTTCTGGTTTAAATTTTTTTACTGCTTGCATTAAACCTATATTACCCTCAGAAATCATTTCATTAACTGGCAAACCATAACCTTTAAAACCCATGGCAATTTTAGCAACTAATCTTAAGTGGCTTGTCACAAGCTTTTCAGCAGATTTTATGTTACCAGTTGATCTCCAATTTTTTGCTAACATATATTCTTCTTCAGCGTCTAACATAGGAAATTTTTTTATTTGCGCTAAATAAGCAGACAGTCCCCCCTCGTTTGAAAGAGCTGGAAGATTATAGTTTGTTGTTGTTCCCATAATGCTTAGTTATTTAATAAATTTTTTTATTATTACAATAATTTATTTTCTGCTATTTTTAAGCTTTTTAAGTATATTATTTAAATCTTCTGGCAAAAATGAGGTGAAAAGTAATTTTTTTCCAGAAATAGGATGTTTAAAGCCCAATGTTTTAGCATGCAAAAATTGTCTATCCAAATTATAAATTAACTTTTCTAAATCAGGTGCAATATTTTTAAATTTTTTATATTTTTTTTTATACTTTTTATCTCCCAAAATAAAGTTTCCTTTATGACTCATATGAACTCTAATTTGATGCGTTCTACCAGTTTCAAGCTCACATTCTACTAGACTAAATGTCGGAACTTTATCATTTTCAAAGATTTCAATTGATTTATAATTTGTAATAGCTTTTTTTCCCTTTTGTACACCCACAGTCATTTTTTGTCTGTTTGAAGAGCTTCTAGTTATTAACGTTTCTATCTTTCCTTTTTGTGGTCTTAATTTACCCCAAACTAATGCCAAATAAATTCTCTTAATTGTATGTTCTTTAAATTGCATTGATAAATTTTCATGAGCAATATTATTTTTTGCTATAACAACAAGACCAGATGTATCTTTATCTATCCTATGAACTATTCCAGGTCTTAACTGGTCTCCTATAGTTGATAAATTTTTTGTATCACGATTCATTAAAGCATTTACAATAGTATTGTCATAGTTTCCTGGACCCGGATGCATTGAGATACCTGCAGACTTATTTAATACTATTAAATCATTATCTTCATGAACAATATTCAATTTATATTTAAATGGTTTTAAAGAAACTTTTTCAGGTTCTGGAATTTCAAATATTATTTCATCTCCAGATGATATTTTTTTATCAGGATCTTTTATGGCTATACCATTTAATTTAAGTTTTTTTTTGTAAATTAAATTTTTAATTCTAGTTCTGCTTATTTGTTTTTCTTTGATTGCAACATATGAGTCAATACGCTTTCCAGAATCTAAACTTTCAACAATTAATTTAATGATATTTTTCATAAACTACTATAATAATACTATATGCGCTCGTAGCTCAACTGGATAGAGCGCCAGATTTCGGCTCTGGAGGTTCAGGGTTCGACTCCTTGCGGGCGCGCCACTTATTTTATTTATTCAAAGCATTAAAAATTATATCTTGGGAAATCGGACCTGGAGAATATTTTTTACAAATCCCGCTATTAAAGACTTTAATTCTATGAGATTTTTTTTTTATAAAATTGTTAATAGATACATTATTAATAGATAAGTTTGTAATATGATTGCTCAAAAAGAAACGAATATATTTATACTTAAAACTTATTATTTCATCTACAGTGTATTTGTATTTTTTATAATTATTTGGAAAATTTTGTAAAATTATTGAATTAGTTATTTTACTATCATAATTTCTAATCTTACCAAATATTAACTTTTTAATTATTTCAAACATCGTCATTGGAATATAATAGTTTTTCTTTAAATTTTTAAATATATTAATTGAATATCTGCAACTCCCATCATAAAAATTTATTTTATCGCTTTTCTTAATTAAATTTGAATTGTATAGCAGCTCAATTAAGCTCAAATTTCCAATACAACAACTTAAGTTTTTTGTTTTATATTTTTTTTTACCATGAAGAATTATACAATTTTTATTTATTGTTATCTTTCTAATTTTATTATCTATAGTTTTGTTTTTGAAATTACTTTTTTTAATTCTAAATACATTGTTGCTTTTCTTTTCGCATAAATAAAAAGTTTTGTTAAAATCACGATTTTCAATAAATTTTTTGATCTTAAAAAGTTTTGTTTTTTCAAAAAAAATTTTAAATTTTTTATTTTTCTTTAAATAATTAAATCGCTCATAGTTTATATATCCACCCCAAATATTTGTATTTCCTCCAATATCATCAAACTCATAAAATCTGCTGCTTTTCTTTATTTTTCTATTTGTACTATAAAAAATTAATGCTTTTTTTGAAATCTGGTCTCTTATTAGTGCGCTTAAACCTCCTCCTATAATGGAATGATTTATTAATTTCATATATTATATTATTTTAATGAACAAAATTTTAATTGTTGGATCAAGTTATAGCATCAAAAGTACATTTGCAAAAAAATTTTTTAATCATAAAATTGTATTTATTAATTTTAGACAAATTTGGAACCATAAAGATATTGAAAATTTTGATGTTATAATTGTGTCAGGTTTTCATCAAACAATTTTAAAAAAAAGCCTTATAGACATTGATAAATATATTGATGATTATCTAAAATTTACTTTATTTTTAAAAAGTAAAACAGATCAATTATTTTTGATTTCAACATTTATTCCACCTAAAAGAAGTTTTAGTAGAGTAGTTTATTTTTACAAAAATTTATTAATAAGAATCTTTGAGCAAAAAAAAATAAGGGTTTTATCATTCCCTAAAATTGTAGATAAAAAAATAGAAAAAAAAATTATTTTTAAAATTTTAAATTTATTTAAAATTCAATTCACTAATCAAGAGGACTTAATAAATAATACTGAAAAATATATTTTAAAAAGCGTTTCAGAACCTAATTTTTTTTTATTAAGAATTCCAAGAAATATGTTGATTGAGAGATTTTTGCGTTTATTTGATGCTTCTTGAATTTGTAATGATAATTCAATTACTCTCCCATATTGATTAAAGTACCTTTCTTTTTTGCCTCATTAAATGAATAATAAAATAAAAAAATTGAGCAAGTAAAATAAATAAAATTTAATATCAGCGCATTATACAAATTTTCTAAATTTATAGATTGGTTAATTAGAATATTTCTGGCTTCTTCAAAAATATAAACCAATGGCAATATATAAGCTATCTTTTGAAAAAATTCTGGAAGTATATCAATTGGATAATAAATGCATCCAAATGGCGCTAATAGAAACATTGTTGACCAAGCTATATTCTCAAATGATGGACCAAATCTTAACAATCCTGACGAAACTAAAATTCCCAGTGTAATACCAAATATATAAAGACTTAGAAAAAGAAAAAATAAATATGAACCAAGATCTAATAAAGATATTCCAAAAAGAGGAGATGTAAGTAAAATAGCTGGAATAAGACCAATTAAAGCTCTTATTAGGGCTGTCAAAACTAAAGATATAATTATTTCTCCTATTTTAATTGGAGCAATAAATAAATTAGTGAAATTTCTACTCCAAATTTCCTCTAAAAATAACATATTAAATCCAATGCTTGTTCTAAAAAGAAAATCATAAAGTATTGCGCAAGTTAAAATTACTCCAACA
>MDTG01443497.1_pt1 | contig 11716 bp, 10 predicted proteins | sample 811421 | NCBI WGS metagenome assembly MDTG01 (sample SAMN05326645, study PRJNA326480) | marine metagenome | isolation source: seawater | place: Pacific Ocean: South East | collected 2011
ATCTTTAGGTAAAAGATTAACATTAACTGTAGAGGACCTTATGGTGCCATTAGAAAAATTACCGGGATTAAGTCCAGAGGACTCTTTAGTTGATTTGATAAGTTTTATGACTAAGAGTGGTATTGGGAGTACATGGATTGAAGATGTAAATGCGAAAGGTAAAATAATTGGTCTTATTACAGATGGAGATTTAAGAAGAGCATTAGAAAAACATAATTCTACATATTGGATAAATCTGAAAGCAAAAGATATAATGACTATTGACCCAATTTGTATTACAAGTAAAGAATTAGCTGCAGATGCTATTCAAAAAATGGAAAAAAATCGTAAAAAACCTATCTCTGTTCTTCCTGTTTTATCCCTTACTAATAAAATATGTGGTTTAATTCGTCTACATGATTTAGTTCAGGCTGGATTTGGATGATATTTTTAATTCCAAAAATTAAAAAGCTATTCATAGAAAATTTTTTTAGAGAAAAATTTGCAAAGATTCACTATTTAGTTTTAGATGTAGATGGAGTTTTGACTGATGGAGGAATATATTTGGATCATGAGGGGAACACTTTTAAGAAGTTTTCTGTTAAGGATGGTTTAGGTATTAAATTACTTCAGGAAAATAATATCCAGATAATTTTTATGAGTGGAGGTAGCTCTTCTTCTACATCGGCTAGAGCTAAAAATTTAGGTATAGAATACTGTTTTGTAAATATAAAAAATAAGAGTAAGTTTTTATTAGATTTGCAAAATGAATTAGGATTTGATTTTGAAAATTTAGCATACGTTGGTGATGATTTGAATGATGTAGTTGTTAGATCAATAGTAAAATTATTAATCTGTCCAAAAGATGCATGTAAGGAAATGAGGGATATTTCAGATTTAGTTTTGACTAAAAATGGAGGGAATGGGGCTATTAGGGAATTATGTGAAATTATTTTAAAATCCAAAAAATGCTGGGAAAAATATTCAACTTATGGCTTTATTAAGCAAAATGATTGATATGTTTGAATTTAAGATAAAATATTTTAAGTTATTCTAGATCGTATATATAATGAGTTTCCCTTTTACCTTAATTGCAGGTCCATGTGTAATTGAAAATAAAAATATTTTATTTGAAATAACTGAAGAGCTTTCCCAAATTTGTAAAAATTTAGAAATTAGATTTACTTTTAAGGCAAGTTTTGATAAAGCTAATAGAAGTTCTTGTAACTCTTACAGAGGTCCTGGACTTGAAGAAGGTTTAGAAATACTTAAAGAGATAAAATCCACTTATAAGGTTAACTTGTTAACTGATATACATGAATCTTATCAAGCAAAGCCAGTTGCTGATGTAGTTGATGTATTACAAATACCTGCTTATCTTTGCAGGCAGACTGACTTATTATTATCAGCTGTAAAAGCTATAGAGGGAACTGACAAGTCTTTAAATATAAAAAAAGGACAATTTCTTGCTCCCTGGGATATGAAACAAGTTGTAAATAAAGTTAATAGCTTTGGGCTTTTAAGTAATTCAAATCGTATATGGATTACAGAAAGAGGATCAAGTTTTGGCTATAACACTTTGGTCGTAGATTTTAGGAGTTTACCAGAACTGCATAAACTAAATTGTCCCGTAATATTTGATGCGACACATTCAGTCCAACAACCTGGTGGGCAAGGAACCTCATCAGGAGGTCAAAGGGAACATGTATCTACTCTTTCAAGAGCTGCTGTTGCAGTAGGTGTTAATGGATTATTTATGGAAGTGCATCCAGACCCGGATAATGCTTTGAGTGATGGTCCTAATATGGTTCCCCTTCATAGAGTTAAAGATTTATTAGAAGAATTAATGAACATTAGAAAAGTTAATAATCTTGGGAATTCAGTTTCTACATATTGAGTGAATTGTAATATATCAATGAAAAATGTATTTAATTACTTCATCCCTTATTTTTTCAAAAAGAGTAAAAATGGTTCTTATTATCATGAAACATTGCGTATTAATTTTTTGAATTTATTTAAGATATCTAAAGTTATTCAATATTTATTATTTTATAAAAATAAAATTAATTTATATCTTTGTCCAAATAATTACAATTTATCCTTAGCTTTTAGTTTTATTAATACCTGTGAGAATAACTTTAATATTATTTTTTATGATCAATATAGGACCACAATAAAAGATGTAAAATCTAATATTATATTTTTAAAAATCAATAAATTTTTTAATAGATTTTTGTTCTTTTGTTTTGCTTTTATAATTCATTCAGGAAATATTTTCTTACCTCACACAAAAGGAGGAAGATTGCAAAAGTTTATTATTAAAAATTTTAATATTTCAATTTTAGAGGATGGTCTGGATAGTTATAGAACTATTCCTAAAAATATCAATATCAATTATTTAAAGAAAGATACGAAGATAATAATGCCGAAACAATTTAAAAACTATAATGCAGAGTGGGTTCGTTTATTTAATATCAATTATATTGATATTAATCCAGACATTACTTTACCAATAATTTTAAACCAATTTTCAAAAAATAACTTTGATATAGATGGATATAATATTACAATTGAAAGCCCAGGAGTAGATCTTTGTCCTGGTTTTGAAAAGTCAGAGTTATTTCTACCTCATCCTAATCCGTTGAAGAATAATTTGAAATTAAACCCTAAAACCCAAATCATCTCTCCAGAGGAAGCTACTTTTTTTATAAAAAATAATAATAATAATAGGCAAAGAATTTTCGTTGGAGAGACAATGATTTTAATTTATTTATTAAATACAATTCATGAGTATTCCCTTAGAAATCTTGAAGTAGGATTGAAAAAAGAAGTTTTTAAAAATTTAATGCCATTATTAAAATCTTTTTTAAACCATCCTAGGATTAAATTTTCAGTAAATTAATAATGCATAAAAAGTATTGCTTAGGAATTATTACATATTTCCCCGATGATCAGGTTATTCAAAATATAAAAAATCTATGTGATCAAAATATTACTATTATTTTAGTAGATAATACTCCTAATATTGAATTTAATTTAGTTTTTAATTCTGAGAATATAAAAATCATTCATAATAAAAGCAATTTAGGATTATCTTTTGCAATGAAGCAACTTATAGATATTGCTAGTGAAATGTCATTTGAATCAATTTTATATCTAGATCAAGATACTTATTTAAAAACAAAATCTTTAGTTTTTTATAAATATTTAGACGAAATTAATGCTGCTTTTGATAGTAAATCATATGCTATTCAATATTTATTACCTATGGATATCAATATGAAATATGGCGTTATAATTGGACCTAATTCAGGTAGTTTTTTTAATATAAAATTTTTTAAAAAATTTAGAATTATTCCAAGCAAATTTTTTGTTGAAATGATTGATTTTTATATATGCTTATTTCTAAGAAGGTACAAATTGAAATCTAATTTTATTAAAATGGATAGATTTCTTGATCATTCAAATATTGGATCAATGACCTTTAGTATTGGGAAAAATAAAAAACAGTATTTTCGTTTATATCCAATTAATAGATTAATAGAATTATTTAGCAATGCATATTATCTTATTTGTAAAGCAATTCAATTTAAGGATTTAAAATTTATTTTTATTTTAATCGAATATTTATTTAAATTGACTGTAACTCAAATTTTTTATTTCTTAATTTTCTCTTTAAGAGTAATACCTTTTTTAAAAAATAAATTTTTTATAAAGGAGCTTAAAAATTGATTTTAGCATTATTCTTTTTTAGTTCTCCACTAGTAATTTATTCCCTCTTTGGAATAAGATTATCAAGAATTTTTTTAATATTTTTATTAATTAAAGAAATTTATTTAAAAAAAAATATAAGAAAAGAGCCTTTTACTTTAAGCAAAAATTTTTTGAAGCAAGTATTTGTTTACTTTTCAGTTTATACATTATATCTTTTAATGATAACTTTCCTTTATCTCATATTTGAAGATTCATCAAATTATTATGTAAAAAATATTATAAAGGATATTGGACCAAGAGTAGAAATAATATTAATTCTTCTTTTAGGATTAAATATAAATGTTGAAAATATCAAATTATCAATAAATGCTTTTATAGGTGGCTGGTTAATAAATTTGCTACAAACCTTTAATCTAATATTATTCTCCTTAGATAAAGTATCAACTCCAGTATTAGGAAGCTTTTTAATCGATAAAAATAAGTATCCAAAGTTATTAATATCAGATGAGAATACTTTCGGATACGGAGTTGCTTCTCAGATTGATAATATTTCTGCATTTACTAGATCTTTTGGATTAGTTGGTGAACCTAGTATTTTTGGTATTTATGCTTCTTTAACTTTGGTTTTAATTTTCTTTACTCCTAAAAATTATCTACCCTTCTTTATAAGGGGAATACCAAAATATGTTATAGTCCCATTAGCAATATTTCCTTGCTTGGCTTCAATGTCAAAGGTTTCAATAATATTAATATTTTGCTTTTCATTTTATGTGCTATTTTTTCCTTTAGCAAAAGATTTAATTAAATTAAGATTATCAATTAAACATATAAGTCTAATAAGCGTATTAATTCTTTTTATTTTTTTATTATTAATTTCAAATATTAATTACTTTAATCTAATTATTTCAAGGCTTTTAGTTGATTCTGGACATTTAGATCATCTTTTATATACATTAAATTCTTCTTTAGATGTAAACTTTTTCAAATTAATATTTGGAAGTGGACTTGGTATTAACCCAAGTAGTCATAGATTTTTTATAACACAATTCGCTGAAGGTGGGATTTTTGGATTATTATTCGCATTTAGTATAGTAATTTTATTTATTAATAATATATTCAAAATAAATAAGATGGTAAGTCTTGCTAACAAAAAAACTAATCAAAAAATATTTACAAAAGTCTCAGAAATAATTTCAATTTTATTAATTATTAGTTTTTTAATCTATGACCCATCTTATCAACCAATCCTATGGACAACATTTTTAGCTGCTAATTTATTATTCTTTCATCAAGAAATTAAATATTTTAATTTAACTAAAAGTTCGAATAATAGTTAATTAATCATGGTAATTTTAACTATTGCAATCCCTTCTTATAATAGGCCTAATGAATTATTAAGAACATTAAACTCTATCAAAATAAAAAATGATGGTCTTATTGAAGTCTTAATTATTGATGATTGTTCTCCTCTTCAAAATGAAATTACAAGAGTAATATCAAAAGTAAATCATTTGAAAACTATAATTAAATATATCCCTTTAAAGAATAATATAGGATTTGATGAGAATGCTTTAAATTTAGTACAAAATGCTTCTGGAAAATATATACTATTTCTTACAGATGATGATATTGTAAATTCTGAATATCTTGAAAATTTAGTTTATTATCTTTCCATTACAAAATCAAAATTGATCGTAACAGCTTATAAAACATCAAATTCAGAAATTTGTAGGGTTTTTAAAAGAAGTTATCAAACTAAATTAATTTCTCCAAAGGATTACGTCAAATGCATTTATAATTGCATTTTATTTAGTGGAATAATAGTTTCTCGTGAATGTTTTTTAGAACTTAATATTTCTGGCGTAAAAGGAATGATTTATTCTCAAGTTTTTTGGTCTATATTATTGGCTTCAAAGTATGGCGTATCTTATATTAAAGAACCAGTTATTACTACTATTGGTGATGGAGCAATTGGGTGGGGTACAAATAAATCTGAGCCAGAAAACTTATTATTAGCAGATAGGAGTAATTTATTTTCTCCAATTGCATACCATAGAGCATTATTAAAAACTGTACAAAGAGCTCAAGAATTAGTAAAAGTTAAATTCTACTATAGATTCTTATATGAATATTCATTGAGAAGTTATCAATTATTTATTAGAGCCTATAAAATTAAAAAAAGGGCTGGTTTATATCTATTTTTTAGAGCTTTTATGAGAGAAAAATTACCTTTAAATAAAAATTATTTTTTTATATATATTTATTTTATTACTTTATTTATTAGCGGAAATTCTATAGAAATCTTTACAAAATTATTCTTCTCTAAATCACCAGCTCAATTATTTAAAAGAATAAAAAATTTAGATTAATGAAAAATATTTTTGAAAAAATTCTGATTAAAATCCCACAATTTGAAGTTTTAATAAGAAATTTATATTGTCGCTTTAATATTTTAAATAAAATTATTTATAGAGCTAAGAAAGACTATTTACCTCCTAGGCCATTCCAATTTGGTGAGATTTATTTTCCAACTGGAACAACTAATTCAAAATATATTCATTTTTATGAGCAGGGAGTAAAAAATAATCCAATTGCAACAGTCGCTCTTAATTTAGAAAATTTATATTAATTATGTGTGGTATTTCTGGCATCTATCTAGCTAAAAAAGATTCTCAAATAGTTTCAAATATTAAAAATTCAATTGCTAACTTAAAGCATAGGGGTCCAGATGATAATGGAATTTTTGTTGATTTCTCGGATAGGTTAGCATTAGGTCATACAAGATTATCAATTTTAGATCTTAGCGCTGCAGGCCATCAACCTATGCTTAATCAAAACAGTGATAAGGCATTAAGTTATAACGGTGAAATTTATAATTTTAAAGAATTAAAAAGAAATTATCTCAACAATTTACCAATAATCTGGAAAGGTTCATCTGATACTGAAGTTCTCTTAAATTTTCTTAGTTTATACAATGATAGTAATTATAATTTTGTAGATTTATTAAATAAGTTAAATGGAATTTTTGCTTTTGCTTATTGGGATAAGAAATATTCAGAATTAATAATTGCAAGAGATGCTTTTGGAGTTAAGCCACTTTATTATTTTCATTCTAAAAAAGGTTTTTACTTCGCTAGTGAAATAAAGTCATTAATATCTATGATTTTTGATGAGGATAAAAATTTTCTCAAGGACTCCAAAAATAAATTTAATTTATTAGATCTAGATTCTATTAATAGATATTTGACTTTTTTATGGTGTCCAGGAAATGGAACTCCTTTTTCTTTTATTAAAAAGGTAAGGCCTGGAGAATTTATTAAAGTGAATCAAAATAATCAAGTATGTTTTAATCAATGGTATAGTTCTATTTACAAATTAAATAAAATAAATAATTTTAGTCTTTCAAAAAATATAATTCAAACTTCAAAATTACTGAGACAGGCTGTTCACAGGCAAATGATCTCTGATGCTCCAGTGGGAGCTTTTTTGTCAGGAGGACTTGACTCAAGTAGTATTGTAAATTTTGCAAAAGAAATAGATAAGGATATTAAGTGTTTCACAATAGATACCTCTAAATATAAAGATAATGAGGGTATTATTGGAGATTTAGAATATGCAAAAAAAGTTTCTCGACACTTAAATGTTTCTTTAGAAATTGTTCCAGTAGATCATAATCAATTAGCTAAAAGTTTAGAAAAAATGATTTATCAGTTGGATGAACCCTTGGCTGATCCAGCACCTTTGAATGTTTTATGGATAAGCCAGATTGCATCCAATTTAGGTATTAAAGTATTGTTGTCAGGAGCTGGTGGGGATGATCTTTTTAGTGGTTATAGAAGGCATTTTGCTTTAAATATTGAGCATATATGGGAATGGTTGCCTATCAAAATAAGATATAAATTTGAAAAATTATCATCTAAGTTGCCAAATACATCTCCATTCTTAAGAAGATTTAATAAGGCTTTTTCTGCAGCTAGCCTTTCAAAAGAAGAAAGATTATTAAATTATTTTAGATGGATAAAACGAGCCGATCTTCAAAATTTATATTCTGATGAGCTTAGAAAATTTGTTTCTATAGAAGATGCTGATCAGCCTATAAAGAATTTCCTATATGAATTATCATCAGAAATGAAAAACCTAGAAAAGATGCTTCGCATTGAGCAAAGATTTTTTCTTACTGATCATAATTTACTTTATACAGATAAAATGTCTATGGCAGAAGGAGTAGAGACTAGAGTTCCTTTTTTAGATAATGACCTTGTTGATTTTGCAAGATCAATTCCAATTAAATGGAAACAAAATGGCAGAATAAGCAAATGGATTTTAAAAAAATCTATGGAAAGTTACCTTCCTCATGAGGTTATTTATAGATCTAAAAGTGGTTTCGGTGCACCTATGAGATATTTATTCCAGAATGAATTAAGAGATTGGGTATTTAAAATTCTTTCAAAAGATAGATTGAAAGATAGAGGTTTATTCAATCCAGAAGCTGTTCATTCATTAATCAAAAGAAATTTATTAGGGGAAATTGATGCAAGTTATACTATTTTATCTTTAATTTGTGTTGAATTATGGTGCGATTCATATTTATCATTAAATAAAGAGAACTAATTATTTTCTATTTTGAAACAACTTTTTCAATCATTAAAAACGGGTAAAACAGAGATCATTGAAATTCCTGTCCCAGAAGTTTCTGAGAATAATATATTAATTAAAACTAAATTGACTTTAATTTCATCTGGAACTGAGCGAATGATTGTTGATTTTGGTAAGGCTAATTTAGTTGATAAGGTTAAAAAACAACCAGAAAAAGTAAATGAAGTTTTTCAGAAAATTAATTCCGAGGGCTTCTTATCAACATATGATGCAATACAAAATAAATTAGATAAACCAATCCCTTTAGGATATTCCAATGTTGGTACAGTTATTCAATGTGGTAATAAAGTAAAAGGATTTAAAGTTGGAGATAGAGTTTTATCAAATGGCGCGCATGCAGAAATTGTCTCAGTCCCAAATAATCTTGTATCTAAGATTCCAGATGAAGTAGGTGATTCTGAAGCTGTATTTACGGTACTAGCATCTATTGGTTTACAGGGTATCAGATTATCAAATCCAACTTTAGGAGAAGTTTTTTTAGTTAATGGTTTAGGTTTGATTGGTTTATTAACGGGCCAATTATTAATTCAGAATGGAATTAAGGTTTTAGGAATTGATCCAGACTATGAAAGATGTAATCTTGCTAGAACTTTAGGAATTGATGCATTACAACTTACTAATATTTCAGATCCAATCTCTTGGTGTAAAGATAAAACAAACGGCAATGATATTGATGCCGTAATTATAACTGCATCTACTAAATCAAATCAGCCTATTGATTTGTCAGCAAAAGTTTGTAGAAAAAGAGGGAGAATAATTTTAGTAGGCTCTACTGGACTAAATTTGAAAAGAGATCTTTTTTATAAAAAAGAATTAACTTTTCAAGTAAGTTGTGCATATGGTCCAGGCAGATATGATCAATCTTATGAAGAAAAAGGTATAGATTACCCAATAGGTTTTGTAAGATGGACAGAACAAAGAAATTTTGTCGCAATATTAGATATTTTTAAAAGAAGAAAAATTATCACCAAAAATTTAATTTCAAATACTTTTAAATTTGAAGAGGCTGCTCAAGCTTATGAACTGTTAGTTAAAAATGTAAATGTTCTTGGAATATTATTAAAGTTTAAGACTGAAAAGGTTAATTTAAGAAAAACATTAGAATTTAATACATGCAAAGAATCATTTTCAAAAATAGAAAAAACAAAACCAAAAATAGGTTTTATTGGAGCAGGAAATTATACATCTAGAGTACTATTACCAATACTTAAAAGAGCGAATGCGAGTGTTGAGATTTTAGGAGCCTTAAGTGGAGAAAATTCTGTATTTCTTGCTAAGAAATTTGGGATTAAAAAAGTTACTACAGATATAGATTGCTTAATTAGAGACAAAATAATTAATACTATTATCATTGCAACAAGGCATGATAGTCATGCAGAATTTGTAAAGAAGGCTCTAGCATCAGATAAAAATATATTTGTAGAAAAGCCATTATGCTTAAGTAAAAAAGATTTAGATGAGATTAAAAAAATTTACAGAGGGGAAAGACTTTTGATGGTTGGATATAATAGAAGATTTGCTCCTTTAGTTAAAAAATTAAAAAATAAACTTGATCCATTAAAGGCTCCAAAATGCTTTATTTATACTTGTAATGCTGGATATATTCCTAATGATCATTGGACACAAGATTTGAAAATTGGAGGAGGAAGATTAATTGGAGAATGTTGTCATTTTGTAGATTTATTAAGGTTTCTTTCCGATAGTAAAATAAATAATTTTTCAATATCTAAATTATCCAGAAATTTTACTCATTCTGATTCTTTTACTTTAAATATTAGTTTTATTGACGGATCTATTGGAACTATTCACTATTTTACAAATGGATATAAAGGCTTTCCAAAAGAAAGACTTGAAGTTTATGTTAACGGTAAGATATTTAGGATAGATAATTTTAAGAGGTTAGAATCATGGGGTGAAAATTATTTTAAATCATCATATAAATCTCAATCAAAAGGACAATTTGAGTGCATTTCTGAATTTCTTAATTCAATAGAAAAAGGAGAAAATAATGTTATTCCATTTGATGAGATTCTTGAGGTACAGGATTTATTATTGGAGGCTTTAAATAAATGAAAAAGTGTTGTGTTATTGGGCTTGGTTATATTGGTTTACCAACATCTATCATATTAGCCGAAAGTGGATATCAAGTTTTAGGTGTTGATATTAATAAAGAAATTATTAGAAAAGTTAATGCTGGAGAAGAAACTTTTTCAGAGCCTAATTTAGTCTCATTTTTGAGAAAAGTAATAAGTAATAAAAAACTAATTGCTTCAGATAAACTCGATTTTGCAGATGCATTCATAATAGCCGTTCCTACTCCATTCATAAAGGAATCTGGAGAGAATCCTAAGCCAGATATAAGCTTTGTAATTAAAGCTGCTGAATCTATTTCAGGATATATTAAGAAAGGAAATAAAGTTTTAATAGAATCAACAATTCCAGTTGGTACAACTGAAAAAGTTGCAAAAGTAATTCAATCTCTATCTGGATTAAGTACTGATGATTTTCATATATGCCATTGTCCTGAAAGAGTTCTACCAGGTGCAATATTTCATGAATTAGTTAATAATGATAGAATAATCGGAGGAATTAAAGAAACTGATAATATAGAATGTAAAAAGATATATGAATCATTTTGTAAAGGTAAAATATTTTTAACTAATTCAAAAACGGCAGAAATGACAAAGCTTGCAGAGAATGCTTTTAGAGATACAAATATTGCCTTTGCTAATGAGATTTCAATGCTAAGTGATAAATTTGGGATATGTGCAAATGAACTGATTTCTTTAGCAAATAAACATCCAAGAGTTAATATACTAAAACCAGGTTGTGGAGTTGGGGGACATTGTATTGCTGTTGATCCTTGGTTTATTGTTGATTCATGTCCTACAGAATCAATACTTATAAAAACGGCTCGCGTAGTAAATAATAAAAAAACAACTTGGGTTATTGATAAAATTATTCAAGAGTCAAAAGATTTTATAAAAAACAATGATAGGAAACCAACTATAGGTTGTCTTGGGATTACTTTTAAACCAAATATAGATGATTTAAGAGAATCACCCGCTTTAGAGATTGTTAATCAATTAATAAGATCTTCAGAATCGGTAATTGTCTGTGAACCTAATATAGATAATTATAAAAATTTAAATTTAAAAGACCTAAATAGTACAATTAAAGAATCTGATTTAATTGTTATTCTTGTAAATCATAAAGAATTTATTTTAAATAAGTTAACTAATAAGAAAATATTAGACTTTTGTGGAATTGAAAAGATTTAAAATTAAAAAGTTTTTTTTATTAATTAAAGTTTCTCCAAAATTAGGTTTTATATCTATTTTAAAAGTTTTAATTTATAGACTTGGAA
>MDTG01053425.1_pt1 | contig 11715 bp, 12 predicted proteins | sample 811421 | NCBI WGS metagenome assembly MDTG01 (sample SAMN05326645, study PRJNA326480) | marine metagenome | isolation source: seawater | place: Pacific Ocean: South East | collected 2011
TAACGAATGGGATTAGAAACAGGAACATATATAGACAGTCTTAACAGCTCAAACCCTACAGCAGGTGATGCCGTATCTGAGGGTGATGACCATTTAAGACTTATTAAATCGACAGTAAAAGCAACATTCCCAAATTTATCAGGTGCTGTAACAAGTACACAGGCAGAATTAAATTTACTAGATGGCGTAACTGCAAATACTACAGAACTTAATTATGTAGACATAACAACACTTGGAACAACACAAGCGTCAAAAGCCGTAACTGCAGACGCAAACAAAGATATAACTGGCATAAGGAATCTAACAATTACAGGTGCATTATCAGCAGGTAGTGGGCTTGTAACAATGTCAGACATATATCCTGTAGGAAGTATTTATATAAATGCAGCAGTAACAACTAACCCTGCAACCTTATTAGGATTTGGAACATGGGCAGCATTTGGTTCAGGCAGAATGATGGTTGGTTATAACGCATCAGATAGTGATTTTGACGCATTACAAGAAACAGGTGGTGCAAAAACACATACATTGACTATTGACGAAATACCATCACATACTCACAACAGACCGAAAGGTTGGAAACCTGCTCCAAACTCGAATGATGTTGATATAACAGGTGGTAATGGAGTTAATATTGCAGATAATATGCTAACAGACGCAACTGGTGGTGGACAAGCCCACAGTATTTTAAACCCATACATAGTTGCATATATGTGGAGAAGAACTGCGTAATGGCAACATTTGTAGCACCTGCCCCAAAGGGCATGATAAAAGACACGAATAATACAATAATTCCTTTTGAGTTTTATTCAGAAGCATCTAATATTAGATTTGCAGATAGTGCAGCTAAAAAAATAAAAGGACATGATATTGTTTTTGGAACACCTACAGTTGCCCCTTATTTTGTTATTAATTGGTCTTATGGAACTAACTCTTACTGGTTTTATGCTGGTACAGCAAAAATTTATAGATTGAGTGGAAGCTCAACACATACAGATTTTACAAGAGCATCAGGTGGAGATTACTCAACTAATCTAACAGCAATAGGAAATTGGACAGGAACTATTTATAATGGTCTACCTATTTTATGTAATGGAGTAGATGACCCACAAGCATTGTCTACAACAGGAGCTAGTGCATTTGCAGATTTACCTAACTGGATATCTAATGGTACGTGCAAAACAATAAAAGCATATGGCAACTATTTGATGGCATTAAATTTAACGGAAGGTGGCACAAACTTACCTAATAAAGTTAGATGGGGAGATACTGCTGAAGATTTTAGTTACCCTTCTACTTGGACTGCTGGTGCTACGAATGACGCTGGTGCTGTAACATTAGGCGATGAAGCAGATGAGATTATAGATGGTCTTGCATTAAAAGAATCATTCATAATTTATAAAGGTAATTCTACTTGGATTGCAAATTATATAGGTGGTAATTTAGTTTTTAGTTTTAAAAAACTTTTTAATGATACAGGAGTTTTAACTAGAAATTGTATAGAAGAATTTGATGGAAAACATTTTGTAGTAACTCAAGGTGATGTAATTGTACACAATGGCGTATCTAAACAATCAGTTGCAACAAATTCTATAAAAAAACATTTATTCGATGACATAAGCGATGCTTATTACCAATTGACTTTTGTTACACATAACGTACAACAATCAGAAATGTGGATATCTTATCCTAGTATAGGTTCTGAATTTTGTAATAAAGCGTTAATTTACAATTATGTTGATGGGAGTTTTACTTTTAGAGACTTGCCTAACATTTATCATATTGGTCCTGGAGTGGTAGATACAGGTGCAACTACTGTTGTATGGTCAGGACAGAGTGCAACATGGACAAGTTATTCAGGAACATGGGGAGATAGGAGTTTTAATCCTACAGAAAGAAGTATTCTTATGGCAGGTGTAGCAGATACTAAATTGTATCGTGGTGATTTTGGACAACAGTTTTCAGGAGAAAATTTTATATCTACAGTAGAACGTAAAGGCTTAACATTAGACGGAAACAACAATACAGTAAAACAAGTTAGAAAAATTACACCTAGAGTTAAAGGCACAGGTTCAGTAAATATTTTAGTAGGAAGTTCTATGTCGCCTAATGGAACATACACTTTTGGTAGTCCACAATCATTTGACCCTAACTCACAAAATAAAGTAGACTGTAGAGTAACTGGCAAATTTATAGCAATAAGGTTTCAACATACTTCTAATAGTGAGTTTGAATTAAATGGCTATGACTTAGAGTATGAAGTTTTAGGAGAAAGATAATGGCAGAAGCACCTAGATATTCACCTAACCCTGTACCTAGTAATCCTGAAGATTTACCTAGATATATCTTCGAGGAACTTACTAAGCTACAAGGTGCATTAGAAGAAAATCCAACAACATTTATAGAAGTAACAAACGCAACGCCTATTAGAAAAAAACAAGGAGATATCGTTTATGCTGATGGCTCTAACTTTAATCCTGGTAGTGCAGGTGAGGGCATATACTTTGTAAACGCAGCAGGTAACTATACTAAGTTATGATATACGTTAGTGGTATAAAGTCTAAAAAAATTCCTGATATTTGGAATCTTTGCAAACAATACGTTGAAATGGGAAACAACAAAAGCAAAGAAGAAATGAATATAGACGATATATATGAAAGATTAATTAATGCAGAAATGCAGTTATGGGTAGTTTTTGACGAAAACGATGACATAAAATCTGTCGTAACAACAGAAGTAATAAACTATCCTAGAAAAAGAACATGTAGAATAGTAACGCTTGGAGGGCGTGGACTCGATAATTGGGTTGACGAAGTACTAGATGTTCTAGAAGGGTGGGCAATCGAAAATGGTTGTGTTGCTATGGAAACTGCATGTCGCAAAGGTTTTATAAAAAAACTTGAAAAGTATGGATATGAACATGCTTACACAATATTAGGTAAAGAATTAACAACATTACATTAGAGGTAAATTATGAGTAAAGGAAGTGGTGGTGGTGGTGGCACACAAGTCACAAGAATAGAACCATCTACGATAGCAGCACCTTATTTAAGTGGCTTATATTCTGACGCTAGAAATTTGTACAATCAAGGTGGTCCACAAGTATTTCAAGGACAAACATATGCTAATCCTACAGACACGCAATTACTAGGTGAAAACCTAGCAATGATGAACGCATTAGGACCACAAGCAATGACTGCACAAAATTTAACTAACGCACAAAACTTTGCATTGGCTGGTCCAGCAAACTTAGCTAGTAATCCTTATCTTGCAGATGCAACAGAAGCAGCTATTAGACCTCTATACTCACAAGCACAAGGTCTGTTACAACAAGCAAGAAGAGATGCAAACTCAGCAGGACAGTTGGGTGGTGATAGACAAGCAATTTTAGAACAAGGAGTTATAGGAGACTATTTACAACGAGCAGGTGATATTACATCTACTATGTATAGTGACGCATATAACAATGCACTATCCAACCAAGCAAAAGCTATTGGTTTAGCTCCAAGCACATTATCTAGCATGTCTGCCCCTGCTACATCGTTGATGGCATTAGGTGGCGTACAACAAGCTAGAGACCAATTAGCGATAGATGATGCGAGAGCAAGATTTGAAGCTGAACAGGCAAGACCATATTCTAACCTAGCAGCCTATCAAGGTATTGTAGGTGGTGACGCATTAGGTAAAACTATGACAGCCTCTATGCCTGGACAATCGCCTTCTTTTGGACAAAGAGCATTAGGTGGAGCAGCTGCAGGTTTAGGTGCATATCAATTAGCAGGATTAACTACAGGTGCAGGTGCAGCAGCAGCCCCTGTTTTTGGTCCAGCAATAGCAGGAGCTGCAGGACCTATAGGACTCGCAGTTGGTATAGGGTCAGCATTAGGATTATTTGATTAGGAGATAAATTATGGTTGCATTTGTACCAACATTAGTTCAATTAAGTTACGCAGGGCTAAGGTCTATTATGTCGAAATATGGCAGAAATAGAATAGCAGGAATAATGAAAGAACTTAAAGTAGATAAAGCTACTGCACGTAAAATAAACGAAACTTATCAAAAGGTAACAAAAAAAGGAGATGTTACTCAGAAACTAGGTGGAAAAAATGTTGTTAGTAACAAAAATACTGTTAGCGTAAGAGTTGATAAACCACAAGCAGATGTTTTAAAAGGTAATCCTATAACAAGTATAGGAGGGACAGGGCAAAAAAGAAATCTTATTGGAACGCAACAGACAACGCAAAACAGGACTACGCCTGATAGTGTTAGAAAAAGTTTTGGATTTCCTAGTGCTAATGGACAAGGGTTTTTTGCATCAGCTAGAGACGCAGGTAGACAAGGCATGGGATTTTTATCAAGCCCTACTGGTTTGACTGTTGGTAGTTTAGGTTTATTAGGATATGCAGGTATGGACGCAGCAAATCCTGACCAAGTTGTACAACAAGGAAATGTATCGCCTGATTCTCAACTAGTTACTGTGCAAAATCCTGATGGAAGCACATCGACTAGATTAATGTCGACAGCAGGTGGTGGTAGTTCTTACAGAGACCAAGTAAGGAGTGGGCAAATAGATTTACCTATGACAGAAAAGTCTTATAATGAATTTAAAAAACAACTTAACATTTTTAATGCAAATTCTAGTGCATTTGATAGAGCAACCTCTTCATTAACAGGTAACGAGTCTGACCCTAGAAACAAACCTCAGTTTGCTAATGAAGCAGCATTGTATCGACTAGAAATAGACAGTAGACCTGAAAATGCTGGTAAATTTGAAATAGCTTTTAATGCAATGAAAGATGTAGAAAAACAAGCAACAACTCCTGACGCACCTTCTTTTTCAGTAGAAGACGCAAGAAAACAAATTCTTTCTGGAGCAGGTTTAACAAACCAAGACATACCTGAACCTAGATTTGGCGATAAAACAGGACCTAATCAATTTGAACTCGTTAAAGGTGATGATAGAAACTTCCTTGAAAGAACATTAGGTATCGGCACTCCTGGAGTGTATGTAAGAAAAATATATGACAATGAAACAGGAACATATAAAACTCCTGATGTTGGAGATGCTGGTTATCAAGAATTTACAGAAAGCGATTTGTCTTCAGGCATGACTACAAATAATGCGTCTAATGTAATGATACAAGACCCTACATCAGGTATACAAAGTGTTGCTAATAGAAACCCACAACCTGTAAACGTAGGTGAAGATATTCTTAATGCAGAAGGCAAAGTTATTGGTACACAAGGACCTATTACAAGCACTACTGTAACACCTGATATAACTACATTAGTTAGAGGACAAGGTGGAGAAACTTTAATAAAAGACCAACCAAGCATAGCTGGTAACGTATCTAATCAAGCACAGATATTTGGTCTAGCTAATTATTTAAGTTCTTTAGCACAAAACAACAATACTTTTATGGGACAACAACCAGGTTTTAACACAGGTTTTCTTGCAAGACCACCTATGCAACAATTCTATGGTACTAGAAGACCTGGATTATTTGATAAAGAGTTTTATGGAACAAGAATTGGATTTTTTTAGAGGTATAAATTATGAGTATGTTTGATGATATAGCGTTAGTAGGAAGCAGGTTAGGTAGTTTTTTTGACGAAGACAACCAGCAAAAAATAGAACCTACAGTACCTAGCAGTATAAATGTATCTGATGTCGCAGGATATTTTAATCCTAAATTACATTTATTAGATGGTTTAGCTACAGGTCAGTTGACGCAAGAGTCTTTAAATAAATACAAAGAAGCAAAAGGTATACAAGACTTGTTTAAAGTAGCTTCAGAAGCTAGTTATACAGGTACAAAAAAGAACCCTTTTGAAACATCAGGACAAGCAATATCAAGAGCCTTAGATGCACCTACAGATGATAGCAAAACATTTGATGCTATTAGCAGAGCAAGGGTTGCAAGTGCAACATTTTTTGATAAAACAAATGCAGAACAAACACCTATAGTTTCTTCAAGAAGAGATTACGATGCACAAACACAAAAAAACGATGCTCTTATTCCTGAAGCCTTCGGTGCTTTTGACCAATTACAAATGGGAGCTGCGAGAGTAGGTTCTTATTTAGGTGTCGATAAAATTGTAGGACCATTCGAATCGAACTTAGCTTTAGCAGCAAGAGAAGGCTTGAATAGAGACATTCTTGCTATTGGAGCAAGTTTATACTCAGGTAGACCTTCTAAATTCTTGTTAGAACAAATACAAAAAACAATACCTGTTGGAGCTTCTGAAGGAGATGATTTAGCTTATTCTAAATATGTACAAGCAAAAAATATATTTAGAGACCAAATTAGACAAATGGAAGGTTTAAGAAACAATGCAAAAACTAAAGCTAAAAGAATTGAGTTTGAAAATAAACTTGGAGACCTCAACTATATGGTAGACAGACTTAGCGTTGTTACAGGTGCTTTTGAAAAAGCAGGAACTGGTAGAAAAGAATTTTATGAAAGCGAAGGTATGTTTGGTGGTGAGTTTACAGAACAAGATTTAAATGATTTAAATAATTATTTTGAGCAATAAAATATGGATTTATTAGAAAGACAAAGAAGAGAAGACCAAATACAGGCAGAATTTAATAACTATAAAAGAGCAGGGTCTACTTTGTTACAAGCAGGTAGGATAGATGAAAAAAAATACTATGCAAATGTTAGAAACAAAGGTATACAACTAGGTCTTCTAACGGAAAACGATTATCCAACAGATTTACCTGCTGCTGTAGAGCCTTTATTTAGAATTACAGGTGCTACATTAGGTGCTATTGCAGGTGGAGTAGCTGGTATAGCAGGAAGACAGAATCCGTTAACATCTGCATCAGTAGGAGCTGGTCTTGGTGGTGCTGGTGCTACAGCAATAGTCAGAGAAATGGCTGAATTGTTGAATCCTGACTTGCCTTTAGCTCCAATGGGTAAAAAAATATCTGACGCAGGTATGGCAGGTGCTATTGATTTTGGTGGAACTATGATTGTTGGAGGAGCTTTTAATCAAGTAGGTAAACTTATTGGTGACGGAGCAAAATTGAGTGCAAGAGGTGCTGCAAACTTAGCTAACAAAACGCCTGAACAATTAAGAAAAATATCTGATGGTATTCCTAAAAAAATAGGTTTTCTGCAAAGAATGGCGACAGACAAAACAAAAGAATTAAACGGATTAGTTGAAAAAACTGTAAAAGAAATGGAAGAACAAGGTTTAACTCCATATATGGCTGCCATGTCACCTGAGATAATTAAAAGTTATTTTCAAGCAGCAGGAGTAATGCCTATTCTAGGGACTCCAGTACAAAAACTTTATAAAAAACAAGTAGACGAACTGGTAACTAGATTAGTAGATGGAGTTAAAAAAGACATAGGAAGAAGTGCCGCAGAAGGCAAAGCACCTCTTTTAAGTCCAGGCTCTTTTAAAGCAGTAGACGGAAAGATTATAAGAAATCCTAGTAATGTACCTGATGAATTAAACAATACACAACTCGGTACAACTTTTATACATGCAGTAGAAAAAAATATAAACAAAATAGTCGATGAAAAAAAATTAGCTTATCAAGCTTTTGATAAAAGCATAAATAAATTACCTACTATTTCTACAACAACAACAGGATTAAAAGGAACTGTAGATGGTACAGAAACTACGATTGCACAAGGAAAATCTTTAGAACAGATATTTGGAATAAAAAATGGGAAAACAACAAACAATGGCATTTTTGTAGGCAATAGACAATTAAATGAATCTGCAAACGCTATTGCAGATATGCAAAGAAGATACATAAAACCTAATTCAAAAGAATATGTTTTACGAAATGTAAAATTTAACAAAGATGGCACAATAACTGGTAAGAATCTAAATCAATTATATTCAAACGTAAGAGACGCTAAAGGTAGCTTACAAAGAAACTTAAAAGTTCCTGGACAAAGAAGTTTGCCTGGAGATGCAGTTGCTCTAGCAAGATTAGGTAATGCACAAGCAGCAATCGAAGCAAGTTTAAAAACTGCTGGTAGAGCAGGTGACGATGTTTTTAATCAATTATCAACAGCAAAAAATTTACAAAAACAACTTGATGCAGATATACAAGCAAATATACCTGCAATAAGAGTTATGGGTTCTGAAAATATGTATAAAGTATTAGCTTCAGAAGCTCCTGAGTTTGCAGTAAAAGGCACAAATTTGGTTAGCAAAGCACAAGGCAATGTTACTTTGGGAACAGTTGTAAAAGAATATTTTGATAGTCCTAGCATTTCTTCACAACAATATTTAAAAAAAATATTAGATGAACAATCAGGAACAGGCTTGAGTTCTTATAAAGCTTTAGTCACACAAGAAATGGACGATGTTTTTTATAAAACAATTTTTGAAAAAGCAAATAGAACAGGAGATTTTGCGTCATCTGTACCTGACTTTAGAAAAGCAATGGGTATTGATGGTAGAGGTGGTGGTTTAATGAAGTCTAGACTTACTGTGGCTTATGGTAAAGAAACTGCTAATAAAATGATATCTGAATTGCCTAAAGTAGCTAAAGTAATGGAAGAACACATGATAAAACAACCAAACATGAGTAACTTTGTTGTTAGAAATGCAATCTTGTCAGGAAGCATTGGCATAGGTTCTATAGGAATACTAGGATATTCTATGGGTGGCGTTCTCGGTACTGCTGTATCTTTAGGAATTATGCGTAGTGTAACTAATTTTCTAGCACAACCTTATTCTAAACAGCTTTTATCAACAGCAATAAGCAAAAGTGGCACACCTGCTGGTGATGTTGCAGCAACAAGAATTATGGACGAATTAAATGCAGGAACAAAAAGTTCACAAGCATTTAACAATGCAAAAATAAAAACATTAGCAAAAGTAAATCCTGATGCTTTTAGAAAACTAACAACAGCATTTGCTAGGGCAGGTGTCGAAATTCCTAGACAAGCAGGAATAGAGGCAACAGCACAAGCTACAGGTTTAATTGATAGACCTGATGAAGATATATTGAGGGCAAGATAATGATACCAATGGAACTTTTGTCAATGTTAGCTTCTACTGTGCTAGGTGGCATTATGTCTATTGTTGCACAGAAAGGACAAGCACAAGCAGAAAGAGAAAAGATGTTGATGCAAAGAGCAGAGTTTGCAGCTAAACAAACTGACAAAGCAAGACAAGTTACTGACCCTCATACAAAACACACAAGGCGTTGGATAGCATTGATGTGTGTATTCTCAATTATAGTAATACCAATCGTTGCACCAATATTTACTGATGTTAATGTTGCATATCAGATAGTAACTGAAGCTAGTAGTGGTTGGTGGATATTTGGCGAAACATACGAAACATCTTACTTTGAAGAAGGTAATACAATTTACATAACTAACCTACAATCGCACACAATTTTCTCAATTATAGGGCTATATTTTGGTGGCTCACTAACAAGGAAATAAGATGGTAGCTAAGAAATATCAATCTAAAACAGGTGGATTAAACGAAGCAGGTAGAAAGTTCTTTAAAAGAACTACAGGCTCTAATTTAAAAAGACCTGTTACAGGCAAAGTCAAACCAGGTTCAAAGGCAGCTAAAAGACGAGCAAGTTTTTGTGCAAGAATGTCAGGAGTCAAAGGTCCAATGAAAGACAGCAAAGGAAGACCAACACGTAAAGCGTTGGCATTAAAAAAATGGAAATGTCGCACATAAAAGGGGCTTTAATTCTACTCGCAATATTTATCGCAATGCTCAGTATAGAGAATGCGTTTTCTGATGTAACATCTAGTGGAAGCACTACAAACACTCAGTCTAATAATGCTGGAAGTAATACAGCTATTACTGGTGGATATGAATCTAGCACTACATATCAATCAGGCAGTAGTTCAAACAGCACTACTAATAACGAGACAAATAATAGTACAAATCAAAAAACAGCCGTAAATAGTTCTACAGCACCTGCAATGAGCGTTTATGGACAGGATAGTTGCGTTATACCACTTGCAGCAGGAGTGACTGTAATAGGCTTCTCAGGCTCATTTGGTAGCTATATGGTAGATGAGGAGTGTGAACGTAGGAAAGCTACTTCAGTACTAGCTAAACTTGGTATGAAAGTAGCAGCAATATCTCTGATGTGTCAAGACGAAAATGTATGGCAATCAATGTGGGACGCAGGGACTCCATGTCCTATTGAGGGTTTGATTGGAGAAGAAGCTAAAGCAAAGTGGACAGAAATAGGTGGCTTTCAAAAACCAAATGTTAACAATTGGAATGGCAAACCTATACCATCAGGAATGATTAATGAAGATAATAATGTTAATAAGTAGTTTATTGTTAGTAAGTTGTGCAACTCATAGTATTACTCTAGGAGAAATGACAATTTACGGAAGTAATGAACAAGAAATACCAGCACCTGAAAGACGATGAGATATTTAATTTTACTAATACCTGTTATAACTTTTGCAGACATAAACACAACAGGTAATTTAATTACTAATGGTACATTCGATAACGGCACTACAGGTTGGACATTATCAGGTGATGCACAAAGAATTGGAGATTGTTGTCCTGGTGGACATGACTTAGAGTTTGGAGACAATGGTAGTATTGAGCAATCATTTAACCTTATAGGAACTTCTATAACACAACCTATGCTCGACAATGGTATTACTCTAAATTCTACAGTTGAAGTACAAAATGGTGAGGGTGGTGTAGGCTCTTGGTGTTCAAGCTGTGGTGATGCTGATAGTTTTAGTATTAGACTACAAATAAGAGATGAAAATAACGAAGTATTAACTTCAGTTATTCAGGAGAGATTTAATGTTACAGGAATTGATGGCAAAGATTTTAGCGATACTGTCTCGTATACAGGGACTGGTAGTAACATTGGAAATATTAATATTAGTGGTACCGATGCTGCTGCTCCTGCTAATCTTGGTGGTCCTAATGTAGATAACATATCAGTCACAATGACTTATGATGATACTGTTCTTACTGCTATGCAAACAGCAATACTTAATACAGCATTTGAAGAAATAGAAGAAGTATTAACTACGATTGAGCCTGAAGAATTATTTATATATGAAGAATTTATTGTAGAGGAAATCATACCTTTTGAAGAACCTCAGATAGCGACAGAGATGTTTAGTGAGGTTTACATAAAAGAGGTAGAGATAGAAGAAATAAACACAGGTATTGTAAATGTATTTCGACTAGCTCCACCTGAAGAAATTATAGAAATAAGCAGTTTACCTGCTATAAAAACATTTGAAGAAATACCGATGGAGGTAAGTTATGGTAATCAAGAGACCATCGAAGAAATCGCAACAGAAATCCAAATTGAAGAAGAAGTTATTGAAGTCAGAGAAAACTCAAACATCGAAACAACCGAAAGTTTTGAAAACGCAGGAGAAGAATTGGTCGGACACCATGAATCTCAAGGCACAGGAAATGAGGAAGGAACACCTCAAACAACAGGAGGTGGAGTTGAACAAGAGCCTACTGAACAGGCTATTGAAGAAAACGAAACAAGTCCTGAACCTCCTGAAAGAGAAACTACTGTTGCTTCTGCACAGGAAGTAAATGAAGCTGGAGGAGTTACTGAGGAAAATGAGATTAACGGAGAAGGAGAAACAAGAACAAGTCGAGATGGAGATGTTGGAGATGAAACTGATGCTAGAGCAGAAGAAGATGTCGAAGGCAGAAATCAAGAGGTGGAAGAAGGCAGGAATGAAAGAGTTTCTCCAAGAA
>MDTG01056776.1_pt1 | contig 11715 bp, 9 predicted proteins | sample 811421 | NCBI WGS metagenome assembly MDTG01 (sample SAMN05326645, study PRJNA326480) | marine metagenome | isolation source: seawater | place: Pacific Ocean: South East | collected 2011
ATCATAGGAGTGCTATTCCTGGGTTTCCCAATAGCGCTTTCGCTTATGGGGGTGGCCCTGTTTTTTGGTTTGTGGGCTTTTGGGCCGGCTGTTATTTTTCAGTTTGTTGAAAAAGTTGATGATGTTGCCTCAAACTATATTTTAGCGGCAGTCCCCCTATTCATTTTTATGGGGTCTATGCTTGAACGGTCAGGAATCGCCGACAGACTGTTTGAGGCGATTCATTTATGGACTAGACGCCTTCCGGGAGGCTTGGCTATCGGAACCGTGGTGATGTGCATTGTTTTTGCGGCGTCAAGCGGCATTATTGGAGCTACTGAAACAGTTGTTGGATTATTAGCCATTCCAATAATGATGAGGCACGCCTATGACAAAGGACTGATTTCAGGAACTATTTGCGCTGGCGGATCGCTTGGAACCATTATCCCTCCCTCAATTGTTGTCGTTATTTTAGGCCCGGTGGCAAATGTCTCTGTTGGTGATTTGTTTTTAGGAATGGTTATTCCTGGCATGATCATGGCTTCTTCCTACATATTTTATATTTTAATACGCTGCATCTTGCGTCCCCAGGATGGTTCTACCTTAATTGAGGATGAAGATCCAGTTTCCTTCTCGGAGAAAGTTAAAATCACTTTAGGCGCCCTTCTGCCCCCGGTAGTGCTGATTTTTGCCGTTCTGGGCTCGATCATGTTCGGGTGGGCAGCCCCAACCGAAGCGGCAGGAATGGGGGCGTTAGGCTCCTTAATACTTGCTGTTTCCTACAAGAAATTCTCATTCGGTGTTTTGCATGAAACTGTGATGAAAACCCTAAAAATCACCTGTATGATCTTGTTGATCCTCCTGGGAGGAATGATGTTTTCCGGGGTCTTTATTGGATCTGGTGGAGTAGCTATCACCACCCAACTAATTGAAACAGCAAACTTGGCCCCATGGGCCACTTTGGCAGTTTTTCTATTTATTAGCTTTTTAGCTGGTTTTGTCTTGGAATGGATTTCCGTGCTTTTGATATTTATTCCTGTCTTTATGCCTATTGTAAAGGCGATTGGCTTTGATCCGATTTGGTTCTGCATCTTGTTCCTAATTGTTATACAAACTAGCTACCTAACACCCCCAATGGCGCCCGCAATTTTTTATTTAAGAGGCATTAGTCCGCCCGAGATAAAACTTCAGGACATGTTCCGTGGAGTAATACCTTTTATTATTCTTCAACTTTGCACCTTGGCTATTGTGGCATCATTCCCAAAAACCGTTCTTTGGCTCCCAAGTAAAATGTTTGGGATGCCTTAAACTAACTGAGGGGATGAATATTGAAAATTGAAGAAATTCTGTCAATACCCCCTATTACTTTAAGTCAGAAGCAGAGGGAATCGTATTTTGACAATGGTTATCTACTTGTCAATAACGCCATAGCACAAACAACTCTGGAAAAATTAAGAAATACGATTGATCAATTAATCGATGAAACTCGGGATCTGCAAATATCAAATGCCAAATGGGATTTAGAGCCTAATCACAAACCTGAGGCTCCCAGACTTAGAAGGTTAACCTCTCCCAATGATCACCACCCGTTGTTTTGGGATTTCGCATCTACTCCCCCTGTTACTGATATAGTCGTCGATCTACTAGGCCCCAGCATAAAATTCCATCATTCCAAATTGAATTTCAAATGGGCACACGGAGGTGATCAAGTAAAATGGCATCAAGATATCCAGTTCTATCCTCATACCAACTATAACGTTTTAGCTGTTGGTGTTTATATTTACGATTGCAACGATAATCAGGGGCCGTTAGGAGTGATCTCAGGAAGTCATAACGGACAACTTTTCAATCAATATGACAAAAATGGTAAGTGGGCAGGTTGCCTGTCAGATGGTGATCTAAAAAAACTAGACTTTTCCAAAGAGGTTTACCTACCCGGAACAGCAGGTTCAATCACCATTCATAACTGTAGAACAGTTCATTCCTCAAAGCCGAACAAATCAGCCATTGGTAGACCTTTATTGCTTAATAGCTACTCCTCTGCTGATGCTATGCCTTACACCATAGACTCGTTAAATTCCAAATATTATCAAAAACTAATCCGTGGAAAACCAGCACAGTGGGCTGAACATGACCCAAGACCCTGTTTGATGCCACCAGACTGGAGCAAAGGTTATACTTCGATTTTCAACCATCAAGATAAAAATTAGCTCTTATTCTGATTCAAATATATACTCCGATTAAAAGGGGGAGAACATGGCGGAAGCAAAGCAGCAGAGAAAACTTTCAACCATCTTAGCGATGGATGTTATCAATTACACAGCTAAAATGGGCACCGATGAAGTCGGCACTCTAAAACAACTTGCTGAATGCCGAAAAATCATAGAAAAATCTGTTGAAGAACAAGACGGACGTATTTTTAATACGGCTGGTGACGCCTTTATGGTGGAATTTGCGAGTCCCGTAGGAGCTGTGTCAGCAGCTATTTCAATTCAGAAGCAAATTAAACACCGAAACCAAACAATGCCAGAAAATGACCATCTCGAGTTTCGTATGGGCATAAATATGGGAGACGTTATCATTGACGGTGACAACCTCTTTGGTGATGGGGTTAATGTCGCAGCTCGGCTAGAGGGGATTTCGCCACCCAGTGGAATCTGCATATCAGAGATGATTCACTCGGTTGTTGATGGTAAAGTTGAAGCTGAATTCGTTGACCAAGGACTTCAAACACTAAAAAATGTAGAAAAACCGATTAGGGCTTTCTATGTGGATTTAGATCCCAGCTCTGGAAAAACTCGCAAATTTAAGCCATTTAATCAATCACGGCAAAGTAAGTTGAAATTTGTTGTGGCTGGGTTGGTTGGGTTAGGGATAATTGCCATTGGATATTTGCAATTTTCAGGTTTGGGTAAACAGAAAGACACAGAATTCAATCGAATAGCTGTGCTCCCTCTAGATAGCCCAGGTGGAGGCAGCGAGGAGCAAAGTCTAGCAGTTGGGCTATCACAAGATCTTGGGAACAACCTCACTCGTGTAGCTAATGATCTAGCTATAATAACCTTGAATCAAAAACCTGAAGATCTATCTGAGGTGAGAGGAAGTACAGGGGCTAACTACATCCTCAATGGAAGTGTTAGAACATCTGGTGAAGATGTTCGTGTATCAATAGCTCTAATTGACGCGGCTGACATGTCCTCCATTTGGGCCAAATCTTATGATCGAAAAATGGAGGGAAGCAATATATTTCTCCTCCAAGATGAAATCGTAGGCGATATTGTTAAGCAACTGGTCGGATCGGGGGCAGTTTTAACAAAAGACCTTAACAAGAGGGTTGCAAAAAGAGGTACTGATAATTTGACTGCCTATGAATGCGTTAACTTTGCTAGAGGAGTTGCAATAGGGAGTATTACAGGTAAAGAAGACAACGATAAAGCAATCAAATGCCTTAGTGAAGCGGTAAAATTAGACCCTTCTTACGCGGATGCTTGGCGATGGTTCGGCTTAACCACCAGCTGGCTATATTCAACCTATGGAGCTGATAAATCAGTACTTACAGATGCGGCGGATTATGCTGCTAAGGCTGTAAGCCTTGATCCAGGAGATGGAGAGGCGTACTCAGTACAAGCAGAAATTGCTTACTACAATGGCGATTGGGAAACAATGTATAGCTCTGTAGATAAGGCTATTGAACTGTTGCCTGGCAACCCTTTTGTGCACGGTCAAGGGGCATGGCTTACGGCCGTGGGAGGCGATTGCACTACTGAGCAGAGCACCGATAAAGATGCTAAGCCTGGCACCTATGTAACTGGTAATTGCCGGTGGCAAAAAGGCTGCTGGGATCTTGCCTTGAAAGCGGTAGAATTAGATGTTGGTAACCTCGTTCCATATAAAAATTATCTCTTATGCAATTGTTACAATGTTATTGGGGAAGGCGAAAAAGCCCTCAAGGTGCTCCTTCCGTTGCAACATACGAACTACCACTGGTGGCATATCCAGGTTGGCATGGCCTACCATATGGCGGGAAATGAAGAAAAGGCTAGGTTTCATGCCAAAAAAACTCAGGAAATTTTAGGAACCACGAATATAGATGACCTTTTCGGGCATTTCAAAATATGGAACATGCAAAATCAAATCTGGCCAGTATACGAGCCCATTTTCAAGACCTATGGGTGGAAATAATTTTTATAAATTTATTGATACCCCAGTAATGTAAATGGCTGTGAGCCCTAGCCCTAAAACACATACTGGCCGCTGTTTTCGCTTCCATCCACTGTAAGCTAAAAGTGCATTCCCAACAATGAAAAATGGATGGTGCCAGTAATTTTCCGGCAAAAAGCTAGCCAAGACTGCTCCTGACAAAATTGCAGCTGTTGCACACCAAGCTAATATACGATCAATAATGGCCATTAGCAGTTTTCAGGGCATTTGCTTGCGCATGGAATTTTTAATTAAAATTTTTCCATCTTTAAAAGTAAACACATCGCACCCTCTAGCTTTAATTTTCGCACCATCATTTTTGCGGGTACCCGTAAAAACCCATTCGGCCACCCCCCTGTTGCCAGCTATGAAATCCTGCCCAACCGACTGAAAATGGGCATCTGGGTACTGCTCCCATAGTCCGGAAAAACCTTCTTTCACAGCATCCCATCCCTTCCAAAGAGTACCTTCCACTTCGTTTCCGACTGATGCCATAAAAACACAGTCCTCAGACATAAAGCTCATAAGGTGATCGAGATCCCGTTCATTCCATGCCGCTGTAAAATCAGCTATAAACTTTGTATTTACCTCGTCAGTCGAGTTCATGATATTTTTGTTATCCTTAAGTAATATGTTAGATACCTAAATTTATTTTGCGATCTATTTTCAGATCTTTGCTAGTGGTATATTCCGCCATAGAACCATCATACAGTCGACTTTCTTTGTTACCCAATATTTCCGAATGGACAAACCAACCCAGAGAAGCCCAATGCCCGGTATTACAAAATACTATTGCCGGCTCCTCAGCGGCCAAACCCAAAGTAGTGTAAAGCTTAATAATGGCCTGCTTTGACCGAAATTGACCACCGCCATTGACTGTCATCCACTCCCCAGGTGCATTTTCGGAGGTTGGTATCGTACCAGCTCGATGCGCCCTGCCACTTTTATTAAAACCCAAATATTGGGATTTGACTCTTGAATCTAATATATTCACTTTGTTAGCTATCCCCTCTAAAATATCAGTTTCAGTAGCCAAATAAGTATAGTTGCTTTGTACCACGAAATTAGTGGGAGCTCTCACGTTCATCCGGTCAACAATCGGTAATTTTGCTGCAATATAAGCCCTCATCCCCCCATTCAGTATAGAGACTTTATCGTGTCCCACCACTTTAAAAGTCCAATAAATTCTCGTTGCTACGGCCATATCTCCCGCGGACCTTCCCATCGGAACAATAATCACGTGACTTTCATTCTCAATTCCGAGACGACTTAAAAGCTTTTCTAGATGCTTTGCCGAAGGTAGAAGGCCAGGAACTTGTTTCCCTCTTTTCTTGCCTGCGACTCTCCACCGATCCTTTTGATAATGCGTAAAAATAGCACCGGGAATATGGGCTTTTTTGAACACCTGCATGTTTGAGCCAACATCCAGAAAAACCACATTAGGGGATTGCAGATTTTCACGCACCCAGTTAGTGTCAATCAAAGCCTCTGCTCCGACCGCCAGGCCAGACAAAAACCACAGAAAAAAAATATAAATCACTTTAAATGACTCTCGCATAAATAGACCTTTCCCATTCAAATTGCATCAATCAAAGCCCACGAATTTGACAACATTAGAGAGCTGTTCTCGCTCACTCACCAAGGTATTCTCAATCGCACTATCATCAGCATACCCTAAGCTCATTCCTGAGACTAAAGATTGGGAATCAGGAATGTTTAAGTGTCTCATTACTGGCTCTTGATATGGAATCCACGCTGCCTGTGGACAGGTATGCAAGCCGAAAGCCCGAGCTGCAAGCATTACTGTTTGCATATAAAGCCCCACATCAGCCCAGCTACCCTTACCCAGGTAACTATCCGTTGTGAAAAACAGGCCTACTGGCGCATCAAAGAAAGTAAAATTTCTAGCTCCTTGTTTGGCACTAGCTTCTCGATCTCCTTTTTTTATTCCTAAAAGGCCATACAAAGCCCAGCCAATCCCTCGTCTGCGATCCCTATGAATCTCATTCCATTTTTCAGGGTAATAATCATAGTGCTCATAAGATTCGCCTTTTCCCTCTTTCACCATCTGAAGGACATCACTGGATATTGCATCGCAAACCGGCCCAGTACAAATGTAAACATACCAGGGCTGGGTGTTGGTTCCACTAGGGGCTCTTTGTGAAAGTTCTAATATTTCTTCAATTGTTTTACGGGATACAGTTTTATTTTGAAACGCTCGGATAGATTTTCGGCTTTTTATCGCATCTTCAACATTCATTTAAGGGGCCTTTAAAAAATACACTAATAAACAACGCTATATATCTCATACTTAGCGTATGGCTTAACTCCTTCGGCAGGAAAAAGAACCTCGACCCCTTTAGCCACGAAGATAGTTTCGTTTACCCAGGAATATTTTTCCGATTGGGTTTTCATGAGAGGAGTCGCAATCCAATACTTTGCCCCATCATAAGGGGAAACAACTTTTCCGGATGCCGCATATTCTGTGCCATATGTATCAAAAATAAATTTACCTACATACGAAAATAAAATTACCGACCCATCATCCATTGCCAAATTACATCGAACATTCATTGCAAAGGTTCCGCTGTCCTGAATGTCTGCCCAATCGCCACAAGGTTGAACAAGCTGACCTGTCCCTCCTTTTTTGAACTCAATCTGTCCCCCTGTGATGTTCCATACAAGAAGGTCAGCCTCAACCATATTTTGTTGCCCATTCAAATCAATGGTAATCGTTCCTACGTGTTCAAAGGATGGCCCCTGCGCTTTCGCCACAAAGCCCGTACACACTAACAAAAAAACCACAATAGTTTTATATGCCATCTAAATCCCCCCTGTTCAGATTCCTTCAGTTAAAAGTTAACATTTAAAAGAATATTTATCTGATTGTTTATAATGTTTTTTTACGCGCCATTAATGTTCTCAGGCGTAAATGGCAACTGCCTTACTCGCTTCCCACAAGCATTGAATATCGCGTTACCAATAGCTGGCTGAACTGCCGCTGTCACAGGTTCCCCTAATCCCCCCACATAGCTTCCATCGCCCTCTATAAAATGAACTGACATATCCCTGGGATTTTCATTTATCCGTGCGACCCGATACGAGTCAAAATTATCTTGTTGAATCTTTCCGTCCTCCACGGTAATTTCCCCCCATAATGCAGCTGACATTCCCATATTAATACAACCTTCGACTTGGGCAAGTGCCTGGTCTGGTCGAATTATTACTCCGGCATCAACCACTGTGACCACTCGATTGACTACTACATCATAGGCATCGCTCACAGAGACCTCAACAATGGCAGCAACAACCGTGTTATAGGCCTCCATTAACGCTAGGCCTTTCCCTTCACCCGGAGACAAGGAGTCTCCCCATCCTGACTTTTCTTTTAACATCTCCAATACTGCTTTCATTCGCTTTCCAGTCGATATTCCAGCCCCAGTCGAATATACCGATAGGGGGTACTTTTTTGACTTCATTTCAAGCATGTTCAATCGGTAATCCAGAGGATCTTTTCCGGCCTCTATCGCACATTCATCAATAAAACATTCCATAGCTGTAATATTTAAATTATTAGATACCCCACGAAAGAAGCCTGGAGAAACAGGAGACGGGTGATCCTTATAAGTGAATCTCAAATTGGGGGTCTTATAAGGGTAATTGTCAATTCCCTCTACAGCCCATGGATCAATTCCATCGACAATTAAAGGCGGAAAATAGATGGCCGAAATTGATGGACTGGTCGCCTCAAATCTCATGGCATTTGGCTCCCCTTCCTGATCCAGTCCAGCCTCCATCTTTATGATAGCCGCTGGTCTGTAGGCATCATGTGTCATATCGTCTTCCCTACTCCAAATAAGATTAACTGGAGCTCCTACCCGCATCGAAATAGCTGTGGCCTGTAAAACCCAGTCCACTCCAGTTTTACGACCAAACCCCCCTCCCATAAAAGTGGTATGCATTTCAACCTGATCAGGCTGTAACCCAGTAAGCTTAGCAACTTCACCAGGAACAATTGACTGGAATTGATGGCCAACGGTAACTATGACCTTGTCTCGTCGGACGTCTGCTGTGCAATTAACTGGTTCCATAGGCGCATGGGCATAGTAGGGAAATCTATATTCAGCAATCTTCTTTTTTGTAGATTCTGCAAGTCCTTTTTCAAGGTTTCCCTCATCTCTAAAGGGCAAACCAGCCGTAGACGCCGATTCTTCCATTCCCCCCCAAAATTCCTCACTGCCAAAATCCCCGTTTTCCGATGTATCCCAATCTATAACAACCAAATCTTTCGCCTTTTTAGCAGTCCAATACGTGTCAGCAACGACCGCTACTCCCCCATCCACCCAACCTCCAAAGGTTTGGAAGCCATCTAATTTAACTACGGCCTTGACTCCGGACACATTTCTGGCCCTGGAATCATCGAAGGACCTAACCTTACCCCTCCTAACTTCCGGCATCTTAAGGGATGCATAAAGCATTCCTGGGACCTTAACGTCAATACTGTACTGCGCTTTTCCAGTGACTTTGGCCTTTGTATCGAGCCTTTTAAAACTTGGGTTACCAATATATTTCCACTTACTAGCTGGCTTAAGCCCCACCTCCTTAGGCACCTCAGCCTGGGATGCTAACTCAGCTACTTCACCGTAAGACAATGTTTTACTGTTTGGGCCCTTTATTATCCCGTTCTGCACCACACACTGTTCAGGATCCACCCCCCATTGACTGGCAGCCGCATTAACTAGCATCATCCTAGCCGTAGCTCCAGCTTTCCGCATTTTTTCCCAGAACGCTCTTACTGACGTAGACGCCCCCGTAAGCTGAGCCCCAAAGTACCCATTTGTATATTCCTGCGGTCCTGGCTGACCAACCTCAATTTTAACTCTTTGCAGGTCTACTTCTAGCTCCTCTGCAACCAACATTGGCATAGAGGTGTATACGTCTTGCCCCATCTCAGATTGGGGCGAAAATATGGTTATATTATTTTCAATATCAATCTCTAAAAACGCATTAGGAGATGAGGTTTTATTGGCGGCGGACGCCGATTTCAATCTAACCGGTAAAATAAACCCTAAAGCCAAGCCGGTTGAAGTGATACCGGACAGTTTGAGGAACTCTCTTCGGGAATTTCGAGATGCCATTTTTAATTCTCCTCTTTGCTGAAAGCATTAGAATTTTATGACGACATTGTAACTGAAGTAGGAAGATGAACAAATCACTAGACAGTCTGCCGATAACCTCTGTGTTAATAAGGCCTTTTGCTTTTGATAAAAAATATATTTAAAACATATATTTAAATTTTAAACCTAATCTATGTTAACAATTTTGTGCATTTGAGTACTCAAGCGCCATTGAGGATGCTTAAGACAATAATTAATGGCCTTTTGGGTATTTTGCTCTAAATTGACATTATCAAGTGGCTGGAGATAAAAGTGCTTAAAATGTAAATTAGCATACTTAGCCGGGTCAACCTCCTCTTGGGGATAAACAAGCTTTAACTCATCACCACCAGTTAATTTTAAGGGTTGGTTCGCTTTTGGGCTAACACAAATCCAATCCAAACCATCGGGAGCCTCATGCGTCCCATTTGTTTCCACTCCAACCACAAAACCACATTTTTTAAAGGCAACGATGAGATTATTATCAAGTTGAAGCAAAGGCTCTCCCCCGGTACAAACTACGTAAGGCACACCTTTGTTATTAGGCCAGCACTCCGACACCGCTTTAGCTAATAATTCAGAGGACTTGAATTTGCCACCGCTCGGGCCATCAGTTCCCAAAAAATCGGTATCACAAAACCGACACACTGCTTTTCCTCGATCCTCTTCGTGTCCCGACCACAAATTACACCCAGTAAACCGGCAGAAAACAGCTGCCCGCCCACTATGAGACCCCTCACCTTGAAGTGTGTAATAAATCTCCTTAACTGTATAAGTCATTGAAAAATCTATAAAATATATTTATTCTGCCAATCCAGTATCACGCCACAGTTCTTTTTCTCATATAATTCTACCCTAGAAAGGCTAGGCAAAAGCTCTATAGCCTGCTCTTTAATCCACTGGGCTATTGATAGGGTATCACCATCCGCTAATGATGTGTTTTGGAACAATGGCTGGTGGTCAATCAATTCATACACTGGCTGAAATACCGCTTTTATATCTCCATAATCAATGGTCCACCCCAACAGTTGGTCCAAAGGAGCCGCAAAAAACAAGCGTAAACTATATGTAAAGCCATGGAGGTTTTTGCGGACTTGATCTGCTAGGGGGCTCCTATGTTGGGTGGCACTGTCAAAGGTAACTTCTTTCCAGATACCAAATTCCTTGCCATCATAAAATGCACCCACCGTAGGAGTTTCATAGACAGTGACTCTCAAAAGCTGATTCACCTCTTCTGACATTTGCTCAAAAATCCACTTTGAAATCATCTCACTAGTCGGGTTTTCTAGCCCTGCAACTTCATTCAAACAGTTAAAGTTCAAAACATCTCCAATTGGTTTCCAGGCCCGATCTAAAAAGTCATAACCAGATAGCCCATGTTGATTAATTCCCTTTACATCCACATGAAAAGCAACCCCAAAACTATGTCCATGCATTCGTCCACATTTATGGCTTTCAGGCACATGAGGCAAACGATGTGCTGCATTAAAGTGATATAGGCGCCAAAGCACTGTTTTTTTTCGAGCAGACATCTCCACCCCTTGCATAGAGGTGCTTTGAATCGCTACAGACGGGTTGCCAAGCTCAATCAATCGTGTCTGCAACCAATTAGCGATATTTTCATCGCTTGGATTGGAAATATGATCATTGAGGTAGCTGTAATCTAGCTCCTTTATAATAAATCGCAGTTGGCGCTCGAGTGACGGTATATCAAATTGTGAAGATTCAACATTCAAGCGCTTAATAGTTGCACCAAAGCTATGACCATGTAGGTTGCTTGCCGGGTGGGTAGTTGGGTAAGTGGGAATCCGTCTGGCGGCCTCAAACATCGACCCGGCTGAGATGATAACTGAGTCAGTCAATTAGACCAGCCCATGTTTTTGCAACAACGGATCTTTAACCCCAACTTCGCCAAACCCCTTAGCCCGTAGAATGCAGGAATCACAAGACTCACACGGCTCCCCCCACTTTCCCGGGTCGTAACAACTATTAGTTAGGGAAAAATCCACCCCCACCTCTAGACCTTTTTCTATAATCTGTGCTTTAGTCAACTTTACCAACGGAGCATGTATTTTTAATTTATTTTTACCCTCTACTCCTGCTCTAGTCGCTAGATTGGCCATTATTTCGTAGGCGTTTAGGTACTCTTCCCTACAGTCCGGATATCCTGAGTAGTCCAAAGCATTTACTCCTACAAATATATCAGATGCATCTAAAACCTCTGCCCAGGCCAATGCTAAACTTAGAAAAATGGTATTACGAGCAGGAACATAGGTAGCAGGAATCGACGTAGCTATTTCCTCATCTCTGCGACCTTTGGGAATTTCTATAGAACCGGTAAGGGCTGAACCACCAAACTTTCTGAGATCAACATCAATAA
>MDTG01078886.1_pt1 | contig 11715 bp, 13 predicted proteins | sample 811421 | NCBI WGS metagenome assembly MDTG01 (sample SAMN05326645, study PRJNA326480) | marine metagenome | isolation source: seawater | place: Pacific Ocean: South East | collected 2011
ACTTGCTACATCAGCCATATTTATTACTCCATATTTAATTAAGTCTGCAAATAAAACATTTTATCTAGACTATGACAATGAGTTTTTTTTATATATAAATTACTAACTATGTTAAAAAAAAAGCCAGTTTTTTGGTCAGTCGCTAAAAAAGAGCTCAAAAAAAAAGACAAAAAACTAGGAAAAATAATTGACTCCTATTCAAAAGATTTTCTTTTCACAAAATCTGATCCTTTTTTAACTCTTGCAAGATCAATTGTAGGTCAACAAATTTCAGTTAAAGCTGCTCAATCTGTATGGGATAAATTAGTCTTAAAGGTGGGAAAAATAACTCCTGCAAAAATATATTCTTCCCATACAAATACTCTTAAATCCACAGGATTATCTCGTCAAAAAGTACTATATATGAAAAATCTCTCAAATGCGTTTATACAAAATAAATTAAGATCAAAATTATGGAATAAAATGGATGATGAAGAAATAATAAATGAATTAACAAAAATTAAGGGCATAGGGAGATGGACTGCAGAAATGTTTCTTATATTTAATCTATGCAGACCTGATGTTTGTCCATTTGACGATATTGGTATGATAAAAGGATTATGTAGGTGTTATAATATATCTTATCCTATTTCAAAAAAAAGATTGATTGCAATAAGTGAAAAATGGAAACCCTATAGATCAGTAGCTACATGGTATTTATGGAGGTCACTTGATCCGATACCAGTCGAATACTGATATGAATTTAGATAAAGTTACAATATATTCTTTTTATAGATTTAAATATCTTAATAATTTGAAAAGTATAAAAAAAGAACTTGATAAATCATTAATAGCAAAAAAAATATTCGGCACAGTACTTATTGCTAATGAAGGTATAAATGGAACAATATCAGGTAATCAAAATGAATTGAATGTCTTCATCTTAAAAATTAAAAAAGTTTTAAAAATACGATCGTTACCATTAAAGATATCAAAAAGTAAATTTCACCCATTTTACAGAATGAAAATTCGAATTAAAAAAGAAATTGTAACAATGGGTAATAATAAAATTAAACCCGAAAAAAAAACTGGAGAATACATACTTCCTAAAGATTGGGATAAGACCATCAAAAATAAAAAAAACCTTATTATAGATACTCGCAATGAATATGAAATAAATATTGGGACTTTCGAAAATGCAGAAAATCCAAAATTAAAATCATTTAGAAATTTTCCAAATTTCATAAAAACAAGAAATTTAAAAAAAGATCAATCAATAGTAATGTTCTGCACTGGTGGGATAAGATGTGAAAAGGCATCTTCATATCTGATTGATCAAGGATATAAAAATGTTTATCAACTGTATGGTGGTATACTTAACTATTTAGAATTTAAAAAAAATAAGAAGAAATCCTCTTGGATTGGTGAATGTTTTGTATTTGACAATAGAGTTGCATTAAATTCAAAGTTAAAAATTGGGACTTATGACCAGTGCTTTGGCTGCAGGCATCCCATTACTAAAAAAGATAAAGGTCTAAAGTCTTATAAGAAAGGTATTTCATGCAAGTATTGTGTAAATAAAAGAACAGAAAAACAAAAAAAATCTTCTTTAACTCGACAACTACAAATTGTCAAAGCTGATATGAATAATCAGCCACACAATTTTAAAAAGATTTACTTAGACAAAAAATAATCTAAAAATTATCTTTTTTTAAAGATGCTAAATAAAATCCGACTGGTAAATAATATATTATATTTATCCAATTATTAAAAAAATCTTGAGTAGGAAGGAACGGCCATAAGGTAATAAAGAAACAAGCAAACAGACAAACTTGAAAGTCACTTAGCAGCTTGTTATTATTTTTGTATAGTGAATATATATTCCATCTAAATTGATAAATAAGATTAATTATTAAAATAAATATAAATAAAAAACCGATTAAACCAATCTCAGAAAAAATCTGAGCATAGCTATTGTGAGGATGTGTAGAACATGAAAGATCATCATGAGAAAAAGTTTCGTCACTACATAAATATCTAAAAGCATTAGGTCCACTTCCTAATACTGGCTTACTTAAGAATATATTTAATGAGGTTATTATATAACTGTGATGTTGAGGAGAAAATATGTATAGCCTTGATTTATCAACGTCATTATCATTTGACTTTGAAATTATGCTATTTAAACCTAATTGATTAATGGTATGGTCAATGTTTCGTTTCTTTATTTCTGGGCTTAAAATAGTGAATGTTAAAATAATTAAAATAGATAGTAAAAAAGAAAATAATCTTATTAATTTAAATTTTTTGACAAAAATTATTATTAAAATCGTGGAAAGAAATAGAAGACCAAGAGCAGTTCTTTCCCCACTTAAGTAAATTAGTACATCACATGAAATAATAAAAAATAAAATTGATGCTATATAAAATTTATTGTCACCAAAATGTAATATTATTAATCCAATCATTAATGGCATTAGTCTTGCTAAATAACCTCCCAATATTAAATCATCATTAAGTAATATATTTAATCTTGTAAGCTTAGAGGAATAACCAAAAATATTTTCATTAAAGAAATATTGATAATAGCCATCAAATAAAGCGATACTAAATGCAGTTAATAAAAAAATGCTAAATATTTTTAAGAAATCTTTTTTTTCATTTATTAAAAACCAGATTGCTAAGGAAAAAATAATAAATCTAAAGTAAAATAATGATGAGCTAAGGGAATGTACTTTGAAGTCAGAAAATAAAGAACTAATGACGATATAAATATAAAAAATTATAAAAAAAATAAAATATCTATTTTTAAAATATGACAATAATTTATATTTTAATGATAAAAAAATAAAAATTATTGAGACGATTACTACTGATAAATCAGGTAAAAAAGGGCCAGTAAGTAAAGAGAATGGTAATAAGTATACAATATAAGAAGCTGAATTTATTAGGAAAGTTCTCAATTTTTTTTATCAAAAATTCTTATAACAGGTAAAATTATATTCATACAAATAACGTTTATAAAATTTACAATTACTTTTTTAAATTCTGTAATCAAATACAAAAAATTCATTTTATAGTTTTCGATATCAAATTTTAGGTATTGGAGGTTTTTGAAATTTGAGATCTAAATAATAGAAAAATTAGAGCAATAATAAATCCAAAAATAAATGAAATAGCGAAATATAAATAGTAACTAACCTTCATTGAATTTGAAGATATTTTGCTAATATTCACCAATTTTAGATTGTCTTGATTAGCTAATAAATACTTATATTTAATTTCCCAAGGTAGTTTAAACTCTTTTAATTCTTGATCTAAAGTGAGAATCTCTCTTTTAATATTTTTTACATAAGAACGTTCTGTGGAACGAATAATATCATGTGATAAAGAACTATTAATTTTAGCAACTTCATAATAAAACCCTTCTTCTATTTCTTTTCTAAGTTGAGTAAGTATCTTTGAACCAAACGTGTAGGGAGGTAAGCCAAAAAAACGGTTCACAATAAATTGATCTACAATGTTTATGTCTTTAAAATTATTTATGGGGATACTTTGATTAACATATTGATCAGTAACTTCGTTAATCTTAGAAACATTTATTAATTTTTCGTATTCAAACTGTTCGTCAACCCATCCTAAAGATTTAGCAATTCTAATATTTTGATCTATTATTTCTAATAAATTTTTGAGCTCATCATCAAAAAATTGATTTAAAACTTCTTTTTCATTAATTAATTTTTGTTTTTTATCTTTATTTGCGATTTCATCAATTTCATTGATAAGTATTATTTCTTCTTTCTTCATATTGTTCAAATTTTGCTTCAATTCAATTGCATAACTTTTTCTGTCAAATAAATCATTTACTATACTGTGAACTGTTTTCTTATTTGTCTCTTTCAGGAAAAACTTTATGAGATTTTCAGAATATTCTATATTTTCATCTCTAATGCTTAACGTAAAATTATCCTTCTCTCTTATTAATGAGATACGATTTCTGACTTCTTCAATATTTTTACTAGAAGATAAATCTTTATTTGCTAAAAATGACTCTATTATTTGATTAACATTAATTTCATCGTCACTTGTTTCATAGAAAAAATTGAAAAGATCATCCTCAGAAATATCAAGAAATGAAATTTTATTTTGCAATGGTATTAATTTTTTAATTTCAATAGATGACTCAAAAATAAGAGGTGTTTTATAATATATATATGAGCTAATTATTACAGGAATAGATATTATTAGTAAAATTAACAAAAAATTATTTTTAATTAATGAAATTAATTCTAGTAAGGTAAATTCATTTTTTATATTTGTATCCATGATATTCAATTAAATTTAATAGATTTATTAATTAAGTCTATAATATTAATTACTTAATCCAAGATATACAAATTCGGGTATCTTTTATCCAGTATATTTTATATTTTTTTGAAATTGCTCTCAAATATAATCCAACCGGATTTGTTACATCATAATCATGCCAAAGTATGATCCCTGGTTTCTGAATATTCTCAATGCAATTTATAGTATCACTTTTCACTGTATTATAATCATGCCCTCCATCGATAAATGCTAAAGAAAAATCAATTTGGCTGAAATCAAAACTCGTTGAGTCACAATAAATCTGATTTATATTGTTAATATTATCAAATTTTTTATTTTTTCTTTTGTTACTAATTATTAATTCTTTGTCGTATTCAAGATACTCTTTCACTCTCTTAAGTTCTGAAGTATCTTCATCTTCTGGCAAATCGAGAGTATATATTTTTGAGTTAATTAAATTAATTGCACAATTGATAGTTGTTTTTCCATCAAAGGTTCCAATTTCAATAACGTTACTATTTTTATCTAATTGACTACACAATGAGGCAATTATCAGAGACTCAAATCGTGAAACATTTCCATAGCTAAGTGAAAGTTCACTTAATCTAATCTTTACCAGATCCCAATTTATAATATCATTAGGGTCAATAACTTCTATTCTACTATTTTTAGACAAGTATTTTCTGAATGATAATAAAATAGACTCCCTGATATTCCTATCAAAGATGCCGTAGACAGCTAAATATATAATTATTTTAATAAAAATTTTTAATCTGCGGTAAATTGATTTTGTAAAATACATCATTTATGATTTCCTATTTTTTTTAGAATTTCCAGTGAAGTTATATCATCATTCTTCTTTATTGATTCTTCTAGAGTCAATAAATCTTCTTTGAGATTTGGATATTTAGCATCTTCTTCAATTGCAACAAGAATATTTTTATTTTGGGTAGGAATAAGTTTTTCTACATAGGATAGTTTTTCATGTAATTTTTCACCCTCGGTCAGACCAGTGAATATAATTTCAATATCACCAATTGGGTTTTGTTCATTTTTAATCGAAAGTCCTGATAATGCAATCATACGCTTAGCTAAATCAAGAATTTTAATTGGCTCTCCCATTTCTAAAATATAAATGTTGCCACAACTTTTAAATGACGAAGATAATAATATTAACCCAACTGACTCTGGTATAGTCATAAAATACCGCGTTACATCTGGATGAGTTACGGTTATAGGACCACCTAATTTAATTTGGTCAGCAAACAATTTAAATACTGATCCTGAAGACCCAAGAACATTTCCAAATCTAACTGCATATGACTCAGAGTTAATTTTTATGAAAGATTCTTTCATACTCTTTAAATAAATTTCACAAACTCTTTTAGTCAAACCCATGACATTTGATGGATCAACAGCTTTATCAGTAGAAATTAAAGTAAATTTTTTAACTTTATATTTATATGAAATATCAATTAGATTTTTAGTTCCAAAAACATTGTTTTTTATGCCATCAATAACATTTTCTTGAACTATATTTACATGTTTGTAAGCTGCAGCATGATAAACGTAGTCCGGTTGATAATTTTCAAAAATATTATTTAACCTTACAATGTCATTGATATTTGTAAGTAATGATATGATTTTTGTTTTTTTTCTTATTTTTTTTAGCTCATTGTAAATCAAGTATAAATTAATCTCACTGTGGTCAATTAATATTAGAGATTTTGGTTCTAATGAACTAATTTGTCTTGATAGTTCTGAGCCAATCGAACCACCAGCTCCTGTTACTAATATTACTTTGTCTTTGCATAAATTTTTAATTTCATTTTCATTAAAAGAAATTTTTCTATTTAAGAAATCATTCATTTCTAATTCATTAATTTCAAATAAACTTTTTTTTCTATTTATTATTTCATTAGGATTTGATATTGATCTGATTCGAATATTAAATTTAATAAGTCTCTCAATTAAATCTTTTCTTTTGTTGATTTCAAGATTAGGCATTGTAAGAATTATTTCATTTATACTTTGTGTTTTAATGGTCTTTTCAAGGCTGCTAAAAGAAATAACTTTAATTTCATCAATGTATCTATTGTGCTTTAATTCATCATCGTCAATAAACCCAACTATCTCATATAATTTAGAATTCTTTAATGTTTTAAAGGTATCGATTCCAGCTTGTCCAGCGCCGTAGAGTAGGCAATTAATCCTAGTTGGTGCTGGAAGATTTGTAGTTAATAGATAAACAAGAAATATCCTATTTACTGTGATTGCAACAATAAAAACAATAGGTTGTAAAATAGCTATCGATCTTGGTATAGGAGCCAAATCAAAAAGAAGGAATATTATAATTAATATTATTGAATAAGTTAAAGTTGAGTAAAATATAGTTTTTATGTGTTCAAAACCTATGTATCTTACAACAACTTTATAAATTCCAAAAAAACTAAGAACTGGAATAATTACAATTGGTATTAAAATAAAGGCATATTTATAAAAAAATAAGTCTATATTCAATGTATCAATTCTTAATGCAATTGAAATATAAACTGAGAAGATAATTATAAAAAAATCATTTAAAAGAAGTATTAATTTTTTTTTGTTTTTATCTAGACTTTGTAAGTATTGTAAAATATTCATTTTTAATTATCTAATGCGATATATCTTTTGAGAGAATAACTCTAAATATAGTTATAAAAAGAATTTTTATATCTAAAATAATGGACTTATTATTTAAATAATCTATCTCTAATTTAACTTTCTTTTCAATAGAAATATTATCCCTTCCATTTATTTGAGCCCAGCCCGTAATACCTGGTTTAATCAAATGAATATTATTTACTGTTCTTAATTTAATTAGGTCGTCTTGATTATAAAGGGCAGGTCTTGGTCCAACAAAAGTCATTTGACCAGATATAATTGAGAGCAATTGAGGTATCTCATCTAAACTAAATTTTCTTAAAATACTTCCAACTTTAGTGAGATACATATCTTCTTCCAATAAATTTGATGCGACTTGTGGTGTAGTTAATATCATTGTCCTAAATTTTGGCATAAGAAAATATTTATTTTCAATACCTATTCTTTTTGACCAATGTAAAACAGGACCCTTGCTCTCAATTTTTATAAAAATTGCGATTATTATTGATGGAATAGAGAGAGTCGCCAAAAGTATAAAGCAAAATAATAACTCACTTAATCTTAAAAAAAAGCTCATCCTAACTTATATGGTACTGTTTAAGTCTATTTTTAATTTTACCAAAAATAAATCCAATATATGAAAACTTTATACCATACTTTTTTAAAGAATTGATTACATCTATATTTTGTAAAATTATATTGTACAAATTTTTATTTGAAGCTCCTCCAATTTTCATATTTACTGAGATAAAATTTAAATAAATTAGTTTAGCTTTGTACTGACATATTATTCTCAATATAAATTCATGATCAGATGCATTGCCATAAGATAGATTATAATTTCCACACTTATCATATATATATTTTTTTAAAAAAAGTGTCGGGTGTGGAATTATCCAACCATATTGTAATAAATTTAATTTTATTGGACTACTTATCCATCGTCTTATGACTTTTCCTAACATTGATACATAATTTAAATCAGAATAAATTCCATCTGATGAATGATTTTCATTAAATGCATTTACTATCTTTTCAATTATTGTTTCATCTACATATATATCATCAGAGTTAAGGATACCTATAATGTCACCAGTTGCAAAACTTATACCTTTGTTCATTGCATCATAAATACCGTTGTCTTTTTCAATAACTATTTTTGAAATCTTATGTTTATATTTTTCAATAATCTCTTTCGTGCCATCTTTTGATTCTCCATCGATTATAATATATTCAATATTGAAATAAGATTGACCTAGAACAGATAAAATTGTTTCCTCAATAGTTTTTACAGAATTAAAACTTACAGTAATTATTGAAACTTTCATGAGACTCATATTAACTATTTAATAATTTTTTCAAATCGTGAAAGATATATTATAGTACCAATTGAGACGATTGGAATCATCCAACGAGTGACAAAAATAAATTCAGTAATAATATTTGATATAATAAATGCTGCTAAAAAAATATAAAAAATTCTATTATTACTGTATGAAATTGTCTTTTTCTGCAGAGAAAAAAGTAGATAAAAGATGAAGATTATAAATATTAAAAGTAAAGAAAAGCCACCTAAAGCTATTATGTTTGAGTGGATACCATCTAGGTAGCGAAACTCACCATTTAAGCCTCTCCCAAAAACGAAGTTATAATTTGCAGCTATATCAATTGCTAAATATAAATTTTTTATCCTACCTAATACACTGTCAGTAGAAAACGGATCGAGAAAAGCATTATAAACACGAGAAAAAATCAGATATACTCTGTTATTTTCATAGAAAAGATAGTTTGAAAAATTAATTATAATATTTTCTATAAATTGAAATGTAAAAAATATAAAGGTTAAAAAAACTAGTAAGTAAATTAATAATTTAAAATAATTTATTTTTATAAATAATTTTTCAAATACTAGAAAGCCATAATATAAAAATAGAATTAATAACGGATTTTTGCTACCAGTTAAGAGGCATGCAAATATAGTAAGTATATGTATAAAGAAACTTATATAAGCATTATGATTAAGTTTTTCTCTCCAATAAATAGAATAAACTATAAGCATCATAGCTAAATAATTTCCGTAAAGATGCGAATCAGACATTCTTCTGTCTTCTAAATTTGAAAGGAAAAATGAAACCCTCAGATTTCCTTGTAATAAATTATTTTGCACTAAAATAAAATATACAAATACCCATAAAATTTGAAATATAAATAAATAAAATAAGATTTTATTAATTGAATTTATATATCCATTTTTATATGCATGATTGATACCAAATATAATTATTAAAATTGTTAATATCTTATAAATGTAAATAATTCCTTTAAATTCTTGATCTATACTTTCGTAATACTGAAAAGAAAAAAATGTACTTATTAAAATAATTACAAATACTGAAAGAATTAAAATTAAATAATCATTTTTTATTCTAATCATGAATAAAAAAGATAATGTAAAGATTATTATAAAAATATCAGAAGGCCTAAAATAATAGAGAATTTTAGCATTTATTGGAAAACAAATAATTATTAAAAAAAAAATAAATAAATTAAATTTATCAAAAAATTTTATCATTTTTTCTCTCTTAAGAATCTATATTTATCGATAAACCATTTTATCTTTATCACAATAGAAGCCAATTTTGGAAAATATAAAATAATTATCATTTTAAGTTTAAATATAAGATTTATTGGCAAAGAAATGATTTTTAAAAAACTGTCTCCATTTAACATCGAATTATGATAAATAGTAGCATGTTGAAATCCATCTTTATTTATATTCAGTTTTACAGAGTTTTCTTTCAGCTGGGTAATTTCATTTAAAAGCCATTTAGATCTTTGAATCATCACATCACGTGAGAAATTTGCTACACCTCCCCATTCATTATTTTCATGCTGTCTATAAATGTATAACTCTTCATTCATATACAATATTTTATTAGAATTTTTTTTAATTATAAATGTAAACCAAAAATCTTCGGCAAATAGATTAGCTGGAATTGGAAATATTAGATTACCAATTTTTCTTGAAAATGACCATGTCCACCTTGGGCTAGAAATCATGTTTCCAGTTATATAAGAATACTCTTTATTCAAAATTGATGGATTAAAAGTATATGAAATAATTTTTTCTAGATCATTATTTGCAATAATTGCATTGTGGCAGTGAGCATCATATTTTTTCATTTCTTCCACATTTTTAAAAAACTTTGGAAGCAATATGTCGTCAGAATCAATACATTTTATGATTTTACCTACTGATTTTTGAAATCCATAATTCAAAGCCTCAACTCGACCTTTTTTTTTATTTAATAAGATTGAGATATCAGTATTATTTTTTTGAAGTTCGCAAAGTTTTATATAATTGTGTTTTGGCTCTAAAGAATCTGTTACAATTATCAGTTCAACTTTATTAGTATTATTACTAATGAAACTCTTTACGCCAAGTATTAGAAAATTGTCAATATTTTTTGATGGAATAATTAAACTTAAATCCATGAAATGGTAATCTTAAATCGTATACCCAGAATTTAAAGCGTCATTATAAAACATTTTTACAGTGTCTAATGAATATTCATTCAAATCAAATCCAATCAACTTAAATTTTTCAATGAGACCAGTCGTTACTGTTATTGCATGACACCCAATTTGCTCAGCCTGAAAGATATTTAATAATTCTCGCGGACTTGCCCAAATTATTTCTGAAAGTGGTTTATTTTTTAATATTTGCAATGACTCAGATATCATCTTTTGTGGATCTATTCCTGTATCAGCAATTCTTCCAGCAAATATTGATACATAACTAGCAATATCTGGATTTAAAACATTTTCGACAGATTCAACTTGTTGAATAGTCATTATAGCTGTCACATTAACTTTGATGCTTTGATTTGTTAGAGATTTTATCAAATCATAAGTAGGAATTTTTTTTGTATTCATTACTGGAATTTTCACATAAACATTCTCTTGCCAGTTTGAAATTTTAATTGCTTGCTTTTCCATTTCTTCAAAGTCATCAGCAAATACCTCAAATGATATAGGTTTTTGTTTTATATCTTTTAGAACCGATAGAGCAAACTCTTCATAATTTTTGATGTTTGCCTGTCTCATCAAAGTTGGATTTGTTGTAAGTCCTTTTATAAAATCTTGATTATAAAGTCTTAACATGTCTTCTTTATTTGCACCATCTGCAAAAATTTTTACTTTAAGTTCATCTACTTTATTAATCATTTTTATCTAATATTATTTTAATAGCCTCTATTAAAGACGAAGCGCTTGCTGTAAAATTAACTGGCTTCATTTCATTATAATTATAATCAATAAATATAGATTTACACCCACTTATTTCTGCTGCATCAATATCTTTCCACCTATCACCTATCATAATACATTTTGATAAATCTAAATTAAAATCACTAGCAGCTTTTAATAGTAATCCATTTTTTGGCTTTCTACATAAACATTTATCATTATTATCATGATCACATACATAACAGCCATCTAATGAAAAATTTTTAATTATTATTGAGTTTGTTTCGTCAACAAATGAACGGGAAATTTTGCCTCTAGCAATATCAGGCTGATTAGTAATTATTATAAGTTTGTATCCATCTTTCCTTAATTTATCAAAATATGATTTATCATTTACAATGAATTCTAATTCTGAAATCTTTGAAATAGATAATGGTTTATTTTTAATTATAACAGGTTTTATCAAAACTCCATCTCTATCAAAAAAAACAGCCTTGTTCATATATTAATTAAGTG
>MDTG01160576.1_pt1 | contig 11715 bp, 7 predicted proteins | sample 811421 | NCBI WGS metagenome assembly MDTG01 (sample SAMN05326645, study PRJNA326480) | marine metagenome | isolation source: seawater | place: Pacific Ocean: South East | collected 2011
CCTCTCTTGCTGAACGAAGAACTGACATACCAAGCCTTCAAGATAAACTTTTAAAAGATTTAAATTTAGAAGAGACTGCTAAACCAATTTTTACACCCGATGCAATAACAGCCCTTACAAAACATAATTGGCCTGGAAATGTACGTGAATTAAAAAATGTTATTGAAAGAGCTTGTATAATTTTTCCCGGTAAAGAAATTACAAGTACTAATATCTATGAAAACCTTCTTAGGTTGAAGGTGCCTTCCGTTGCAGAAGAACAAGATGCCCTTTGGGAAATGACAGCAGACTTAAGCGGGATCACGAATGTTGACGACAATAATCTAGTTAGTAGTCCTGAAGATTATTTACCTCATCCAAAAAATTATAAAAATTGGTTTTCCTTCTATGATGAGATTGACTTAAGAAGACATCTTCAAGATGTAGAAATTATTTTAATAGAAGAAGCCCTTGAAAAGACAAATAATAAAGTTGCCTTGGCTGCAGATAAATTAAAGTTGAGGCGAACAACTTTAATTGAAAAAATGAAGAAATACTCCCTCAAAGTGTTATGATTAATGTTTCAATAAATATACTTTAGCAAATATATGTCTACAAAATATTTTTGAAGCTTGCCTCTAAATTTTTCGTATATTTAATGGTATCGAAAAGTGGCTTTATCTTTATATTGTTAATTAGTTTGTGTTTTATTTTAGCTAATTTCTTTTTATCGTAAGACAATTTTAAAATTAAATTAATATAATCATTTTCATTATCTACTACTAAATCAGAAAGCCCAATAGCATTTAATAAACTTGCCGCAACTCGAGCAGAAAAGCTTTTACCAATTTTAGTTACCACTGGAGTTCCAGCCCACAAAGCTTCTGAAACTGTTGTATGACCATTGTAATTAAAAGTATCCAAAAAAAGATCTGCCAACCTATAAGAAGCTAAATATTCATCCATTTCTAATCTTTTTGCAAAAATCACTCTTCTTTTATCTATATTTTTTTTTAAAAGTATTTTAAGAATATTTTTTTTTGCGATATCATTTGTTTCTTTTAACCATAAAACACAATTTTTATTTTCTTCCAGTATTTTTAACCATGTTAAAAAAACATGTTTTGTAATTTTCACGTTATTATGGAAACAGCAAAGAACAAAAGAATTTTCTGGTAAACCATATTCACTTCTTTTGAAATTTTTATTAGAAATTATTCTTTTATTATCTGTTGGTAGAAAAGTGTTTGGCAAGTAAATTATTTTTTCTGTATAAAATTTTTTATAATTTTCAGGAATTACTATTTTATCAGCTATTATATAGTCAAAAAAATCTAAACCTAAAGAACCAGGATATCCCAAAAAATTAATTTGTATTGGCGCAACTTTTTCTAAAAAAATATTTATTCTAGCATTCTTAGTATGACCATTTAAAAAAATGGCTATATCCAGATTATCATTTTTACTTAATTTCGCAATAGATCTATCATCAAGATGACTAACGTCGTGATATATATCTACTGCATTTTTAATTCTTTCTGTCATTTTATCATTAATACGATTGTTAAGAGAATAAGCAATAATTTCAAATTTACTTTTATTGTGATTTTCAATTACACCAATTAATAATAACATTTCAGCATGTGTAAAAAAACTACTAGAAAAATAACCAACTTTTATTTTAGGATTTTTTTTAGGGATGAAAGATAGATTAGCAGTAGCACCTGAATATTTTGAACCAATATTTTTAACTCGTTTATACTCATTTTCTGGATCATCTTCTAAATAAAGCATTGTTAAGGGATCAACTAATTCTTCCCTTGTACCTAAAATCGGGATTATATGAGAATATTTTTCTATTTCATTCCAATCAAATAATATTGAATGCTTATTAAGTTTTTGCGAAATAGCTTTATGAAATTTATTATTAATTTTTATTGACTTATCAAGATAATAAATTGATTTTAAATAATCTTTTTTTTCACTAAAAATCATACCTAAATTATAATAACTTTGATAATTACCAGGATTAAGATTTATTGCATTTTTGAAATGTTTAATAGCAAATTCAAACTGGCCTACATGCTTATAATATAAACCTAGATTATTCTGAGTTCGAAAATTATTAATTTCAATTTCTTGAGATTGAAGCAATAATTTATAAGCATTTTCTTCATCATTTAAATTGAATAAACACTCAGATAAACTTGTATAAGAATCTGCATGATTTGGGTTCAACTTCATTGAAATTTTGAAATTCTCAACAGCACTATGATAATTATTTTGATCTTGGTATATTAAACCAATATTATAAAAAACTCCCCACTTATTTGAGTTATTTAAATTGAGGGATTTATTATATAAATAAAGGGATTTACTATGATTTTTTTTTTCCTTAAATAAATTGGCTAAATTAATTATAGTACTAAAGTCGTCTTTTTTTAATGCTAGACCTTGCTCAAAATATTTTTGTGCACTATCAAAGTTTCCAATTAATTTATAACATAAACCTATATGATTATAAATTTCATGATTACTAGGTTTTAGCTTTAATGCCATATTTAAACTTGAAATGGCATCATTATTTTTTCCTATATTCATATAACTTAACCCCTCTAAGTACCATAAAAGATATTCATCAGGATCTTTTTTTATCATTAAAGGAATATTGTCTAATAGTGTTTGATATTGACGATTTTTAAAAAGATTTACCATAGATTTCAGATTGTAACTAGAATGTATAGTTTGATCTGACTTATGATCAACAACTGGTTTGTTAAAATGGTTTGTCTTATTTTTAATTATATTTATTTTGTTTTTTAAATTAATAGCTCTTAAATTTTTTGGATATTTAGATAATATAGATTTAATTTCTTCTTCAGCCTCGATGATAGAACCTGAATTTAAATATGCATTAACTTTCTTTAAATTATTGTCTAAATGTAAGGACATAAAATATTTTCTTATCCAAAGCTAAAATTTTTTAGGTAAATTATTCTTATGATTTGCAATAATTAAGCCATCATTTAATAAATTATATTATTCGATATAAATATGATCAGGTTTCTGACCATTAATTTTTTTATTATATGCCTCTATAAATGCTTTTTCTAAACTCTGAGTAAAGGCTTCTATATTATATAAATTTGAATGAGATAAATTTTTATACAATTTGTTTTTAATATTTTTAAATTTTATTTCATTTATTGCTAAATCAGTTGCTAAATCAATATACTCTTGCTGAGTTTTTACAATTAATTCTGGTAAGTCGATGGAATTTAATATACTAGCAGCTAATCTACTTGGAAATGAATTACCTTTGCATGTCAATACAGGTGTCCCCATTCTCAAAGCATCACTGGTAGTTGTTCCACCGTTATAAGGAAGAGTATCAAGAAATAAATCAATAGCTTGATATCTTAACAAATAATCGGATCTAGGTAAGTGTTCTCCAAAGATAAGTCTATCAGGGTTAATCCCTTTTCTTTCAATTTCTTTTTTTAAATTGTTTTTTGTCATTTGATTATTTTCTACTAAGAATAATACACTATTTTTAGTATTGTGAAGAATCCTGGTCCAAGAGTTAAAAATTTTTGGTGATATTTTATAAGAATTATTAAAACACCCAAAAACAAATCCTTCACTTGGTAAACCAAAAAAATTTCTATTTAAATTTGAAGTTTCTATATTCTTGTATGAGAGGTTAACTTGGTAAGTTGGTAAAAAGATTATTTTTTCATTGTAAAATTTTTTATTTCTCCGAGGTATAATTATTTTGTCTGATATTAAATAATCGTGATAATTATTACCCATAGTTCCCAAGAATCCAGCATAACCAATTTGAATAGGCGCAGCTGCCATCGCAAAAATATTCGATCTTTGTCCTTTGGTATACCCTGCTAGGTCTATAGCTATATCAATTTTTAATGACCTTACAAGTTTAACTACTTCTTCGTCAGACAATTTCCCAACATTAAGATATTTGTCGACGCCTGCTTTAACTCTTAAGTTAAATTCATCATTATTATCTCTGCCAAATGAAAATGCATAAATTTCAAATTTATCTCTATTATGTGTTTCGTATAACTCTGCTGTTAAAAATGCAATAGGATGATTACAAAAGTCTGGAGAAAAATATCCAACTCTTATTTTATCATTTCTCTCAAGATAATTTGATTCAAAATATTTAGTTTTTTTGGGATAATTTTCTTTAGAAAAATATTCATTATTTTTCTGTTGTATAGCAGGATTATCTATCAATGATTGAATAGGAAAGGGTGTTGATACTTTTTTTCCATCATTTATACCCTCAATTAATTGAGTTATGGAACTTTCAAAATCATCCCATAGACATAATTTCATTTTTAAAAATATTGAAGATCCAAGTAAATATTCGCTATGAGGATTAAGTGAAATAGCCTTATTATAATTCTCCAGACCTTCTTCAAGTTTATTTGATATTCTTTGACTGTCTGCTAAGTTATGATAAGCGTTTTTATGATTTTTTTGAAGAAAGATTGCTTTTTTATAAAAATTTTGAGCAACATCTGATTTACCCAGCTTTTGATAAACATTCCCCAAATCATTATATGTATCAGCATGTCTAGGGTTTTTCTCTATTGAAATTTGAAAATTTTCAATGGCTTTGTCTAAATTATTTTGATTTAAGTAAACTTGACCTATATTATAATAAATGCCCCATTCTTTATCTTTATCTAAACCTAAACACCTATTATATAATTCTAAAGCGTAGCTGAAATCATTTTTATCTTTAATTAAATTTGCTAAATTATTATTTAAAGAAAAATCATCTTTTTTTAAACTTAAACCATTTTCATAATACTTCAAAGCAGTATCAAATTTACCAATTAACTTATAACATAAACCAATGTGATTATAAATTTCATGATTATGCTTTTTTAATTTCAAAGCTTCTTTTAAATTAGAAATGGCGTCTTCAAAATTATTTAATTTTGCAAACGTTAATCCAAGTAAATACCAAAGAATAAACTCTTTTGGATTTTGCTCAAGAATAGACGGAATTTCATTTAATAAATTCTTATATTCTTCATTTTTAAAAAGTTTTAGGAGATATTTTGAAGTTTCATTTGCAAGAGACCTTTTAGTTATATCTCCTTGAGAAACAATTTTATTTGATATATTTATTTCACTTTTAACTTTTTTTATTTTTTTCTTTAATTCAAGAAATCTAAGATTTTTTGGAAATTTTGATAATAAAAAGTTTACCTCATTTTCTGCTTCAGAAATTGAACCTTTTTTTAATTTCTTTTTCGCATTAATGAAAACATGATCAACATTTAAAGCCATATTATTGATATCTTACAAAATTATATTTTTAAGTAGGTAATTCTGCTTTGCAAAAATTAAGCCAAGTTAAATAAAATAAAGTTTGAAAAAAATAAAAACAACTTACACATTTTTTAAAAAAAAAAATATTGAAGACCATTAACTTCTTTAAAAAATTTAAATCCACAATTCTTAAATAATTTTAAACTTATGATATTATTCTTTTTTATTTGTGCACAAATTTTTCTATTATCAGGAAACTCGTTCTTAAAAAAATTTATTGCGTGAATAATACAATTTTTTGAAAAACCTTTTCCACGATATTTAGCTGATAAGTTTATGGCTATTTTTATAATTTCAGCGTCAATTTTAAAATGTACAACCCCTATCTTTTGTTGATATTCATTAATACAAATTAAAACGAGAACATTGTCATTTTTTAAAACTTTGTTATGCCAGTTTAAGTGATCTTTCCATTCTATTATATCAGAATTCAACAACATTTTACGACTTAAATTATCATTTCTCCATTCAAATAAATCTTTAACATCACTTATGTCCGTTTTTCTGATATTAATCACTTTGCGTAGTCGTCAAAATATTTATTAACCCAATATATGACATAATCTATGTCATCTTCATTCATTCTATTATGACAGGGTAGAGTTAAAAACTTGATCCACTCCTTTTCACTTACTGGATATTCTCTTTCTTGTTTAAGTGGCGTAAATTTATAGAGTGGCTTGAAATGAACAGAAGTATGTATTTTTTTATTTGATAAATAATTAATTAATGGTGCCCTATGATGACTTGGAACTCTTGCTATATAATATTGCACCGTCTCAGAATGACATGGCCTCTCAATCAGAGGATGTAGTTCGGAATTATATCTTTTTTGTATGTGCCTTCTAAATTTTAAATGTTCAGGCAATTTTTTCATTTGTTCAAGACAAATTGCAGCTATAATGTCAATCATATAATATTTATAACCTAGAATATCTACTTCATAATCCCAGGAATAACCAGATTTACCATTAATACCCTGTGACCTACTCCAAGTAGAAGAAACGCCAAACCAAGTCATTTCTCTACATTTGTCTGCAAGTTTTTTATCATTAGTTGTAATCATGCCACCATCACCCGCAGGCATTGTTTTAACAGCTTGAAATGACCAAACAGCTACATCCCCACCTAAACCAGCTCCCGGTGTCCAACAACTATGTGCGCAATCTTGTATAATAAAACCACCAAAAACTTTTCGTAAATTTTTGTAATCAGCTAAAACACCAGCTTGGTCAACTGAGATTAACACTTCACTATTTTTCTTCTTGTATTTTAACACATCTTCTGGATCAATACAGAGTGATTTTCTTTTTATATCTACAATGTTTGATGTACAATTATTCCATAGTGGAACAATTGCAGTGGCAATAAATGATATAGCTGGATTAATTACATCTACCCCATTAAAGCCCATAGCTTTCATTACAAGATCCTGGCCATGAGAATTACTTGTTACAGCTACAGCATATTTATGTCCCACCATCTTAGCGAATTCTTCTTCAAACTGTTCAACTTTGGGTCCTTTACCCCACCAACCACTCTCAATTACCTCTCTGATAGCATCAACTTCTTCATCACCACCCTTAGGTCCTAAAACTGGCAATACATTTTTCCTAATATTTTTTTTTTCTTTAATTGGCGGATTTAAATTATTTATTACAACATTCATGGTAAATCCTTTTAATTTTTTTTGAACAAAATTAATTCGTTTAACACAATATGTGCAATTTCTAAGCCAACTATATTTTTAGAAAAAAAAAGTTAAAAATAAATTTTTTCGTACTGAATTAATTAAATTTTTAAAATTAAAGTTAAGAAAAGCTAAATTTTTCTTAAATTGGCATAAAAGTTGTAGAACAAAACAGTAATTCAAATTACCTGGATATAAAATATAATGAAATTAATACCCGATAATGCATTGAATAAAGCTGTTGAAGCTCATAATAATGGAGACCTAAAAAATGCTGAGTTTATTTATAGAACTATTTTAGACTCAAACCCTAATCAACCAGATGCAAATCATAATCTAGGTATTTTGTTAGTATCTATAAATAAAATAAGTGATGCATTACTCTTTTTTAAAAAAGCTATTAAAATCAATCCCAATATTGAACAATTTTGGTTGTCTTATATTGATACTCTCATTAAAGAAAATAATTTTGATGAAGCCATGAAATGTATAACAATGACAAAGGAGAAAGGATTTAAAAATAAATTTTTAAGTGATCTAAGTCAAAAAATACATGATGAAATAAAAAAAAATACACCTCCTCAATCATTACAAAATACTCTTTTGTTTTATTACCAAAATAAAAATTATTTAGATGCTAAAAAATTGGCTTTAGATTTAACAAAAAAATTCCCTGACTTTCAATTAGGTTGGAAAGTCTTAGCAGTTATTTTTAAAGAATATGAAAATTTTTCTGAAGCTTTGCACGCCAATGAAAAAGCTATTTCATTGGATAGTAATGACTATTTAGCACTTAATAACCTCGGAAATATTTTTAAACAATTATCTAGATTTGATGAGGCTAAGCACGCTTATAAGAAGGCGCTTAATATTAAAAAAGATTTTGCTGAAGGATATTATAATCTAGCAACTATGTTATATGAAATAAAAAATAACGAAGAGGCTGAAAAAAATTTCAAAAAATCTATTTCTATAAATCCTAAGTTTAAAGATTCATTCTACAATTATGGTATTATGTTAATTGAATTGAATAGATTAGATGAAGCAGAATACAATTTAAAACAAGTTATAAGGATAGATCCTAATAAAAATCAAGCCTATAATTCTCTGAGTAACATTTACACAAAAAGTTTTAAATATGATAAAGCTGAAATAATTATGAAGCAAGCAATAGACATTAATCCTGAGTGTTCTGAGTCACACAGTAATTTAGGATTAATTTATAAAAAAATAGGAAAACTTGATAAAGCAATATCAAGTTACAAAATAGCTATTTCTTTAGATCCAAAATGCTCAGAAAATTATAATATATTAGGTTTAATAATTAGAGATCTTGGAGATTTAGAACAGGCTAAACAGAATTTCAAAACAGCCATTGATTTAAATCCAAATTATGAAGATGCATATTATAATTTAGGTGTGTTGTATTTTGAAAAAGGTGAATTAGATAGAGCATTGATCAATTATGAAAAAGCTTTGGAAATAAATAGTTGTTTTGATTTAGCACATGCAGGTATTGGAAAAATATTGGCCAAACAGGGAAAAAATAAAGAAAGTTTAATAGAGTTACAGAAAGGAAATGGTGTTATTTCTTTTGATGTTGATGATCAATTTTCAGCTAACTAGGAGTAGTAATAAGACGTATATCAATAAACGAAACTAACTTAAACCCTCATTTTATTGGATCATGGGCTCTTAAAGAAGTTGAATTATGTGATCAATTAATTCAATATTTTGAGAGAAATCGTGAAAAACAAAAAAAAGGCTCTACTGCGAGTGGAATAAATCTAGAAAGTAAAAACAGCATAGATATTTCAATTTCTCCTAAAGATTTAAAACTAAAAGATAATGAGATTTTTAATACTTATTTCCAAAATCTTTTTGAATGTTACAAAGATTATATGGAACAATGGCCCTTTTTAAAAACATTTGCAAATAAACTTGATATTGGTAAGTTCAATTTGCAAAGGTATCTACAAGGTCAGCATTTTAACGGAGTACATAGTGAAAGGACACATCTAGATACCTCACACAGAGTCCTTGCCTGGATGACATATCTAAATGATGTAAATGAAAGTGGAGAAACTTACTTCAGTCACTATGATGTTTCAATTAAACCTCAAAAAGGACTAACATTAATTTGGCCGGCTGACTGGACGCATGCACACAAAGGTAATGTAATTAATTATGGTTCAAAATATATAATTACGGGTTGGATGAATTTACCCACAGAACTCTAAGCTTATTGAACTAATTTTAAAAATATATCTCCATTTGCATTAGCTTGAGCTAACATAGATGTGGCAGCTTTAGAGATTATTTGAGCTTTAGCTAGTTTAGCGCTTTCAAGAGCAAAATCTGCATCTTCAATTTTAGATAATCTTGAAGAAGAATTAATATTTAAATTTGTGAGGTTACTTATTCTATGGTCAATTCTGTTTTCTGCGGATCCAAACTTTCCTCTTGTGTTAGCAATATTGTCAATAGCTGTATCAATAAGAGTTAAAGCAGCAGTTGCATTTGTCGCAGATGACATTGAAATAGTCGAACCAGCGGAAGGTGAACTTGTAGAAGCTTGAGCCTGCATTCCAATTTCAGCAACATCATCACCTGAAATTTTAATTGTATCGGTTGAAGAATGGGTAAGTCTAATTTGTCCCTTAAAAGTAACAGTGCTTCCGGATCCCGCAATTGAAATAGTTGCTCCTGTTGCGTCTGTGTGACCTTCAATAAAGACTCCAGCTGTTCCTGCATGAGTTATTTTGATGTCAGCCCCACTTGAACTAGATAATTCAACTTCTCCATCAGTATTTACAGAAGCAACAATATCACCGATAGAAGCATTATTTACGGCAGTTATAGTATTAGCAGCATTTGTCGCACTCGAAAAATTTATAGCATTTCCATTTATACTAATATTAGAACTAGCTGAGGATGCTTCAGTATGGTTTAAGTCTAGAGTTACTAGATTATAACCAGTCGCACTAACATTTGTTAATGAAGATATAGCATTAATAGAAACTGCTTTAGCTGCTGCTGATGAACTTGTAGAACTCCCAACTGCAACATCATTTATTTTTATATCATGGGATGCTGTCAAAGAATTTGATGAAACAAGGTCTGAACTTATTTGAGTACTACTATCAATTTCATTAAATCCAAATCTAGCAAGATCATCAATGTTTCCCTGATTACTGCTATATCCATTAGCCTTAGTATTAGCTTCAATTTTTACAAAAGTTTCATCATTGTTTACCAGCTTTAGGTATCCCAAAAATGTTCCTGAAGTAAATCCTGCGTCAGTTGGAGCATTCCCTGCTATTACAATGTCATTGCCCGTTGTATTAGATAAAGTTATTGTTTTGTCATCAGAATTCAATGAGGCAGTAACTCCGGAGGCTTCTTGATTAATTTCAGTTACTAAATTTGTTAAACTTGTTTGAACACTAATCGTATTAGAGTTTATCGTAAATGTATTACTCATGTTTAAACTTGAAATTGCTGTAGAAGTTAGCTTATTAAATGCTGAAGCCACTGCACCGTGTGAACCTGTATTAGCGTTAATAGCTGTTGCTAGTGCAGCTGCAGTATTATTTCCAGAAGTTAAATCACTAGTTAAAGTGGCAGCTAAAGCATTTTCACCATTTATTAAAATGTCATTAGCCGCTAAATTAGAACTATAATTAAAACTCGTAACTCTACCACTTGTAAATTCTTTAACTCCTGAAGTTGCAGAAAGTCCTAATGCAGTACTGTCACTGTCAATCAAATCTATATCTAATTTTGAATTATTATCTTCTCCAATATTGAAAGAAACTTTACTAGAAGATCCATCAAGTAATTTTAAATTGTTGTATTTAGTTGCTAATGTAATAGAATCTATTTCAGCTAAATAGGCATCCACTTCAACTTGAAGTGTTGTTCTATCTGCTGTAGTAAGAGTTGAGCCCGATGCTTCTACAGTTAATTCTCTTATTCTACTTAGTAAATTATTTATTGAGCTAAGACCACTTTCAGCAGTTTGTGTTAAAACTTTCGCTTGGCCACCATTTAAGAGTGCTTGAGATATTGACCCAAGTTGTGCATTTAATCTCGAAATATGACCGATTGATGCAACATCGTCAGATGCTCTATTTACTCTTTTGCCCGATGATAATCTCTCACTAGATTCTGTAATTTTTTTAATCTGGTTTGTTAGACTCCGCTGTATAAAATCAGTATTAGGATAATTGCCTATAATATTCATTAAAAATCTCCACAATTTTAATAATTTAGGTTGAATTACAGCATTGTTTACGACTGAGATTTAAATTTGTTTAATTTTTTATTAAAAAAAATAAATTAATTTTAAATATTTAATGAATTGAATTATTTATTGAAAGAATATGCTTTTAATCTTTTATTAAAATCATTGTGATTTTTAGATAATTTATGTAATTTTTTTTCCGCAGATCGAACCATAGAATTATTGTTATCCAATAATTCACTTATTCTTGCCTTTATATTATTTTTCTTTAATTGGTTTTCTTTTATTTTTTTAATTAACGTTTTTCTTTGGGAATCTATCTCAGTTATTTGAGAAAATTCATTGTTATATAATAAATCAGAAATTTTTTTGGATAGTTTTTCTAATAAATCTAAATCCGAATTAATACTATCCATTTTTTCTCTCAAAC
>MDTG01404272.1_pt1 | contig 11715 bp, 11 predicted proteins | sample 811421 | NCBI WGS metagenome assembly MDTG01 (sample SAMN05326645, study PRJNA326480) | marine metagenome | isolation source: seawater | place: Pacific Ocean: South East | collected 2011
CCTCCTAGTTGGTAAAATACTAGGCCTTACCTATGATGGAGTCCACACTTTTTTTTCATCTCCCGTAAGCTTAATCATCATACTATTTAAAAGCTTCACAAATTGGGCTGGGTCGTCTGGTGTTCCGCCTTCAGCTAAAACAGCTTGATCAAATAGAATTTTGCTCCAATCAGTCAGACTTTGCTCATCAGTGGAACTCTGTAAACGTTTTACTATAGGGTGGTATGGGTTAATTTCCAAAATAGGCTTGCTTGATGGCACATTTTGACCGGCTGCTTTTAGCATTCTTTCCAGGTTTATACTCATACCATTTTCTTCTGCCACTAGGCAAGCAGGAGAATCCTTAAGTCGAAACGTAACTCGAACCTCTGTTACTTTTTCGTTAAGTTTTTCTTTTATTCTCCCAACTAATTCCTTAAAGTTTTCAGTCTCTTTCTCCCTCTCACTTTTTTCGTCTTCAGCAATCTCACCTAGATCTAATTCCCCTTTAGAGATAGATACCAGTTTTTTACCATCGAACTCAGGAAGATTAGATACTACCCATTCATCCACTCGATCATACAACAGCAAAACCTCAATATCCTTCTCCCCAAAAATCTCAAGATGGGGACTGGAGGCAGCACTATTGAAAGTATCAGCCGTCACAAAATAAATTTTGTCTTGCCCATCCTTCATTCGATCAACATATTCTGAGAATGACACACTCTGTTTCTCCCCTTCTGTCTTGGTAGTGGCAAATCTTAGCAACTTGCTAATACGTTCTTGATTTCCAAAATCCTCACCTATCCCCTCCTTCAATACTCTTCCAAACTCTTTCCAAAACCCCAAATACTTGTCAACATTCTCCGACGCCATACCCTCCAAAAGACCAAGTATCCTGCTTACACATCCCTTCCGGATTACCTCAACATCTTTTGACTCCTGAAGGATCTCTCGAGAAATATTGAGCGGTAAGTCACTAGAATCTATGACTCCCTTAACAAATCGCAAGTAATTCGGAATCAAGTTCTCAGCATCATCCATGATGAATACTCTCTTTACGTAGAGCTTAACCCCATGCCTACTATCTCTTTCAAATAAGTCGAACGGGGCTTTCGACGGTAGATAAAGTAACTGGGTATATTCCTGCCGCCCTTCAACTTTGTTGTGTGTCCAAGCTAAAGGAGCTTCCAAATCGTGCCCGAGATGTTTATAGAACTCTTTATATTGATCTTCTGAAATATCAGATTTTGCCCTAACCCATATCGCTGACGCCTGATTAATCTGCTCTAACTCATCCGTCTTAATGTACTCAGACTTATCTTTATCCCAGTCCTCCCCTAGCATCATTATAGGAATCGCTATATGATCCGAGTATTTTGTAACGATAGTTTTCAACCTCATCGACGAAAGCAAGTCTTCCTCCCCGTCTTTGAGTTCGATGGTCACCTCGGTCCCTCTCTGTTTCTTTGAGACTGGTTCAAGAGTGTAGTCACCTTCCCCCACAGAGGTCCACTTGACCCCGTCATTTTTACTAACACCAGCTCTTCTTGTGGTTAAGGAGACTTTTTTTCCAACAATGAATGCGGAATAAAACCCAACTCCAAACTGCCCAATCAGCGAGGCATCTTTAGCTTGATCCCCGGTAAGTTTGGCAAAAAACTCTTTTGTCCCCGATTTGGCAATAGTTCCTATGTTATCTATTACTTCATCTCGCGACATACCGATCCCGTTATCTGATATGGTGATAGTCTTTTCTCCGGCATCGTAGGCAACAGTGATCCCAAGTTCCGGGTCGTCCTCAAAAATAGAATTATCCCGTAACGCCTCAAATCTCAGTTTATCGCAGGCATCAGAGGCATTAGATAAAAGCTCTCTTAGAAAGATTTCCTTATTACTGTATAAAGAGTGCACCATCAATTTTAATAATTGATTTACTTCCGTTTCAAACCCAAGTGTTTCTTTATTATTGGGTTTTTTCTTAGTTTTTTTCGTCTCTTTTGCCATCCGTAAAATTCCTGTAATCTATTTGACCTTATTTAAGATAAGGACAATTATATATAATATCAACCCGAAGCAACGAATAAAAACTAGGGGCAGAGCTATTCTGACACATAATCACTACCACTCTATTATGTTAAAACAATTATTATGTTCAGTTTTTGTGGGGTTTCTGGGTATTATGACCTCGCATTCTAATGAAAATATTGTAGATAGAATTACCCTTCCTAGCGGTTTTACCATAAATATTTTTGCTGATGATATTGTTGGGCCTCGCTCCCTAGCGATAGGTGATCATGGAGTTGTTTTTGTTACAAGCCCCAGAACAGGCAAGGTTTTAGCATTCCAGGACCTTAACAATGACGGCGTCTCAGACCATAGTTGGACCGTCGCATCCCACCTTAATCTTCCCAATGGATTGACTTTTTTTGAAGGGTCCCTATACGTAGCAGAAATTGATAGAGTAATTCGTATTGACTCAGTCGAGGAAACCCGTGGATTAACATCGATTTCATCCATCGTTGTAAGCGGTCTTCCTAAGCATAAACATCATGGCTATCGCTACATCGGGATTGGGCCTGATAGGAAGTTATATTTCAGCATTGGAGCCCCTTGCAACATCTGTTTAATTGACCGAAATAACTACGGAGTAATTAAAAGGGTGAATTTGGATGGTTCATCTATCGAGACGTTTGCCATCGGTATACGCAATAGTATGGGGTTTGACTGGGATCCTGTTACAGGCGAACTATGGTTTAATGACCACGGACGTGATTGGCTCGGAGATGACATGCCATCGGATGAACTAAATCACGCTCCGACTCAAAACCTTGACTTTGGGTTTCCCTACTGTCACCAAGGAGACTTAAGTGATCCTGAGTTTGGAGGCAAGATTAGCTGTGATAAATTTACAGCGCCAAAAATACAACACGGAGCTCACGTGGCTCCTGATGGACTTCGGTTTTACTCAGGAAATTCTTTTCCAGATCAATATAGAAATAGTATTTTTATTGCTCAACATGGATCCTGGAATAGGTCAGTCAAAAGTGGATATCGAATTAGTGTAGTTAGAATGAGTCAGGACAATAAAATGGAACTAACCTCGAGTATTTTTGCAGAGGGATGGACAAAAAACAATCGAGTTTTTGGTAGGCCAGTTGACATCATAGTATCCAGCCATGGAGATCTTTTAGTCAGTGATGACCATGCTGGTGTTATTTATAGGATCACCTACGCCAAAAATTAAATTTACGATATTAATATAATAGCCATTACTTCTTCTTACAATAATCACGAACCATAAATAAACCAATAATAGTCTTAGCGTCCGTTATGCTGCCAGACTTCAATCGCAAGAACGCCTCATCTATTGACATGCGAATGGTTTCAAGTAGTTCGCCGTCATCCCTACTGGGGGTTCTCATTTCCAATTGCTGAGCAATAAAAATTGTTATCCTCTCGTTGGTATAACCAACTCCGGGATGCACCATCATGACTTCTTTCCAAAACTCAGCAACGTATCCGGTTTCTTCTAACAATTCCCTTCTTGCGGTTTCTAATGTCGTTTCCCCATTATCTCTCTTCCCCGCTGGAAACTCGAGACAGTGACTACCTACGGCGTATCTGTATTGGTTTTCAAGCAAAATTGTGTGATCATTAAAAATTGGAATGATCATTGAGGCTCCAGGATGTATAACCACCTCTCGACTAGCGCCAGCCCCGTCTATCAACATTGATTGATCCCGTCGAACCTCCAAGAACTCTCCGCTGTATACAACGGTGGAGGATAAGGTCTTTTCTGTAAAATCCTGGCTCATACTTAAATTGAAATACTAATGACTTTCTCGCAAAATGCCAACAAAACTCCTGGGATAAACCCTAAAGCCAATATGGCTATTCCATTAACGCCTAACAATAATGCAGACTCGCTCTCTTCTTCAACCCCTTTCCCAGAATCAATAGGGTCAAAAAACATTAATTTTATTATCCTGAGATAATAAAATGCGCCTATTAAGGACATCACTACCGAAAAAACAGCCACGCCTATATAACCAGAACTGACAACTGCCTGAAGTATTGATAATTTCGCCCAAAACCCTACAGTGGGGGGAATCCCAGATAGAGAAAACATTAATAGAAGCGTTACGAATGCAAACCAAGGACTTCGTCTACTCAAACCCTTAAAATCATCAATATCATCGGATTCGAATCCCCTCCGGGAAAGAAATAGTATTATGCCAAATGCCCCCAGAGCAGACACCACATAGGTGAAGACATAGAACATGGCGGAAGCCAACCCAACCTGTAATCCAGTGGAAAATCCTAAAAGAACAAAACCCATATGAGCCATGGTCGAATACGCCAACATCCTTTTTATGTTTGTTTGAGCTATCGCTACTAAATTTCCAATACCTATCGACAAAACCCCTAAGATCATAAACATTTGTCGCCACTCAACAGACATTCGACCATCCCCCATTCCTTAAACTAGAAGCCGAAAAACAAACGCAAAGGCTGCTAATTTTGGAGCAGTTCCTATTAACATAGTAACTGCAGTTGGCGCCCCCTGATACACATCTGGCACCCACATATGGAATGGCACTGCCCCCAGCTTAAATGCTATACCTGCCACTAAAAATACCAGACCAAATAAGGCAAGATCCATATTGGCAACACCAGACGTTAAGCTACTTGAAATTTCTGGTAGATATAAGGAACCTGTTGCTCCGTAAATCATTGACATACCGTACAAGAGAAGACCAGATGCCATAGCTCCTAGAACAAAATACTTAATGGCCGCTTCGGAAGATCGTAACAAGCCTCGAGGCAGAGCAACCATTGAATATAGACTAAGGCTGAGCAGCTCCAGGCCCAAATACAAAATTAAAAAATGGTTTGCGGAGATCATGATCATCATTCCAAGCAGGGCAAACAAGGTCAATGTAAAAAACTCACCCCTATATATTCCTCTAGACAAAAGATAGTTGTTGGAATAAATCAACATTGTGAGCACAGAACCACAAGCCGCCAACTTAAGAAAATCAGAGACAGGGTCCGCCACATACATTTCTGAGAACGCATATCGAATTTCTTGAGATTGCCCCAGAATTATAACCAAACCTACTAGGGCTAGCGCTATTTTGGATAAAACAGTAGTAACGGCTTGTGAGCTTTGGGTAAGAAACAAATCTATGATGAGTATCACACAGGCCAACATCAATAACATTAATTCTGGAGCTACTACAAATAATTCATGTAAATCAAAGTTTTCCATAACAATAATTAACTATATTTTAGATATTGCGACATGATCGAGTAATTGACCTACTGTAGAATTTAAAAATTGAGTGAACGCCAATGGGTAAACCCCCATCCATATAACGCCTACTGCTAAAAGCAACAGCACTGACAGCTCCCTTGGATTTAGATCCACCAAAGACCCAATTTTTTGATTTTTTATTTCTCCAAAAACCACTCGCTTATACATCCACAAGGTATAGGCTGCCCCCACAATCAATGTGATACCGGCAGCCGCTCCATACAATAGATTTGCATCAATAGCACCCATTAGAACTAGAAACTCTCCTACAAAACCACTTGTGCCCGGCAATCCAGCGTTCGCCATAGCAAAAAGCATAAAAAAAGACGCGAATATTGGCATCTTATTTACTACCCCACCGTATTCAGATATTTCTCGTGTATGCATCCTGTCATATAAAACTCCGATGCACAAAAATAAGGCTCCTGATATAAAACCATGAGAAATTAACTGAACAATAGCTCCGACCATACCATTAATATTAAAAATAAAAATCCCCAGGGTAACAAAACCCATATGGGCTACTGACGAGTAAGCTATTAATTTCTTCATATCAGGCTGAACTAAAGCCACAAAGCCAATATAAACTATGGATACCAGTCCCAGAAAAATCATAATTGGAGCTAACATATAACTAGCATCAGGTACGATAGGTAAGCTCAACCTTAAAAAACCATAGGCCCCTAATTTAAGGAGTACGGCCGCTAACACCACTGAACCACCTGTTGGCGCCTCCACATGAGCGTCGGGAAGCCAGGTATGAAATGGCCAGATCGGTATTTTGACTGCAAACGCGGCAAAAAAAGCCCCAAAAATTAACAGCTGGGGTAGCAATGGTATTTTAAGTTGATGGTACTCCAGAATTGAAAAACTTCCATTAGATTCCCTATATAAATATATTAAAGCAATTAAGGTTAGCAGGGATCCCAATAATGTATAAAGGAAAAACTTCAAGGCAGCATATACTCTATTATATCCACCCCAGACCCCGATTATTATAAACATGGGAATGAGAGTGGCTTCAAAGAAAATATAGAACAAAACCGCATCAAGAGCTGAAAAAGCCCCGTTTATTAGTCCAGATAAAAATAAGAATGATGCTAAATATTGGCCGATTCTCTCAGTAACTAAATCCCAGCTAGACACAACCACAATTAGAGTGGTCATCGAGTTCAGTAAGATTAGTAAAAAAGATATGCCATCTATACCTAAATGATAATTAACATTTAATCCATCAACCCAATGGGCAAACTCAACGAACTGCATTCCTTGGAACCCTAGATCGAAAGCTTTCCACAAAGGAATTACCAAAACACAACCGGCAAAACTACCAAAAAACGCCACCCACTTTGTAACCGCCGTGTTGCCGAGAGAAAGCACCATTACCCCAGTCACTATGGGAACCCAGATTAACAGGGATAATATAGGATAATCTAGCATAGCGATTTTGTTAAATTAGGCTTGACCAAGAAACCACACTCCAAAAAGGATCACAAGCCCTAATATCATCATTAATGCATAGTGATATATCAAGCCTGTTTGAATTTGTCGGACTATAAATGCCAAAAATCTGGTTGTTTTAGCGGCTCCATTTACCAAAAGATTATCGATAATAAATATGTCACCTATTTTCCACAGCCCGGTTCCCAAACTTCGGGAACCGCTTGAAAAAAACCAGGAATAAAGCCTATCAAAAAAGTATTTTTCCTCAAGTAACTTAACAAAGACCCAAAGTTTCGCTTTCATGGCTTCGGTAACTTCTTTGTTCCTGACACAAAAAATCCATGCGCAAAATATGCCAGTAATCACCAGAAAAAATGGCACCGTCATAAAACCGTGAACTCCCATGCCATACCACCCATTAAAATTAACTAAAGAATCAGCGGTAGGTTTGTGATCAGGGGATACATATATAGAGTCTGACAAAAAATCACCATAGAGCATCGGTTCTATCAGCAGCGCCCCTATGAAAATAGACGGTACAGCTAACATTATTAATGGGATGTATACAACTGGAGGACTCTCATGTGGTATCGCCGAATCACTATCAGTGTTGCTGGCACCTCGTCTATTTCCCTCAAACACCAAAAAATACATTCTGAACGAATACAAGGCTGTGATAAATACTCCTACCAGAACAGAGAAATATGCAAAACTTGCGCCGGGTAAATTGCTTTGGTGGACATATTCAATAATACTTTCTTTAGAATAAAAGCCAGAGAAAAAAGGAAAACCCACCAATGCCAACGAACCAATTAAGGTGGTAAACCAGGTAACAGGCATTAGCTTTCTCAACCCCCCCATGCGGTCCATTCCCTGATAGTGATGCATACCAATAATCACTGAACCAGCAGCCAAAAAGAGAAGCGCTTTGAAAAACGCATGGGTGACCAAATGAAAAAATGCAACCGAATAAGCTGAAGCCCCCAATGCTACCGTCATATAGCCTAACTGTGATAAGGTTGAATAAGCAACAACCCGCTTTATATCATTTTGGACTAGTCCCAAAAGCCCGGTGAAAAGAGCTGTTATAGCCCCTATCACCATCACAAAAGACAAAGCCACCTCTGATATTTCAAATAAGGGAGATGCTCTTGCAACCATGAATATGCCAGCTGTAACCATGGTGGCCGCATGAATTAACGCTGAAATTGGTGTAGGTCCTTCCATCGAGTCCGGCAACCAAACATGCAGTGGCACTTGCGCTGATTTCCCCATAGCCCCGACAAAAAGAAGAAGGCATATTAATGTTATAAGCGAAAGACTATATTCTGAGATATAAAATGCAACCTCACTTGATTTTTGGGGGGCAACATTAAAGACCTGCTCAAAGTCCAGTGTTCCAAAATAAGCCAGAATCAACCCAATCCCCAGTATGAAGCCAAAGTCCCCCACTCTATTTACGAGAAAAGCCTTCAGATTGGCCTCTATAGCTGACTCTTTTTTGTACCAAAATCCTATTAGCAGATAAGAAACTACCCCTACGGCTTCCCACCCAAAGAAAAGCTGTAAAAAGTTGTTGCTCATTACCAACATTAACATTGCAAAAGTGAATAAAGATATATAACAAAAAAACCGTTGGTACCCTTGATCATGCGCCATGTAACCTATGGTATAAATATGCACCATCAACGATACGAAGGTTACAACCAACATCATTGTGGACGATAGACTATCTACTAAGAAACCTATTTCAAATGAAACCCCGCCAACTATAGACCAGGTATATACAGCCATATTAACTGTTTGCCCTTCTATTACTTTTAATAATACAAATCCAGACAAGGTGGTAGCCACAACCATAAAAAATATAGTTACAAAGTGGGCGCCTGCTCGACCAATTTGTCTGCCCAGCAGCCCCGATATAGCACCCCCTATTAAAGGAGCCAACGGTATTGCAATCAATAATAGTTTTGTCATCGCCATCTTAACCCTTTAGGGTTTGTATATCATTAACATCTATGGAACGTATATTTCTGAATAATGCGACCAAGATTGCCAAACCAATTGCCGCCTCTGCAGCGGCGACCGTAAGAATAAAAAAAACAAATACCTGCCCAGCAGGGTCATCAAGGAAATACGCAAACGCAACAAAGTTTATATTGACTGAGAGCAACATCAACTCAATCGCCATTAACAAAATAATTAAATTTTTTCTATTAATGCATATACCGACAATACTTATCAAAAACAAAATACCACCCAGAGCTAAGTAATTTTCTAATGGCACCATTAACGATTCTCCTTCGACTGGGTTTCTTGCTTAGATTCGCTAAGATCTGAAATCATCTTTATACGGGTACTACTGTCTGCGGCAACCTGGTCGCCAACATTAATCGTGCGCTTGTTTTCCCTAACTCTTAGGGTCAGAGCTATCGCCGCCACTATAGCAACAAGTAAAATAACAGCTGCTATTTCAAAGGCATAAACATATTCAGTATATATAAGTCGCCCCAGCTCCTTCGTATTACTGTAACCCACTTCCTTTGGTTCGGGAAAATAAAACCCTTCTAACACAAGACGATAGTCGCTTGACAGTAACCAGTGGCCGACAAACATTGCCCCCAGAAGAATAATCCCCGGCGCTAGCCAACTCGAAAATCTTTTTTTCTCTTTTTCAACGTTAATATCCAACATCATCACCACAAAAATAAACAGCACCATTACCGCCCCCACATAGACCAAAACCAGAGCAATTGCCAAAAACTCTGCCTCCAGTGTTATCCAAAGACAGGAAGTTATAAAGAAGGTTAATACCAGAGACATTGCTGCATGCACCGGGTTTCGGGCGGTGATAACCTTAATAGATGCCAGAATGATCAGCATCGAAAAAATGTAAAAGACAATAGGTGAAATCTGCATAATTAATATTCTCTAATATTTATGAGTCACCCCCAGTTGCACAAATAAAGCTTTATAACGGACTCATCTATATGAAGCATCATCCTCTCTGTCTTTTGCGATCTGATCCTCATAGCGATCTCCAATAGCCAATAACATCTCTTTTGTATAGATTAAGTCGCCTCGACTTTCTCCATGGTATTCAAGTATTCGTGTTTCAACTATAGAGTCGACGGGACAGGACTCTTCACAGAAACCACAAAAAATACATTTTGTCAGATCAATATCGTATCGAGTGGTCCGTCGGCTCCCGTCTTCTCGTTTCTCTGATTCAATATTTATAGCTAGAGCCGGACAAACAGCCTCACAAAGTTTGCATGCTATACAGCGCTCTTCACCATTTGGATACCTTCTTAAGGCATGTAATCCCCGGAACCTTGGCCCCTGAGGTGTTTTCTCCTCTGGAAACTGAACAGTTACTTTTCTAGCAAAAAAGTTTTTTCCCGTTAAAAAGAGTCCTCGTACCAATTCCATCAGAAAAAAGCATCTAAGACTTGCCCAGAGTGTTGTTGCTAACTTTCGCAAATTTATTACCATGGCCACCAATCCGTTTTCATTAGAAGTCCTATCAACACTAACCAAAAAACGGTGACCGGAATGAAAACTTTCCACCCTAACCGCATGATTTGATCATACCTATACCTGGGAAAAGTTGCTCTAAACCAAAAAAAACAAAACATTAGGAATACTACTTTACCTAAGAGCCAGATAAATCCGTTTGATATACCAGGAATCGGGGAAAGCCATCCCCCAAGAAACATTATGGAAGCCATGGTGGATATCAATAACATATTGGCATACTCTGCTAGGAAAAATACCGCAAATGCAGTCCCTGAGTATTCCACATGAGGGCCCGCAACTATCTCCGACTCACCTTCTGCCACATCGAAAGGGGCTCGATTTGTTTCGGCCACCCCCGCTATAAAATAAACTAAGAACATAGGTAAAAGCGGAATAAGGTTCCACCCAAGAATTCCTACTGAGCCACTCTGACTCTCTACAATATTACTTAGGTTTAAGCTACCAGACATCATTAAAACACAGACAAGAGCAAATCCCATTGCTATTTCATATGCAACTATTTGTGCGGCTGACCTCATAGCTCCCAAAAAGGCATACTTAGAATTAGACGCCCAACCGGCAAGAATCACTCCGTAAACCCCCATTGATGTAACAGCCATAACATATAGGAGACCAGCATCAATATTTGTTAGGACCAAATAATCAGTAAATGGGATAACGGCCCACGCAGCTAATGCTGGGGTTAAAGATAAAACAGGGGCCAGAAGAAATAAAAACTTATTTGAATTGTTAGGCACTATTATTTCTTTCAACAGTAGCTTAACAACATCAGCAAATGGCTGAGCCCATCCCCTTAAGAAAGGGATACCAAAAAAGGTCACGCGATTAGGTCCCAATCGCATTTGCATATATCCTATCACTTTCCTCTCAGCCAACGTGGTTAGAGCCACACAAAGCATCACGGGCACCGCTATAGCTAGTATTTTTACAAGGGTCCAGAGCGCTAACATTGCCCCTGAACCAATAGTAGACTCAAAAATATTCATCAGTTACTGCGCTGTTCTAAAACAGCCTGAATTTGAACTTGCCCGCTTAACGGCCCTAAATGACTAGTTTCATAAAAAGCCCCGGGCAATCTAACGGCCCTGTGGGGCACCGCATCATCTTGGCGAATTGTGAAGACAACTTCTTTTTCTCCTTGGCGCAAGGAAATTTTTTGACCTTCAATTAACCCCATTGTCTCAATATCTTTGCCATTTAGTCCTATTGTTACAGCACCGGTCTCCACTACGCTTTGCAAAGGTTTTGATCTTCTGACTATCCCGTCTGTTCGGTATATTGGAATCTCGCCTATTCTTTCGAAGCCCGTTATGTCAACATCAAACTTTGGAAAACCACCATGAATAATTTTATTGCTTAATCTTTTTTCTATATCGCCCATGTGGTGACCCAATTCATCTCTTACATCAGCGATAACATTAAAATCAAACCCA
>MDTG01420128.1_pt1 | contig 11715 bp, 14 predicted proteins | sample 811421 | NCBI WGS metagenome assembly MDTG01 (sample SAMN05326645, study PRJNA326480) | marine metagenome | isolation source: seawater | place: Pacific Ocean: South East | collected 2011
TAAAGATGAATATTAATATAAAACCAAAATAAAAAAAAAAAATTTTTTTTATAAAGTAATTAAATTTTTTATAGTCATAAAAATAAAAATTAAAAAAAGAAAATAATAAAAAATAAATAAAAGTATCAATTATACTTTTATTAAAAAAAAATATTATTATTGAAAAAATAAAACTTAAAAAGAAATAATTATAATTTAAATAATTTATTATTTTTTTTTTTTTTACTTAAGTCTTGAAAACTAAATAATAAAATATATGCAAAAAAAACTAAAATAATTTGAATTTTTGAAAACAAAGCTAATCCTAAAAATAACCCTGAAATTAACAATTTTTTTCTATCTTTTTTTATATAAAAACTTAATAAAAAAAGAGAATTTAAAAAAATTAATGAGATTACTTCTGTCCTGACTGGAGAAAAATTAAATGACAGAAAATTTAAATTTATAAATAATGAAATAGTAATAAGTCCAGATAGAAATAAATTTTTAAGGTAATAATTAAATAACTTATAAAAAGTGAATAGTAAAATCCCTATAGAAAAAATATTAAAAATTCTGAGATGAAAAATAATTTTTTTAATATAATCAATAAAATTTATTTCATTATAAAAATGAACCAATTCAAAGCCCAAAATATTAAAAAAATCAATTAAAAATAAGTATAATGAAAATAATAATATTGGTATTAAACCTGGGTGATCATAAAAGGACTGAGAGTTATTTAGCAAGATTGATACAGAATTTGATAAGATAAAGATATCCATATCAAAATTTACCCACCAGTCTAAATCGAAAATACCCTTTTTATAACTTACAAAAAAAGATAAAGTCAAAAATATTAAAAGTATAAATATATCTTTTCTTAAATTGTTAATCACAATTAGAAATTTTTACCTATAAATATTTCTTTTATTAGAGCTCTTACAAATGTAAGACCAGTTGGAATCGATGGTGCTTGTGAGACTCCAGCAATTCTGTCACTTTCTACAGTTGCAAATTCTTTGATTTTATATCCTCTTTTCATTGATCTTATGGTCATTTGATATTCAATTGCATAATATTTTTCATCACATTTTAATTTTATAAACCTTTCTTTGGTCAATCCTCTAAATCCATTTATCGAGTCTGAAACATAATTTCCGTTATTAAAAAATAAATTTGCTAAAAAATTAAATATGTTATTTGCCCATTTTCTAAACTTTAAAAATTTATCATCCTCTTCATTTCTTGCACCTTCTATCATTCTAGAGCCAATGATTAGATCATTACCCTCATTTAAATAGTTAACAATTTTTTTAACATCTAAAATATTTTCATTTCCATCTGGTGAAAAAAAAATTAATGCATCACATTTTGTTTTATTAAATGCTTCAATTATTGCTGCGCCTCTTCCCTTTTTTTTCTGAATAAAAAATTTAATTTTATTTTTTTTATAAAATTCGATAGATCCATCATCTGAACCACCGTCCATTATAAAAAATTTTATTTTTATTTTTTTTAATTCTCTTTTTAATTTTTTAAAAATTTTGCTCAGAGATAAAAACTCATTTTTGCATAGCAAACACACTTCTATATTCATAACAATTTAATTACAAATATCTTGAATAAGTTGCAACATATATATATTAATAGGTTTATTTATGAACTATAGCGTACCTTTAATGCAAAATGCTTTCTTTGATGAAAAGCAAACAAAAATAAAATTATCTAAATTTATTATTAATAAAAAAAGATTGAGTATGGACACTTACTGTATAAAATTTGAAGAAAGATTTGCTAAATTTCATAATTCAAAATATGCAGTTTTTTTTAATAGTGGAAGCTCCTCAAATTTAGCTATATTGCAAACTTTAATAAACTTAAAAAAAGTGAAGGTTGGCGATGGTATTGCTTTTTCATCTTTAACATGGGCTACAAATGTTATGCCTATTATTCAATTAGGATTTAAACCAATACCAATTGACATAAATAAAGAAAATTTAAACATCAAAGAAGATGTAATTTATAATTTAAAAAATTGTAAAGTACTTTTTGTTACTAATGCACTTGGATTTTGTAGTGATTTGGAAATAATCAAAAAAATATGTAAAAAAAAAAAAATTATTCTTCTTGAAGATAATGCTGAAGCACTTGGCACCATTAATACAAAAAATAAGTTAACAGGTTCTTATGGAGAAATGTCTAGTTTTTCTTTTTTCGTTGCACATCATATGTCTACAATAGAGGGTGGGATGGTTATTACGAATGATTTTAAACAATATGAAATGCTTAAAATGGTAAGATCTAATGGATGGGACCGTCAACTTTCTTTAAAAACACAAAAATCACTGCAAAAAAAATATAATACCGATACCTTCTATTCTAAGTATACGTTTTATAGCTTAGCGTACAATTTGAGACCAACAGAAATAAATGCATTTGTAGGCTTGGAGCAATTAAAAAAACTAAAAAAAAATTTATTACTTAGAAATAAAATTTTTTTTAAAATTTATAAATCTTATTTAAAAAATCAAAATCTTGTAAGCTTGTCTTTCAGAAAAATTAAATTTTTTTCACCTTTCTCTTTTCCAGTAATTTGTAAAACAAAAGTCTATAAAGATAAGCTTTTAAAAAAATTTATAAAAAAAAAGGTTGAGTGTCGCCCAATGATTGCAGGAAATATTACTTTTCAACCATTTTATAAAAATATTTATAATAAAAAAAACTTACCGAATTGTGAGTTTGTTCATAAGAATGGATTTTACTTTGGTATCCATCCAGAAATGACAAATAAACAAATTAATTTATTAAAAAAATTATTTTTATAAAGCGGTCATCAAAAGTAAAATAATTAAAATATTTTTTTTTTAATTAAATTAATATTTATTAAAGAAATCAAAAACCAAAAATAACATCCATTTATATTTGTAAAAAAACTCCCTGTAGTAGCTACTGGAAATAAGAAAACTAACAAACACAAAAAAGATAATTTTTGATTATTAAAATTCACTTTTTTAAATCCAGTAAAGTATAGCAAAAAAAAAATAAAAAAAAGGAACGTTAAAAGACCTACAAGTCCAGTTTCTGATAAAATTTCAAAATAATAGTTGTGAGGATGATTTGAGCAATAATTGATTTGTGAACCATCATTACTTAATTTAATGGAATTTTGTTTTAAGTTGCAAGCTTCTCTGAATGTTTTTATGCCGGTACCAAATATTTTATGATTTTTAAAAATTTCTATTGATTGCTTAACTAAATTTAAATGTGGATTGTCAAATTTGTCATTTTTTTTATGCAAAAGTTGATTTGGAATACTTGCTATTCTATCGCTTATACCCTTATCAAAAACAATAATAGAACCAATAAGTGTGGTTATTATAACTCCAAATACTAGTAAATAATATCTAAACTTACTAAAAAAAATGAATATAAAAAAAATTGAATATAGAACATTTATAAAAGCCATTCTATCACCTGTGATCAATACAATCATAATAGAAAATATTATAAAAAATTCAGATATGTATTTCTTGTATAATTCTTTTGACCTTAAAATTGTAATAATTGAAAAAATTAATAAAAATTTTTGTATATAGTTACCTGCAACAAATTCTTCCCCAAAAGAACCTGAATATCTAAAAGAATTAACACTAATCGATACTGGTTCATATCCAAATAAATCATGTCCAAACAAATACTGAACAAAAATATCAACATTTATAAAAATTAAACAGACCAATACAGAGTAATAAAAATAATTAAGTTTAAAATAATGACTTCTAATTAAATATGTTGTAGCTCCAAAAAAGAGGATAAATCTTAAATATGAAAGAGATTTTAATATCGAGATACTAAAATTAGTTGAAAAAAAGGATATTAAAATATGAACGCAGCAAAAAAATAAACCTAACTGAAAAATTTTATTCTTTAAAACGGAGTAATCTTTTTCAAATAAAATTCTATGAATAAAAAAATTTAAACCAATATATGTTAAAACTATATCTATAGAAGCCCTTCCTATCAAAAAGAATAAAGGTATTAGATAAAATAAATATATTTGATGTTTTATATTAAAATTTAATTTTAATTGTTCATTTATCATTAATTAGAAAATTTCTTTATTAAATAAAAGTAACTTAGAATTTTTAATAAAATCATATGTAATACTAAATTATTAAAATTAAAAAAAACCAAAACTGGAATTACGAGTAATAAAAAATATATCGTAAGAGTTTGCTTCAAGCTTAAATTTTTTATAAGATAATGATGCAAGTGACTTTGATCAGAGGAAAAAGGATTTTTACCTTTAAGTATTCTTAGCAAAAAAACTCTCATCATGTCAATTCCAGGTATCATAAAAAATAAAAAAATAAATTCATAATTTAAATATTCAGAGTTATTGTAAGTATATACTGTTATAAAACATATATACGTTGCTAAAAAATTTATCCCACCACTACCTAAAAATATTTTAGACTTAATATTAAAGTATAATAAAATTAAAAGATTAATTATTAAAAATAAATTCATTTTTAAAATAAATAATTCTGAATAAAATGAAATAAAAATTAACCACACAATTGAAATAGAAATTGATAAACCATTTATTCCATCAGATAAATTAAGGCTGTTTATTAAAAGCAAATAACAAAGAATAGTGAATATTATATTAAATGGAGAATTTAATATAATTATGTTTTGAAGAAAAATAGATTGTACATCTTTTATTATAAATTTTTCACTTAAAGAAATAGAAATTAGAAATATAAAAATAATTGATAAAAGTCTGGAATTAGGAGAAATTGAAGATTTATCGTCAACCAATCCCAATAAGCCATTTAATAGTAAACCGAATCCTATAGACAATATCAATTTAGTTGAAAAATCCTCTCCTATTAAATTGAAAATTAAAAATATAAAAAAGGAAAATAAAAAATAAAAAAAACCTATAAGTGGTGTTGCTTTTTTATGAATTTTTCTTTTTTCTGTTGGATAATCAATAATCTTTAGTTTTTCAGATAAATTAATTACATATTTGATGATTAAAATTGAATATAAAATATATATAACATTTATTAAAATGTTATCACTTAAATTTTGAAAAATATTCATAAATAGAGATAAAATGACCTATTCAATAATTATAGCTAATAAATTTGTCAACTTCAAACTTATAAAAACTATAAAAAGTATATCAATCCAGAAATGTCTAAAAGAAACTGAAGTTATAATTGTTAACAAAGATAAAAATAATAATCTATGTTACATTCCAAATTTATTTTCTAATATTAAATTTAAAATCATTAACTCCAACGATAAAAATATATCGGATGCATTCAACAAAGGTTTGAAAATTGTTAAAAATAAATATGTTTATTTTATTGGTTCTGGCGATACCTTTTACAACGAAGATGTATTAAAAAATATCAAAAAATTTACATATGATAAAAAAACCCAATTAATAATAGGTAAAGTATTAATACACGGAAAACATAAAACTCAAATCTCTAATACTTTTAATCATAAACTTTCTTTATTAACAAAATTATCAATACCACACCAAGGTTTATTTATGAAAAAAGATTATTTTGTTAAATTTGGTAATTTTGATACTAAGTTAATTTACGCAATGGATTATGATTTAATATTAAGAAGTTTTAATAATTTTCCAAAATTTATTTCTTTAGATCAAATTATTTGCAACTGGCCTTTAGATGGAATAGGTAAAAACAAAACCTTAAAAATATTGAAAGAATATAACTTTATTAGAAAAAAGAATAAAATTATTAATTCTTTAGTCTTAGAGATAATTTTTTACTATTCAAAATTAAAATTTATTCTAAAAAATTATCTTAAATTTAATAAATGAAAAATTTATTTTTTGCTCCAATATCCTCATTCTATAGAAATAATTTATACAACGTTTTAAATAAAAAATCTAAATTTTCTGTAATATATATAAATAAAAAACAAGAAAAATTTAGATCAATTGATTTTATAGATAATAGATCAAAATACAAAAGAATAAATTATTATAAATTTGGAATAATAAAAAAAATTTTGTTCTTAAATAAAATTTTACTTAATAAAGAAAAAAAAAATGTTTTTATTTGTGGATGGAATAAAATTGAATATTGGATTGCATTAATATTTTCTGGAAATTCAAAAAAAATTTTTGTTTGCGATAGCTTTGAGAGTAAAAATAAAGTATTTTCCTTATTTAAAAAAATTTTCTTATCGATGGTCGACTGTGTTATTGTTCCAGGAAATTTACATAGAAATTTTATTAAAAACTTAAATTTTAAAAAGAAAATATTTATTACTAAATCCGTAGGTATAATTAAACCTTTGTCTAAAAAAAAAATTATTTCAAAAAATAATAAAATAAAAATTGTATATATTGGTAGAATTTCAAGAGAAAAAAACTTGGAATTACTTTTTAAATTAATTAAATCCTCAAGTAATTTAAGCTTGTCAATTTATGGAAAAGATGAAGAACAATTAGAATCAAATTTAAACAGCTCACTTAAGAACAAAATTGAATTTAAAGGAAGCATACTTAATAAGAAAATAAGAGTTGAAATAAAAAAGTATGATTTGTTAATTCTTCCATCAAAATTTGAACCGTGGGGATTAGTAATTGAGGAAGCAATATACAATGGGACTCCAGTGATAAGTTCAGATAAAGTTGGTTGCAATCAAGACTTAATTTCAAATTTAAGAGTTGGATTTGTATTTAAAAATAATTCTCTTAGATCATTACAAAAATGTATAAAAAAATTTCAAAATTTAAAAAATTTAAAAATAATTAATAAGAATCTATTTTGTCTTAATTATAATTCTTTAAAAAAAAAACATATCAAAATTTATGAGAATATAATGTCTAAATGAAAAAAATTATTTATATTTCTTATTCATTTGAAAAAGGTGGGGCCGCTAAAGCTGCTAATAATATATACAATTGTTTATTAAAAAAAAAATTTAAAGTAAAAAAATATAGTAATAAAAATATTATAAAATATAATTTTTTTGCATTAATAAAAATATTACTTATTAATCTATTTTTTAAAACTATTTTTAGAAGTAAAAAGAAAATTTCCTTTAATTTTTTTAATTTAAATAATTTAAATCAAAGCTGTCAAAATTATGATATTGTTCATTTAAATTGGATAGGAAATGAGTTTTTATCTTTAAAAGAGATTATTAAAATCAATAAAAAAATTATTTGGACAGTGCATGATGATTGGCTTAAAAATGTAATCACTCATATAGGTAATGAGGATAGCAATAATTATTTACCACTATCTTATTTTAAAAGGCAAATTAAAAATGATAAAAAAAAAATTATTTAAAAAAAAAATTACATTTATTGCGCCATCAAATTATATTTTAAAAAATTTAAGAAAAAAAACTAAAAATAAGATTTATTTAATCAGGCATCCAATCAACGAAAAAATATTTAATTATAAAACGAAAAAAAAATCAAAAATAATCACTTTTAATATTGGTGGATCTAATGTCTTCAATGATCACAATAAAGGCTTTAATCATATTGATAAAATTTTGGATTTATCAAAAAAGTATATAAATGTAGATTATAAGTTTATTTTTTTTGGGTCAAAAAATTACAATAATAAATTTAAACAAAATAAAAAAATTCATTTTAAAAATTATTTACAAGCAAAAAAGATTGCTAAAATTTTTTTTATATCTGATTATACATTTGTTTTATCTAAAATTGAATCATTTAGTCTGATCACTGCAGAGTCGCTTATGTGTGGCTGTCCCGTAGTGTGTTTTGATGATAATGCTGCGTCAGAACTTATAACTCATAAAAAAAATGGTTTTTTATTAAAAAGAAATGATAAAGATGCAATTAAAAATTTTTTAATATGGTCAAAAAAAAATAAATATTTTTTTAATAGAAAAAAAATAGCTTCTGATGCAAATATAAATTTTTCTTACAAATCAATTTCAAAAAAATATGAAGAAATTTATGACAAATTATAAAAAAATTTCTATTATAACTGTAACTAAAAACTCTCAAAAAACTATTGAGACAACAATAAAATCATTTATTAAACAAGATTACAAAAATAAAGAACTTATTCTTATTGACGGAAAATCTTCAGACAATACGATTTCAATAATTTCCAATTACAAAAATAAAATATCCAAACTCATAAATGAAAAAGACAAGGGTATTTACGATGCTTTAAATAAAGGATTTAAAAATTCTAAAGGTGATATAATAGGTATTTTACACTCTGATGATAAATATAATAATGAAAAAGTACTAAGTAAAATTATGAAAGCGTTTAATAACAAAAACGTATCTTTAATTCATACAAATGTAGATATAAAATATAAAAAATTTAAAAGAATATTTGCCTCAAAAAAACAATTCAAAGATGAGGACTTTTCAAAAGGCTTGATGCCTCCTCATACTGGAATTTTCTTTAAAAGAAAAATTTTAAGTCAAATTGGCTATTTTGATTTAAGATTCAAGTATGCTGCTGATTTAGATTTTATAATAAGATGTTTTAAAAGAAAAAAAATTAAGAAAAAATACTATAATATTAAATCAGTTAAAATGTTAAGTGGTGGTAGATCGACTAAAAACTTAGTTAATATAATATAACAAAACATAGAATGGTTAAAAATTTTAAATAAGAATAAAATAAAGTATAATATAGTTACTTTTTTATTTTATAAATTTATTAATAGATTATCACAAATAATATGAAGTATTTAATAACAGGAGTAGCAGGTTTTATTGGTTTTCATTTGGCAAAAAATCTTTCAAAAAAAAATCAAGTTTTTGGAATAGATAATCTTAATGGCTATTATTCTAAAAAAATAAAAATTGAAAGACTTAAAGAATTAAAAAAAAATAAAAATTTCAAATTTTCAAAAATCAATCTTTCTAATTGGAAAATGTTAAAAAAATTCTTTAAAAATCAAAAATTCGATGCAATTATTCATCTTGCTGCTCAACCGGGTGTGCAATACTCCCTTAAAAATAGAAAAAGTTACTTTGATAACAACATAAAGGCCCAATTTAATTTGCTTGAAATTATAACTGAATTCAATGTAACAAAAAAATTTATTTACGGGAGCTCCTCATCTGTTTATGGAGAAAAATCAAATAAGAATGAGACTTTTAATATCGAAAAACAAGAATCTTTCTACGCTACATCAAAAAAAATATGCGAAGTAATGACCAAAAATTATTCTGATTTATACAAATTAAAATCTACTGCTCTAAGATTTTTTACTGTATATGGGCCTTATGGAAGACCAGATATGTCTCCATTAATTTTTTTGAAATCAATTTATAATAATAAAGAGATTAATTTATACAACAATGGCTCATCTCTTAGAAGTTATACGTATATTGACGATGTGGTAAATTTTATAAATAAGTCAATTAAAAATAATTTGTTTCTAAAAGATAAAAAAAATTATCATAAAATATACAATGTGGGTAATAAAAAAAATATAAGTACAATTAATTTTGTTAAATTAATTGAAAAAAATTTAAATAAAACTTCTAAAGTTATTAAACTTAAAAATAGAAAAGCAGACATTATAAACACAAAAGCAAATATTAATTTGGCTATTAAGGAGTTAAAAATAAAGCCCAAAATTAGTGTAAAACTTGGTGTGAAAAAAATGTGTGATTGGTTTAGAAACTCATCAAATAATTTTAAATAATTTTTTTGATAAAATAAAATTAGCAATTTTTAAATCATTTATATTATGGATGTCTAAATAGTCAAAATCATGCTCATAAAAAATGGGTTTATTTTTTTCTCCAATTCTTTTTCCTTTCATAATTACTGAAGCTCTTGTAGCACAAGCTAATCCTGTATCTTCTCGAAAATACTTATTTTTTAATTGTCTTGGAATTCCATATTTTTCTTTTGTGATTCTCAAAGTTTTTTTTCCTTTTTCTTCCCAAATATTTTTATAATATTTTTTGGCCATAAAGGCTGTATCAATTTTTTTATTTTTTTTTAAAGTAAGTATACATTTATCTATCATCCACAACTTTCTTAAGGGTTCAGTAATTTGTAGATAAACTATTATTGATGGACTAATTTTTTTATTTTTTTTCATAAACATCAAACAATGTTTTAAAGCAATTTCAGTTGTTGCTTTATCATTGGATATTTTTTTTGGTCTTAAAAATGGTGCTTGGACTCCATTTTTTATTGCTAAATTTTGGATTATTTTTGAATCTGTTGAGACCACAATATCATCAATTAATTTACTTTTTTTGGCTAATTTTATTGTATGCAAAATCAAAGGTAGTTCATTCAATTTTTTTATATTTTTATTTTTAAGACCTTTTGAATTTTTTCTTGCTAAAATTATCGCCAGTACAGTCATGATATTTTTCAACTATTTCTTAAAATAGATGATTGTTTATCAACAATATTAAAACTATATTTACCAGATATTAGATCACCAGATTTCATATTTACAAAACTTGTAATTGTACCTAATCCAAATAAAGATTTTAAAATTGGTTTTTTAAATTTTCTGTTTTTTAAATTTTTTGAAATTGGAATATATTCATTTAATTCTTTATTATATTTCCAATTAATTGAATAATCCTCAATTACTGGTATAAGAGTATCACACCCTTCTTGAATAAATTTATTTAAACTTTTATTTATAATAACATTGGTCAATGATTTATATGAAGGATTTAAATAAACTATTAATTCAGGAATATTTTCTACTTTTTTACTTATTGTGGAATAAGCTATTCTGAATTTTTGATCTAAGGAATATTTATCTAAATTTTTTATACTATAAAATAAAACTTTTTTATTTTTTATTTTTTTGTCATCAGAAAAAATATGTATTTTATCGATAAGTAAATTTTTTGTTAAAAAATTAATTTTTTTTGAATATTCATAATTTTTATCTTTTTTACTTATAAATATTAAACAATCAATTTTTCTGTTCTTTGGATTAAAAAAAAAACGGTTTATTTTTTGAGAAATTATCAATTTTATTTAAAACTTTAAATGTAGAATTAGATCTATTGTTATCTAAGGCATGATGTATTCCATGATGATGAAAAACAGCTGCATTTGCATTATAATAAATCTTATAATTTTTTTTTTGGATTTGTTTTGCCCACAATCTGTCTTCTATATTTGATACAGCCTCACTAAATTTATATTTTCTCCAATATTTACGTAATATTACACTATTAGCATTATGGAAAAATGGATCTTCTGATTGTAATTTATTTTCTTTTCCAAAAGTTATTAATAAATCTCTTACGTCATTTGCGTTTGAATAACTTAAGGGCAATTGTCTTCCATATGAGGCAATGATTTTTTCATTTTCATTAATTTTAGAAATAAGATTTTTTAACCAATATTTATTTTCAGGAATACAATGAGCTGATAAAAAAACTAAATATTTTCCTATCGCTAAATTACAACCTTTGTTTAAAGCAGCTCCAGGAATAAATTTTTTAATTTTACAAATTTTTTTTACACCATAAGATTTTGCAATTTTAATAGTATTATCAACGCTATTATTATCTACCAAGATTATTTCAAAATTATTTATTGTTTGCTCGTAAATAGATTCCAGAACTAATTTAATCCACTTTTCCTCATTTTTTGATCTAATTATTAAGGAAACTAATTTTTTTTCCATCTACCTCTATAATTTTTATAAGTATCAAGCTCAAATTTTTGTAAA
>MDTG01102799.1_pt1 | contig 11714 bp, 9 predicted proteins | sample 811421 | NCBI WGS metagenome assembly MDTG01 (sample SAMN05326645, study PRJNA326480) | marine metagenome | isolation source: seawater | place: Pacific Ocean: South East | collected 2011
TAGCACTCCATAGTATTTATTATAAGGTGGTCCCTCTCTCTCTCTCTCTCGATGTTCTTTGAATTTTTGTTTGTCTCTTTTTCTTCGTTTCGTTCGTCTCTCTTTCTTTTTTTTTTCTTTCGTTTTTCTTTTTCGTCGTCTGTATTTTTTTTGTCAGAAGGAGGAAAAAGAGGAAGGACCTTTGTCTTCGAGAAAAAACACCCGACCCGAAAAAGGAAACCGAACGCCACATTTAGACAGAGAGAGAGAGAGAGTAGAGAGATAAAAATGGTGACTCCGTTGGTGAAAACGAACAAGATCAAGAAGAAACCCAACGGGTTCACGCGTTATCAATCCGATACCGCGAAGAGAGTTTCGGTACGTCTCTTTTTTGAGTGCATTTCGACGTCCGCGCGATGTGTCCCTCTGCCCGCTTATTCCCACGGGAGAGAGACATGGAGAGGTCTTTGTAGTCTTGGAGGATAAATGCGTTTGCGAAGTAGAAAAGAGGGATGCGAAAGCGTGAACGTGTGAAATAAATGCTTGTGCATTCATTTTAATCGTTCTCTCGAGATGTTGCATGCATGCATACCCTTCTTTTACGTGTTCGAGCGCGCGATTTTTCCTCTCATTTCGATGCCGCGAAGCCCTTGTCGGGGTGCGAAAGCGGATGGCATAATTTTATTCATACGCATTCGTCCTAAACTAACCCTCTCTCCCTTCTTTTTTCCCTTCTTCCTTAATGACAACAGACGTCTTGGAGACGACCGAAAGGTATCGATTCTCGCCTCCGACGTAAATTCAAAGGTTTGCCGTACATGCCGAACGTCGGTTACGGCACAGCCAAGAAAGCCAGACACGTCTTGCCGAATGGTTTCTTGAAGTTTGTCGTCAAGAACGTCAAGGACTTGGACCTCTTGTTGATGCACAACAGAAAATACTGCGCGGAAATTGCCCACAACGTCTCTGCGTTGAAGAGAAAAGCTATCGTCGAGAGAGCGGCGCAATTGAACGTCTTGGTAGTGAACAAGGATGCACGCTTGCGCTCCGAAGAAGACGAATAAATGTGTCATTTGCACACGTTTGCGTATTCTTCGAGTTAGATTTTTTGTAGTAGCATAGTAAAACAGCGAGAGAGAGAGAGGAGACGGGTGTATTGGAGACAGTAGACGGAGAGAGAAAGTTGTGTGTTGTAATGTACCACGATGCGACAACTTGACCTATCACATGCACATAGATACCATACATAGCGAAAGTCTTGTCTTTTTTCTTTTTTGGTTTCTCGTACTCGTAAAAATCAATTTTTTGCTCACACAGACACGAAGGAGGAGTCGTGTAATTTAGAGGAGGAGGCGGAGGCGTACGTATGTCGTCATGATAAATGGTCTCCAGTGGCGCGAGAGGATCGCCTTCCTCTCTTCACGAAGAGGTGGTAGAGAAATACCCGAGTTTCGACACGCTGAGAGACTCTACCGCGATTGAATCGACGAACAGTTTAGACTTGAATAAAGTGTTGAATACCCCGAACGAACGTGGAAACGGAGGAGGAGAAAAGAAAAAGGGGAGAAAAAAGCAGTCGATTTTGGAGGAGTGCGCGGAGGTCGTTTTGAACGAAGGGAGACGAACGCGGAAGAACGGGACCAACGAAGATCGCGTCGATGGTAGTGGTGGCTACGAAGAAGTTCCTGAACCGCAAATTGTGTACCTCGTGAAGAAACTCGCAGCGTTAGCTGCTGCCAGAACACGAGAAAACGATGACGACATTCGTCAGACGATTAACGGCCATCATCAAAATGGCGCCTCAAATTGTATTGCAACGCAAAAACAAAAGAGAGATTTCGAAGACGACGACGATGAGTTCAATGGAATCGAAACGGACGAAGAAGCCGATATCGTCATGATGGTATTCGAAACGATCGCAGAGAGAGAATCGGCCCTGCTGAGGGAAACGTGCGCGGAAAGTTTGGGTTTACTCTCAAAAGCGTTTCTTGCCGTCGACTCGATGTATGAAGAAAAGTTGTTGGAAACTGCGTTTGTTTTGTTGGAAGACGACGATCCAGACGTCGTAAAAAAGACGGAGGAACAATTTGCGGTTATTTGCGAGAACATAACGAAATATTCCATAGATCAAGTATTAATACCGCACGTGATTAACGTGATGATTAAAGAGAACGACGAACAGTTGCGAATATCTTCGTTGAACGTCTTGAAGAATATTTTAGTCGGAACCGGAAATGGAATTTCGTTCGTTGAAACGTGTTACTGTGGTGGTGGAGTAAATAGTAGCGATGAAAATCATAGCGGTGACAAGGATTTGAAAACGATGGATGAGATGATTGAATGCTTCTCGAACGCTTCGCAGGATGAAAATTATCGCGTGCGAGAGACATTCATACAAAATGCAGTGGAAGTAGCCATACGATTGAAAAAGATAATACCAACGGTGGATGAACCGAAATTGAGCGCGACGATAGAAACCCATACGAAAGTTTTAATCGATGGAATCGTTTTGTTGTGTGAGGATGAGAATTGGGCGGTTCGCTTCAATTGCGTGAAATCGCTCCATGCATTGGCAAAGCTTTCCTTATACGACACCGAAAAGTCTGCCATCACCGATATTAATACCGATAAAGTGTTGGACTTGTTCGAAAAGCTTTCAAACGACGTTTCAAAGAAAGTTAAACTGATGACGTCATGCGAGCTTGGCAACATCATCGCCTCTTTGCTACCTGGAAATGTCAATGATGCAAAACTTTCCGGAATGATTCAGCGGTATTGCGAAACGGTTCGAGAAATGAGTATGAACCGTAGCAGTGCGAACGCGAAGGATGTTGATATTGAACAGATTCGGATAAGCTGCGCGAGTTATTTTGGTGCCATGTGCAAAAAGTTAGCCCCGATGGGAAAGTGGGACGACATTGTTGAAGCATTTAGATTACTTTCGTCGCGGCCGTTGCCGTCCTCACCCATCGACGAAGGCACTAATAATAGCGATCCGAATTGGCTGTTTAATTCAAACGCTCACAAAGCGAGACTTGAAATCGCAAAGTCGCTGGAAACGATCGCAAACTCGCTTTCTGGTGATGACGTAGTCAGGGATATCCTTCCTGTTGTTGAAGCGACGTTTCTGAACGATTCCAACGACGAGGTGAAAATCGTAACCATCTCGCAGTTACATCACCTCCTTCAAAAGAAGTGTTCGGTGACGATGAAGAATGAAAGTACTGCCAACGAAAGTAAAAATACGTCCATACGGAACCTCTTATCTTCACTTGCGGAAGATTCCAGCTCTTATGTCCCCCTTTCTCCTTCAAGGTCCAGGAAACCGGGAGCAGTGGCGACGGATTCTGTGGGAAGTTGGAGAGTTCGACTTGAATTGGCTTCATCTCTAGGGAACATCTCGAACAATATGCCGTTTCAACCACAACCGTCTTCTCTTCTTTCCATATCTTTGAAGCTTTTGAAAGACCCGGTGAACGACGTGAGGAAAGCGGCGAGCTCGATGGACTCTTTCTATTTCGTGTTCAAGAACAGTTTACCCTTACTGTTTTCGGAACCGCCGACATGGTCTTCGTCCAGTCGCACCGAATACAAAGACGCTTCAAATGCAATCGAAAGCATCATTAAAATGGCCTCGAGTAAGGTTTGGACGGAGCGCAGAACGTTTGCTGAGTGTTCCAGACGCGCGCTTCTCGCTTTAGGCAAACAAGAAGAGAAAATTCAAAATCAAGACAAGAAACTCCTTCAAATGCAAAACACGTTACTCACAAAACTGTGTTTTCTCATGACATCCGATGCGGTTTCGAGCGTTCGTTTGGCAGCTTTAGAAGCGTTGGCGGAGTTGATTTCTAGAGATAATTCGTTAGCGGACGATTCGATCGTTCTCTCTGCGCTCAAGAACGATGGAAACAAGGACAGTGTTGGATCGAACGCCATTGTCGTAGAAGCCCGAACGAGACTGTCAAACGTAATTAACGAAGTGAGCTTTTCGAAGATAAGCGTCTCTTGATGCAAATCAAATAGAACACAATGTATACTATTTTTTATAAACTAGAAGGGAATAAGAGAGAGAAGAGAGAGAGAGAGAGAGAGAGAGAGAGAGAGAGAGATTAGCGCAGCTGCTGTATATACTCTGCACTTATCGTATAACGGAGTACTACTCTAGTATAAAACAAAACAAATGCTTTTACTTTTTTACTGGTACACGCCAACCTCTGCCGCTCTCACCACGCGATCGTGTAGTCTATACCCAGCTTTTGTCACCATGGCAACGGACCCTGGCTCCTTCTTCGTTTCCCCGACTGGGACGTTAAACAACGCCATGTGTTCGTTTGCGTCGAATGGTTCGTCCACGGGATCAAATTTTACCAACCCATGCTTCTTAAATCCGCTACTCAGTTGTCTTTGCGTCAACTCTACGCCTTCTTTGAAACTCCTTAAGAGAGTTTCCAACTTACCCGCGTCGTTCTTCGCTTCGGCGATGATCTCTTCCGTTACCGTCGCGCAAGCTCGGTCTATGTTATCCGCCACGTCTAATAAATCTTTTGCGAAGCCTTGCACCGCAAACTTCTTCGCGTCTTCATTCTGTCTTTGCGTTCGCGTCCGTAAATTTTCCATATCCGCTAATGTTCTCAGATGTCTTTCGTTCAATTCGACGATTAAAGCGTCTTTCTCTGCCATTTCGTTTTGATCGTCCTCTTCTTCTCCTTCTTGTTCTTGTTCGTTTCCTTCCTTCTCTTTGGTTTCTCCTCCTTCTGTGGCTGCTGCTTCGCCGTCGCCTTCTCTCGGCTGCTCCTGCTCTCCCCCGGTATTTTTGGAGAGCAACGTCGTGCTCGTGTTCATGTACCTGCTGCTCATACGCGGCGGCCACACTCCTTTGGATCCATTGGAAAAAGAAGCAACCACTGCACTCCTCGCAGACGTTGCGCTCGCACGATTCGCTTGCACACCGCTTCCCCTCATCATCGACGAGAGGCACCGTCTCGCGACGAGCGCCCCGGTTTCTCTCATCGACGATGATGTTGATGATGATGATGCCGACGGTGATGATGACGGCGCCGTCGATGACACCAACAACGATCCAATCCGTCTTCTTAATAATAAAAGTCGATGCATCGGCGTCTCTCTCTTTCTTCTCTCTCTTTCTTCTCTCTCTTTCTTCTCTCGCTCTCTTCTGTCACACCAACAACAACACTACCACGTAGAAAGCGTTCTTCTTCTTCTTCTTTTGTGTCTTGTTCTTTGTTCTTTGTTGAAGGGAAAAACGAAAAACGAAAATTTTTTTCCCAAAAATAAATTTGACAAAAACCCAAAACCCAAAATTCTTTTATCAAATTCTTTTTCTCTTTCCTTTGTCATGTGTCATGTCCAAAGAAGAGGACAATTCTTTATTAGGACAAAGAAAGAAAGAAAGAAAGAAAGAAAAACATTACTATTAAAAACGTGGAGTACATTAGTGTCTCCTCCTCCTCCTCTTCCTCTTCCGTGTAAAACGAAACGAACACCACGACGGAGAGACATGACCACTCTGGCGGAAAGCTTCTTGGCGGATTTGGACGATTTATCCGACGACGACAACGACGACGCGGAAGAAGACAACATCAACAAGGACGAAGTACACAAGGACGACGACGACGACGACACCAACGGATTCGCCGACGTCCATTCGAACGGGAGTGAAAAGAAAGGAGAACAACAACATCATCAACAACAACAACAACATGAACGCGTGAAGAACGAGTTCTCGAACGCTCTAGAAAAGTGCACGAAATTGTTAAACACGGAACGATACAAGAGAACGATAGGAGACGTCGAGCAAGAAGCGGCGAATGAAGCCGCAACACGTCAAAAGAAAAAAATTAAGAAAGAAGAAGAGGAAGAACAGAAAAATTTGTACAAGTTGATTTTAGATTGCAACGCATTAACCGTGGACATCGACGATACCATCGTCTTCATTCACAATTACATCAAAGATAAATACAAAACAAAATTCCCGGAGTTGGAATCGTTGGTGCCACATCCGATCGATTACGCCAGAGTGGTGCAAAAAATAGCAAACGAGATGGATATTATGAGAGTCGATTTGGAATCGGTGTTACCATCGGCGACGATTATGGTCGTCACCGTGACCGGGTCGACCACAGACGGAAAAGAATTGAGCGATACAGACTTGGAATTGACGTTAGAAGCGTGCGAACGGTTGTTGAAGTTAGACGACGATAAGACAAAACTGTTCAAGTTTGTAGAAAAGAACATGGAAAAGACGGCGCCAAACTTATCTCAAGTTTTGGGAACAGATGTCGCTGCTCGAGTTATGGGATTAGCCGGAGGGTTAGAGCTCTTATCAAAAATGCCCTCGAATGTCGTACAAAACATAGGGAACGGAAAGAAGAAAAATATCGCCGGTTCATCGTTACAAGTGCTTCAGAAATCCGGCGATGTAAATGTTGGCTTCATTTTCCAATGCGATTTGATTCAGAAGAAAACCCCGCCGCCCTTGAGAGTAAAAGCGGTGCGATTAATTGCTGGCAAGTGCTCTTTAATGGCCAGAGTCGACGCGTTTGGCCAAGATCCAACTGGTGAAACTGGGAAGAAAATGTATGAAGAGATCAAACAGAAAATTGAAAAATGGCAGGAACCTCCGCCGGCGCGCACAGAGAAACCATTGCCGGCTCCGGGCATGATTCAAAAGAAACGCAGAGGTGGTAAACGCATGCGCGCGATGAAAGAACGATACGGAATGTCTGATATGCGTAAACAAGCGAACCGAGTAGGTTTTAACGTCGCTGAAGACGAAATCGGCTACGAAGGCGAAGGTTTAGGCTTGCTCGGCAAAAGCGCCGGCGCCGGCGCGGCAAACGGTAAGCTCAGATTCCAAGAGAAGAAGGCGAAAATCGGTAAATACGCGCAAAAAGGATATAAAGGTGGCATGGGTAGCGGTTTAGCGACATCCGACGCTTTATCAGGCATGAGCTCTTCGTTAGCATTCACGCCCATTCAAGGCATTGAGTTGGTCAATCCAACGGCTGAAAAGGAACACCGAGATAGTCAAAGCGGCACCGACTCCGTGTTTAACGAAAAAAGAGGGTTCTTCTCCGCGAAGAATTAATATATATATATATATATATACATATGAGTAGAACAATACCAATCAATACTAATAGGAATAGGAATAGCGTGGTGTTGTGTATGAATATCGTACGAATCGTAGCAGGAATCACAACGGTTGACTCTACCAGGGAAGGTACCTCTTCATACGTTTTATCCATTTTTTTTATATCTAATCAATGGATGCAAAAAATATATAATTAATTATTCAGATAGAAACTGCGCACAAAAAGTCACGCGCACTCTCTGATTTGTAGTAAACATGTTCTCCGTCGCGTCTACGTCCTTCTCTTCTTCCTCTTCTGCTTTTGCTTCTGCTTCTTTCAGAGAGAAGACCCTTTTGAAGAAGAACACGAAGGCGACCATCGGGACAAATCATCCTCAGAATACGTACAATCGTAATCGTCTTTCTCAGAACAGACGAGCGACGACGTCTCGTGTCGTCGTTCGTGCAGAAGTAACTTCATCTTCATCTTCCAGCGATGACGAGAACAAACAACAGTGCCCTAAATGTTGCGGATTACCAAAAGATGAAATGCAATGCGATGGAACCGGGAGAATTCAAGGCGGATTTGCTGCCATTCCTTTGTTCTCGTGGTGGCCTATTAAAGCGTATAGGCCGTGCCCAGGTCTCATTCAAAGTGGCGGGACGTACACGAGGAAGGGCCAAGACGTAGACTCGATTCTTTGGGGCGAAAAAGGTAGAGATTAATTTTTTGTCATGTATACGCACTATTATTCGCGCTGTTGCTCTATACTTTCATAACTGCTATTACTATCGCTACTACTACTACTACTACTATTATTACACAAACGCATACTTTCTCATCGCGCGCCAGCGTCAGTTGTCGAAGAATTCACCGCCGTCGTCCCTAACATTCTCGCCTCGTCTCCGTATTCATTATCATCTTCATCTTCAACAACAATCAACTGCGTGAAGTTGTTACTAAATTGAGACCCAATGGCTAAATTTTGGGTCACCTCTTCCCCCAAGGCTTGCAGTTCGGCGCCTTCTAAAGATTCTTCCAAAACCAAACCGTGCGTTTCCGGGACCAACGTACATGTCAACACTGCTAACAAGGCGAAAAGCGCCAAGACAATCGAAGGAAGTTCGGGAGAAATCACGCGTAAAAACAACACTTGCGGCGCACTGATTGACCCTATGCGTCCAATCATCGAACACGACCCCAACGCCGCCGATCGAACGATGGTCGGGAACAACTCTGTGGTGTATAAATACACGACGTTGAAGGAACCGCTAATGCCGAATCGACCGACAAGAGCAAAGAATATCCTCTGGTTTCCTTTCGAGAAACCGCTAATGAAGGCACCAAGCCCACTCAGACCCATTAAGGACATCAAAGTCGTCCGTCTCCCGATAATATCTACCGCGATTTGCGCCGCGATGTGAGATGGAATCTCCACCAATCCGCTCAAGAAATTGTTCATATAAATCGATCCGGCTAAATTTCCGACGTTTAAAGATATCCCATAATAGATTAACCCGTTGCACGCGAACACGAACGCCATGCACATTAATCGCACCTTCAATTTCTTATGCGGGAAAATCGCGGATACGTTTACGTTTTCTGTCTTTTCCGGTTCTTTCAAATCTGGGAGTCGTTCAAACGTCAGGCGTCCATTCTTCTTCGCTAAAAACTCCAAAACTTCTTTCGCCTCGTCCGGTTTCCCATTGGCTAATAACCATCGAGGACTTTCTTTCAAGAAGGAAAAAGTGATTAACACGTATCCACATCCTATTAAAGCGCAAAAAAAGGAATACGTTCGCCAACTCTCTTGCATCAAGTATCCGAAAAACGACATCAAACAAATCCCGAGCGCCCACCAGTATTGGGTGCCGATACCCATGATGCCTTTCCATTTAATCCCTAGCGGTTCCGTGCACAACACGAAAGACGCGACGCCAATACCTCCGACGCCAAACCCACCTATAAATACAGCCACGAAGTATTGAGAGTACGACGTCGACATCGACGCTAATCCGGCGCCTAAGGATGAAGTCAGCACCGCGGCGTACACTCCGGTTCGTCTTCCTTTCACGTCGGAGAGTTGTCCGAGCACGCCAGCTCCGAAAAAGAACCCGAGAAAGAACATGGACGACGCGAGTTCTATTTTATATTCGTCTTTGCATATTAAATCAAACTCAGAAACGATCGATTGTTTTTTGTTCGTCCATCGCCACATTCCTTCCGAGGTGGACGACATCGTCTCGTTCGCATTCGTGGAAAAAAAATCATTCAGCGAACACAGCACGGATAAGTCGTCCTCGTCCGCCTTCGTTTTCACGTCCAAACAGTGCGAATAGAAAGTCTTGTTGATGTTGTTGTCGTCGTCGTCGTCGTCGTCGTCGTCTATGCATTCCCATTCCGGCGTTCGTTGCGTAAACACGGACACCAGAGTCAAAAAGGCGGCCGGTAACCACGCGCTCGAGGAGAGTAAAAACTGTTTCACTTGTCCTTTGCCTATTTGCCCGACGTACGCGTCGAACGCCTCGTCCACGGTGACCTCGTGTTCCCTTCCTCTTCCTCTTCTTCTTCTTTCGTCGTCGTCGTCGTCGTCGTCGTCTCGGTGGTGGTGATGGTCTCGTCTTGCCTCCTCGACCGGTTGGGGGACGTCCGGAGACGACGACGTTTCGGATGCCATCAATCACACCAAAAGCGAAGAATGAATGAATATACTCGTACTCGTAATGAATGAATAATGAATAATGCGATGAAATTTAATACTTTTTGATAAAAATGATTTCGAGGAGGAGGACTCAAACAAAAAAAGGAAGGTGGTTGGTCCCTTTTTTTTTTGTCCTTCTTAAAGAAAGAGCTAAAGCCGTCGGTCAACACATCATCGTCGTCGTAAAATCGCAATCATGGGTCTTCGACGCGCGGTCGGGAGAGTAGCCTTGGAGGCGACCGCCGCTGGGAGAATTCTCGTTGGGAGCTCGACGACCTTTGTCACGTCGTCGTCGTTCCAAAATTCGTCGCACAATCATCATCATCATCGTCGTCGTCACCAAAACTTTCCTAACAACCACACTTTTTGTCTGACTCAAAAAGGGAGTCAACGACACAACTGCACGAAAGCGACGTTACCAGACCTTCCGTACGATTTCTCCGCGCTCGAACCAATCATTGACGCGCAGATCATGGAAATTCATCATCAGAAACATCACAACACGTACGTCACGAATCTGAACGTCACTTTGGAGAAAATAGCCGAAGCGGAACACAAGAACGATATTTCTTCGTTGATCGCGTTACAACCAAACTTGAAATTCAACGGAGGAGGACACGAAAATCACTCGTTGTTTTGGAAAGTCTTGCAACCAAAAAAGGACTACTCAGATCCAGAAGGCCAGCTGAAACAAATGATCGAGAGAGACTTTGGATCGTTCGAGAACATGAAGAAAAAATTCGCGGCGCAAACGGTGGCTGTGCAAGGCAGCGGATGGGGATGGCTCGGTCTGAATAAAGAAACGAAAACATTGCACGTGGTCACGACTGCGAATCAAGATCCGTGCATTACGACCGGTTTGGTGCCTATTTTCGGCGTGGACGTTTGGGAACACGCGTATTACTTGCAATATAAAAACTTGCGTCCGGATTACGTGAACAAAGTTTGGGAAATCGTCAATTGGAAACAAGTCGAAGAGAATTTGGTTAAAGCTTTGATGTAATACGCGATATACACGCACGCGTAATAAAAGTATCTGTTTTACAAAGCTATCGTTTGCTACGTCATAATTGACCGTTCTATGAAGTATATTGTTGTTGTTGTTATTATTTGTCGTTGTTGTTGTTGTTGTTCATTCCGTCTCCATGTCGTCGTCGTCGTCGTTTCCTTTGTCTCCGTCGTCTTCTCCTCCTCCTTCTCCTTCTTCGACGATAACATCGTCACCTTCCGTCCCGTCGTCGGTTAAATCCATGATTACTTTCACGCAGTCTTGTCGATCATTGTGCATGGCTTCATCCATCGGCGTTCGATTGTTTTTATTCAGCGCGAATGCGATATTTTTCCCTCCTTTTTCCAATAAAAATTTGACCACTTCCGAGTGTCCATTGAGACAAGCCCAATGTAAAGGCGTCGACTCGTCCGTTGCGTTCGTTTTCGCGACGTCCGCGTTGAAATCTTCCACCAGCATTTTGACCGCGTCCAAGTGTCCGTTCGCGGAGGCGAAGAAGAGTGCCGTTCTTCCTTGTTCATCCTCCGAGTCTACGAATCGATGACGACGATTCTTCGACGTCGGATTTTTGTGTTCTTCAGCGGAGGCGGCGGAAGAGGAGGTTGTTGTCGTCGTCGTCGTCGTTTCGTCGAGAATGGTTTTGATATCTTCCGTGTCGCCACATCGCGCGGACAAGAGCAACACCCCGATCAGTTCTTTCTTTTCTTCCTCGGTGAATGCGCGTTGTTGTTGTTGCTCCTTCTTCTCTGCCGACATATATATATATATAGTGTATATCTCTCCTCTGTCACGATATTACGCGCTTTTTTATTCCGATGATGATGATGATGATGATGATGTTTCTTTCTTTCTTTCTTTCTTTCTTTCTTTCTTTCTTTCTTTCTTTCTTTCTTTCTTTACACTATATATATATATATATATAGTGTATATA
>MDTG01442494.1_pt1 | contig 11714 bp, 9 predicted proteins | sample 811421 | NCBI WGS metagenome assembly MDTG01 (sample SAMN05326645, study PRJNA326480) | marine metagenome | isolation source: seawater | place: Pacific Ocean: South East | collected 2011
AACCGAGCAAACCCGGCAGGAACGCTACGACCTGCTGAATGATTATTACGATGCGCGCAAGACCAACGCCCAGCAAAAAGGCGACACCGCGCCCTACCATGCACTGCCACCATCACAGCTATATTTGGTGCCGGAGGCATGGCAGAAGCGCAGCGCGCAACACCCGCAGCTTGAATTCTCCCCCTTCCGCCCGCCTGAGAATGCGCCTGAGCAGGCAGCGCAGCTACCCCTGCGCCATAGTCAAAACTTTGCCTCGGTGCGTCAGCAAAAAAACGGCGATGTGTGGGCAGCCGTCAAAAACACCGTGCGCGATGCCGCCAAACCTATCCTCTTCACCTCCAACAGTCCCGGCAGCGCCGAGCGCTTGCGCAAAATGCTGGCCGAGCATGGTGTAAATGTGCAGGAAATCACCCATTGGCGCCAGACACATAAGCTCACCACCAAAACGCCCGGCCTTGCAGAACTGGCGATAGAACGCGGCTTCGAAACCCCGCAATTGCTGGTGTTTAGCGAGCAGGACATTCTGGGCGAGCGTATCATTCGCACCCAGAAACGCCGCCGCAAGTCCGAAGCCTTCATGGCCGAGGCCGCTACCATCAGCGAAGGCGAGCTGATTGTGCATAAAGAGCACGGCATTGGCCGCTTTGAAGGGCTGATTACACTCGACGTCAACAACACACGCCACGACTGCCTGAAACTTGTGTATGCCGGCGACGATAAATTATTCCTGCCGGTTGAAAATATCGACATGATCAGCCGCTATGGCAGTGAGGACAGCGAAAGCCAACTCGACAAGCTGGGCGGAGTGAACTGGCAAAAACGTAAAGCCTTGCTGAAGAACCGTATTAAGCTGGCCGCCGAAGAATTGCTGAAAATTGCCGCGCGCCGCCTGACGCGCCCTGCCCCGCAATTAACTCCACCGCAAGGCCTGTATGAAGAGTTTATCAGCCGCTTCCCTTATCAGGAAACCGAAGAGCAGCTGGCTGCCATACAAGATGTGCTGGATGATCTGGCCAAAGGCACGCCGATGGATCGCCTGATTTGCGGCGATGTAGGCTTTGGTAAAACCGAGGTGGCTATGCGCGCTGCTTTTGCAGCGGCGAGTGCCGACAAGCCCGTGCAAGTGGCCATCATCACCCCCACCACACTGCTTGCCCGCCAACACTACAAAAACTTCAGCGAGCGTTTCAAAGATTTCCCCATCACGGTGCGGCAGCTCTCGCGGCTGGTTTCCACCAAAGACGCCAAGCAAACCCGCGATGATCTGAAAGAAGGTCGTGTAGATATCGTGATTGGCACGCACGCCTTGCTGAGCAAACAGGTGGACTTCAAAAAACTGGGGCTATTAATTGTTGATGAGGAACAGCATTTCGGCGTGGCACAGAAAGAAAAGCTGAAAAAAATGCGTTCTCAGGTGCATGTGCTCACCTTGTCCGCGACCCCGATTCCGCGCACACTGCAAATGTCGCTAACGGGCGTGCGCGAATTATCACTTATTACAACGCCGCCCGTAGACCGTCTGGCTGTGCGCAGCTTTGTCATGCCCTATGACGAGCTGGTGGTGCGCGAAGCAATCCTGCGTGAGTATCACCGCGGCGGCAAAACCTTCTATGTGACGCCGCGCATCAAATACATGGCCGAGCTTCATAGCCACCTGAAAGAGCTGGTGCCAGAGATCAAAATCGCTGCCGCCCACGGTCAAATGACGCCCAAAGAACTCGATGAAATTATGAACGAGTTTTACGATGGCAAATATGATCTGCTTCTCTCCACCGCAATCATCGAGTCGGGCATCGACATCCCCACCGCCAACACCATGATTATTGACCGCGCGGATATGCTAGGGTTGGCACAGCTTTATCAGCTACGTGGCCGTGTGGGGCGCAGCAAAACCCGTGCCTATGCCTATTTCACCCTGCCGCACCGCAAACAGCTGACCAACAACGCCATCAAGCGTCTGGAGGTTATGCAAACACTCGATACGCTGGGTGCAGGCTTTAATCTGGCCAGCCACGACATGGACATTCGCGGCTTTGGTAACTTGCTGGGCGACGAACAATCCGGCCATATCCGTGAAGTGGGCGTAGAGCTGTATCAGCACATGCTGGAAGAAGCCGTTGAAAAAGCCAAGCGCCAGCAAACCGGACAAGACGATGCAGGCGAAGATGATTGGAGCCCGCAGATAAAACTGGGCAGTTCGGTGCTTATTCCCGAAAGCTATGTAAGCGATTTATCGCTGCGTATGGGGCTATATCGCCGTGCGGCCAGCCTGCACGATGAGGGCGACATTGAAAGCTTCGCGGCCGAGCTGGTAGACCGTTTCGGCCCAATGCCGGAGGAAGTGGAGCATTTCTTCGAGATCATTCGCATTAAGCAGCTGTGCAAGAAAGCCGGCGTAGAGCGCATTGACGCAGGGCCCAAAGGCGCTGTCCTCACCTTCCGTGGCGACAGCTTCCATAATCCGCATGCCTTGCTCAAACATATTGCCGCGCACCCGCGCAACTATAAACTACGCGCTGACCAAAAGCTGGTGGTGCTGGCTGAGTGGAAAACGCCCCGCGAGAAAATGCAGGGCGTCAACCAATCCATTACGCAAATTGCGCAGCTCGCCGCTTAAAACGCGTATTGCCAACCCAGCGTCAGCCGATAGTCGGTTTCCAGCTGTGGGCCATCCAGATCCTGATACACAGGCACACCAAACTCGAACGCCAGGCGGTGGTCTTTCAACCCGCCATCCTGCGCCAGCAGATTCACCCCTACCAGAGCATCCACACGCGTACCGCCACGCAATGCCGGATCAGCGGTGGCAATCATCATCGGGTTCAACTCTGGGTCTGCGCCGTCAATATCCTCCCAATGCGTGCCATCCAGTCGTGCCGACACCGACAGATATTCGTTGAGATTACGCGCCAGCCATGTGGTGGCGTGATAGCTATTACCCAAATGATAATCTTCGGAGTTGTCATACAGCCGGAATGTGGCATCGGCCTGCCCGCCCAGCGACCAGCCATCCATATTATGCACATAGGTCAGGCCAAGCATCGGGTCAAACGTGCCCGAGCCTAACTGCATAGGATAAGGCAATTTGGCATTGGCGTTCATAGGGGTAGCACCACGCTCGTCAATGCTGCCCGTCGGCAGGCTTACGTTGAAATTGAGGTGAAAGACGTCGCGGTCATCCACATCATTCAAACGATACATACCGCCCAGCTTCACATCGCCCAGCCCTTTGGTTTCAGTCGAAAACTGCATGCCCATACGGGTCACATGATCCATCTGCTTGCGCACATAAGGCGCCATCACCATGGCGGTGAAATCATCGCTCACCCCATACATCAAGCCAAACATGTGCATTTCCATGCGCATTTCCTGCGGCGCCACCATATAGTTCGACAGCACCTCCGACTCACTCAAACGGTCTGTGCCGTCACGGTTGCCGTCCATCATCATGCTGCTATAGCGATAGGACGTCATCCACTCGCCTTCTTTATGCATGTGATCGCCCATCACCCCAATAGGGGCATGACCTGTTGGCAAACTCTTAAACGAAGATAGATCCTGTGCATGGGCTGCACCAGCCATTGCGCCTGCGGCCAGCAGGCTTGTCATTACAAAACGCATAATTGTCTCCTGTAGCGTGTAATTTGTCTAAGCAAAAATAGAAAATTAGACCGCTACAGGGGGCGCACGCGTGTGATAGCACCGCGAGGCGTGATTCTGCCACTGCATCTGTTCGGGCACATCACGCAGCCTTTCAGCCGGCAGGCTGGGAGCAGCCGCATGCGCCGAAGAGGTCGCAGGCAGAGATATCACATTGAAATAATTACATACCGGACAATCGATCTGGCGTATTTCGGGCGCGCCATTTTCATCAACCTTGTCACTCAGTTGAATATAACGCAGACCATTGGCGCTACAAATCGGCATCGCAAAGGCCGAGGCATTATGCCCATACAACGACGCCATGAGCGAAAAGCTAAGCGGCAACAACCACTTAACCAACCACATAACGGCCATGCCTCGGGCAACCATGCGCTTTGCGTTTGTCATGCCACTCTGTTACAGCACACCGCAATTTTGCGCAATCATATTTGCCTGTGGACAGATAGGCTGAGCGCCACTTTAAGTCTTGCCAATGCAGAAACTCCAACTATACTGCGCCTTTCAACGATATGATGACTTATGAGTGACGATCTGTTTGTAGGCGGCAACGCTAAGAAAAAACCCCAGCAGGAAAGCTATTCCGCGAAGGATATCGAGGTTCTCGAAGGGCTGGAGCCCGTTCGCCGTCGCCCGGGTATGTATATTGGTGGCAATGACGAGTCCGCCATGCACCATCTGGTCAATGAGGTGTTCGACAACTCGATGGATGAGGCGGTAGCCGGCCATGCCACCCGTATTGAGATCGAAATTGGCGAAAATAACACCATCACCATTCACGATAATGGGCGTGGTATCCCGATCGATCCGCACCCAAAATTCAAAGATAAATCAGCACTAGAAGTGATCCTCACCACCCTGCACGCAGGCGGTAAATTTAGCGATAAAGCCTATTCCACTGCAGGTGGCCTGCATGGTGTGGGTATTTCGGTAGTCAACGCTCTCAGCGAGCTGCTGGAAGTAGAGGTGGTGCGCGATCAGACGATTTATCGTCAAACCTACGAGCGTGGCACCCCCACGACCAAGCTCGAAAAAATAGGCACCATCAAAAACCGTAAAGGCACGACTGTTACCTTCCGCCCTGACGAAGAGATTTTTGGTAACAAGGCGCGCTTTCGCCCTGAAAAACTCTACAAGCTAATTCGTTCAAAGGCGTATTTGTTCCGTGGCGTAGAGATTCGCTGGCAATGTGCTGCGAGCCTGCTGGGTGAAAACAGCAAAGTCCCAGAGCAAGAAACAATACATTTTCCCAATGGCTTGGCTGACTTTCTTAAACTAGAGCTTGAAGGAAGAAAAACCGTCACCCCTGAGCCCTTTGCAGGCGAAGCAGACCTTGCAGACGGCAAAGGCCGTGTGGAATGGGCAGTGGCATGGCCGCTAGATCAGGATGGCATGGGCAGCTTCTTCTGTAACACCATCCCGACCCCTGAAGGCGGCACGCACGAAACAGGCCTGCGCGCAGCGATCAATCGCGGCATTAAATCGTTTGGCGAGATGACCAACAACAAGAAGGTGGGTCAGATCACCGCCGATGATATTTTGGGCGGCGCGGTCGTTATCCTTTCGCTCTTCATCAAAGACCCACAATTTCAGGGTCAAACCAAAGACAAGCTGGTAAGCAACGAAGCTACCAAACTGGTGGAAAACGCAATGCGCGACCATTTCGACCACTGGCTCAGCGGCAATCCTGACAGCAGTAATGCCCTGCTGGAACATGTGATTCGCCGTCTGGAAGACCGCCTGCGCCGCCGTGCTGAAAAGTCTGTGGCACGCAAGGCCGCCACGCAACGCCTGCGCCTGCCTGGCAAACTGGCAGACTGTACACGCAGCAATGCCAACGAAACCGAGATATTTCTGGTAGAGGGTGACTCGGCGGGTGGTTCGGCTAAACAGGCTCGCAACCGTGAAACACAAGCGATTTTGCCGCTACGCGGTAAAATTCTGAATGTGGCAAGTGCTACCTTGGATAAGATTCGCGCCAATCAGGAAATCTCTGATATGATTCTGGCGCTTGGCTGCGGCTCTGGCAGCCATTACGACGAATCTGCACTCCGCTACGACAAAGTGATCATTATGACCGATGCGGATGTCGATGGGGCACATATCGCCTCGCTGCTGATGACTTTCTTCTATCAGGAAATGCCTGAGCTAATCCGCAATGGCCACCTCTACATTGCGCAGCCGCCGCTTTACCGTTTGACGCAATCAAACAAAGCCTATTACGCGCAGACCGACGATGAAAAAAATGCGCTCTATGAAAAACTGTCCAAGGGCAAAGGCAAAATTGAAGTCGGCCGATTCAAAGGTTTGGGCGAGATGACCGCGCCACAACTGAAAGAAACCACCATGAACCCGGCAAACCGCGCCTTACTGCGCGTGATGATCACCGAAGAGGAAACCGATGCTACGGCCGAGCGCGTGAATCAATTGATGGGTAAAAAGCCTGAGCTGCGCTTCCAGTTTATCCGCGAGCAAACAGAGCTGTACGGCGAACAAATTGCTGAAAAGCTGGACTTATAGCCCTACTCTTCCGCTAACAATGCCTCTACTTCTTCGGGTGTAAGCGGGCGATCTGCTCCTGCCGCACTTTCTTCACCCTCTCCACTGTCAGTGGCTTCAGCCTGTGGTTGCGCAGGCGCTTCCATTTCCGCCTTTGCAGGCGCCTCTACTTCCGCAGCCATCTCAGACTCAGGTTCAGGCTCAGGCTCAGAATTTGCAGCCACTGCTTGCGGTTCATCCGCTGAACTATTCAGCTCTTCCTCAGGTTGCGGCTCAGCCATTGCATTATCACCTGACGTCGGCGGCTCATTCTGCAGGGGTAACTCCACTGTTTCCTTTGAGCTGACTTCTTGTGCAGGCTCTTCGTGAGTAGCTTGCGATGGTTTTGTCGACAAGTCTGCAATCGTCATATCCTCGAACGCAATTGCATGCACTTCACTTTCATCATGTGCGGGCTCAAAATATAAAATCTTTGAATCATCCGACTCTTCACTCAAATCGGGCTTCAATTCCATCGGATCTTTTACAATATCCAGCAACGCCTCTTCAATCGCATTATACAAACGCGGGCTCTCGCGCATCACTTTGACGATCGATGAAAAACCCGACTTTTCAATTGCCTCTGCGGCTGTCATCGCTTCGATAACATCATATTCTTTAGGGCTACGATACACACGGTACAATGATTTCTCGCCCTGCGCCCATTCTTTACGCGGCACAGCAAGCGACAGCACCTTATCTTCTACAGATGAGACACTTTCCTGTGTTGTATCTTGTTGTTCACCATTCTCTGCCATAGCGCACCTTGTTATTGCTTTTTGTTATTAGAAGCCTTTCCACTTCATGCCACCAATAATATACTCCACTTCGCCATTCTCACCCAGTGGCAACATGCTGGAACGATACTTCACCACGATACTATTGGAATTCGTAAACTCCGCATCTTCCATTACCGGCTGTTTTTGTTCCACCACTTCGTCAAATTTGTGCTCCAGCGAAACGCTATACGGGTAGACCAGCTTTTCGCACACTTCTTTTTCGTTCTGGTCATCGCCATAGGCCGAAATCAGATCCTGCCCCAAATACGTATATTGATAGGCTTTGCCGTCCTGCTCCTCAACTTTAACCAAAAAGCACGACTCCCAGATATCACTAATCTCATCCGGATCAATATCCACCTCCGACGGAAAAGCACGGCCATTCTTTTTACTGTCCCAATACTCCTCCAAACGCTCATGAATACGCTTGGATTGGGAAGAAAATACAGGGTGTTTAGCAGCAGACATACCTTTTAATCCTATCTAATGTGCCCTTTAGTATAGCGTAATCAGCTATGTTTTTCCAACACCTTACCCGCCAGATATAACGAGCCACATACCAGTATGCGCCCGCCGGTTTGTTCCAGCGCCGCACTGGCCTGTTTAACGGCAGATGCAATATCTGCGCCAATTTCGCACGAAATGCCCAGTTTTTCTGCTTCTTGCGCAATCATATCCTTGCTCTGACTTGCCGGCTCATTGGGAATATCGACCGCATAAAGCTGGCGCAACACAGGCGCTATTGAGGTTAAGAACCCCTCGACATCTTTTCCTTTCACCATGCCACAGACCGCAATTAATGGTACATCCGGGCTTTCACTGGCCCAGTCGGCCACCACTTCACCGGCTGCAGGGTTGTGCCCGCCATCCAGCCATAATTCCTGCCCCTCGGGCAACATCTCCACCCATGGCCCGGCTGTCAGGCGTTGCAGGCGCGCTGGCCACTTGGCATGCGACACACCCTCACATAATTGTTCAGCTGTCAGCCCTAGCTTATCTTTCAGCACTTCACAGACCGCCACTGCCATTGCAGCATTCACCACCTGATGGCCACCTGCCAAATTCGGCGCCGGGCATGTGACGCCATCTTCCTCAAACGTAACAGCAAAGCCTGATGGCTGCGCAATCAACCGCCAGTCTTTATTGAAGAGATAGAGCGGAACATGCCTGTTTTCAGCATATTCGGAAAGAATCTCCACCCCACCCGGCAATTGTGGCCCGGCAATACAGGGCGCCCCTTTGCGCATAATACAGGCTTTTTCATAGGCAATTTCGCGTATGGTCTCGCCCAGAAACTCTGCATGGTCTTTTGTGATAGGCGTGATAACCGTCGCCAACGGCGCGTCCAGCACGTTAGTCGCATCAAATTGCCCGCCCATGCCTGTTTCCAACAAGCAATAATCCGCCTCATGTTCCGCAAATAGCTGAAAGGCCGCCACGGTTGTCGCTTCAAAAAAGGTCAACGGCATCTCCTGCGTGCGCGCCTGAATATCCTTCAGCACAGGCAGCAAGGTTGCATCATCCACTTCGTTGCTTGCCACCACTATCCGCTCGTTAAACCGCACCAGATGTGGCGATGTATACACATGCACCTTTTTGCCCGCCGCCTCCAATATGGCGCGCAGAAACGCCACCACTGAGCCTTTGCCGTTGGTGCCGGCCACATGGATGGTTGGCGGCAATTTGGTATGCGGCGCGCCCACCGCGTCGAGATACCGCTTAATACGATCCAGCGACAGATCAATCTCTTTCAGCTCGGGATGATAGAGCGTATCCAGAATAGCGCTTATATCAGGATGGGTTGCGTCGCTCATAAAGCGTCCAGCATGGCTTTGTGTGACGCGACATCATGCACCCGCAGATACTCCACACCATGCAAAGCCAGCATGGCAGAGAATGCGCAGGTCAGCTCATCGCGCTCAAACGGCTCACCATCACTGAATAATGACATGAAGGATTTGCGCGAATGGCCATAGAGCAAAGGCAGGCCAAGTTGACGCAAACGCCCTGCTGCCTGAATCAGCTCTAATGTCTGACGAGGTGTCTTACCAAATCCAAGCCCGGGATCTACAATCAGGCGCTCGCGGGCGATGCCTGCTTCTTCTGTCGTCTCCAGCAGGTCTTCCAGCCATTCCACAAACACGGTCTCCACATCTGCATCTTCGGGCAGCACTTCGTCTTTTACTACCGGCACCGACAGGCTATGCATCACTACTATGGGACAAGTTGCGTCGGCCAACACACGCCGCATCTCTTCATTACGCAAGCCTGTCACGTCATTGATCCAGTCGACATCTTCTTCCAGCGCCCAACGCGCTGTGGACGGGTGACGCGTATCCACACTCACCTCCACTCCGTTGGCGTGCGCCATGCCCACAATCTCGGGCAACAGCAGCGAAAGCCGCTTAAATTCTTCATTGAAATCGATCGGCTCTGCGCCGGGGCGTGTACTTTCTGCGCCCACATCAATCACATTCGCACCATCATCGATCAGATCCTGTACGCGCTCCAGCACCTCTTCGCCTTCATAATCCCCACCATCCGAGAATGAATCCGGCGTCACATTTACAATCGCCACCAGCTGACTCATGTTTACGTCTCCCACAACACAGCGCTACGCGATGGCAACGCTTCAATTAATGACTCCACACGCTTGCCCAAATGCTCGCCCTGGCCTGGATGGCGCCAGTCTGGTGCAATGTCCCGCAAAGGCAGCAACACAAAGTCGCGCTCATGCATGCCAGGGTGTGGCAAGCTCAATTCCGTATATGTAAGGCTCAGCATGCCATAACTCAATATATCCACATCAATCTCACGCGGCCCCCAACGCCCACGCGTTTGCCTGCCGCAAGCAGCCTCCACTTCTTTCACTTTTTCCAGCAACAACAGCGGCTCCGCATCGGTCTGCACCTCAATCACGGTATTCAAAAACGCAATGTCCCAGTCGCCGGGTGCATTGGCAGGCAGCATGGCAGGGCTCTCATAGATAGGCGCCTGTTGCACCACCCTCACCCCAAGCGTATCAAGCTCGGCAATGGCGCGGGCGATGTGAGCTGCACGATCCCCCAGATTGCTCCCCAACCCTAAATAGATACCCTTCATAATTTCCTTCAAATAGGCTTTCCAAACACCACATAGTGTGGCACACCCATGCTATGCAATACGTCTACGTCAATAATCAGTGCGTGCCAAGCGAAGATGCGGTTATACCAGCCGACAATCGCGGCTTTCGCTTTGGAGATGGCGTATTTGAAACCATCGCGCTGCATAATGGCCACCCCTATCAATGGGACACGCACATGCAACGCCTGCAAGACGGCTTGCGCACTTTGCGCATTCCAGCCCCCACGCAGGACTTGTTGGGCGCTGCGCGCACCCTCATCGCGCGCAACAACATGCAGCAAGGCATCCTGCGCATCAGCGTGGCACGCGGTGGCGCAAGTCAGGGCTATAAACCTACTGACACACAGGCCGCACCCACGGTGGTTATACACACAATGCCAGCCGCACCCGCCCCGTCATCCCTCGCCCTGCTGCTGAGCGAATGCCGCAAACCGCCCACCACGGCACTACCGAGCCGGCACAAAACAGCCGCAGGCGGCCTCAACAGCACACTTGCGCTTTTGGAAGCCGAAGCACAACAGTGCGACCAACCACTACAGCTCTCCACCGCCGGCTTTATAAGCGAACTTGCCTCTGCCAACATTTTCTGGCGCATCGGCTCGCGCCTCTACACACCCTCGCTCAGCTGCGACTGTTTGCAAGGCACCACACGCGCCGCCATCATGCGCCTCGGCCCTTACCCTATCGAGGAAGCCGAGGCCTTGCCGTCTGTGTTGCAGGATGCCGACGCAGTCATTGCCTGCAACAGCAGCTGGCCCATAGCCCCCATCAGCACACTCAAGCCGCTAGGCTGGCAGTGGCACAGTCAGACTTTGGCTGACGAGTTGAGCCAGCTTATCATGCAAGACCGTGACGAGCAGTGCCGTGGCTGACATGCAGGAACGCGCTACACTTAGCTATATCTCACCGCTGGAAGCAGCATCAGCACTGGTTGGCGCAAATGAACCCTGCGCCCTACTCTATTCAGGCCTGCAAATGCCCCATTCAGGTCGCTTTTCTTATCTGGCGTGGGACCTTGCTGACACCATAGAGGGGGAGCGCTGGCAACCGCTGGCCGACACACTCAGCAACAACCAGCCATGGCACAGCAATGCATGGTTTGGTTATTGCGCCTATGAGCTGAAAGACCGGCTGGAACAGCTGCCCGATGTGCCGCCTGCCCCCATCAACATACCACATCTGCATTTCATGCAGTTCAACAAGCTGCTGCGGTTTGACCATATCACTGGCACGCTCACCTATTTCAGCACAACAGAAGACACGCTCAGCTGGCCACCAGCACACGTAGCGCGCAGCACCGCTTTGCCCGAAGTCGCCAACATCCACTCCAACATGGATCGCGCGCGCTACATACAAAGCGTGAAAGACACGCTGGAGCAGATCAAGGCAGGCAATTTCTATCAGGCGAATATTACACGTAAATTCTTTGGCACATTAGAAGCGCCACCCGATTCGCTCGCGCTCTTCAGCGAATATCAGAGCGCTCTTCAGCGTCTCGCCGAGGGACCTACGCTCCATCTCCCTCCTCCTCCAGCCGGTCAGTCGAGGCGAGGTCGCCTCTCGCGCGCATACCCTGAACCGCAGCACCTCATCGCGCTCCAGCTCCTCGCGACG
>MDTG01218971.1_pt1 | contig 11713 bp, 9 predicted proteins | sample 811421 | NCBI WGS metagenome assembly MDTG01 (sample SAMN05326645, study PRJNA326480) | marine metagenome | isolation source: seawater | place: Pacific Ocean: South East | collected 2011
GGAGACGGTCATCCAAGCCTCCATTCAAAGCATTCTTGGATGCTGTCAGATACATTGGTCAATCATTTATCAGAACGAAATTTGTATATTTACCATTTAGAAAAAAATAAAAAAATAGACCTAGCTTCTTTTTTTAGTCCTCCCCATTTACAGCAAGAGATTAGATGCGATTTACATCCAAGGTGGTCCAGTAACGGGCAAAAAGTAATTGTTGATACAGCCCATTTAGGCTATAGGTCAATGGCTACCATTGATATAAAAAAAATATTAAATACAGCATGATTATTTATTAAGAAATGAAGGATTTAGAAATAGAATGCCATTATGTTAATAATTTTCACGAAACCTGTTTATGCTTTTATATAAATTCGTAAACTTTCAGCGACTAATAATGCAATCAATTTTTAAAAAATATACCCAGCTTATACAGAATTATTTTTTAAGCTTTAAAAATCCGACAATATTGCACGATTGGACCCATGAAGGTTTGAAAAAATCACATGAAATATGTTTCAAAAAATTTCAAAAAATTCACAGTGATAGAATAGTAAAGAAAGATGGAATAGAGTATGATAAGGGTTTTAACATTGTTGATGATGATGGGTATAAAATTATAAATCTCAAGCAATCCAAAGTACTGACCCAAGCTGTAAAACACTGCAGGAAAAATTTTTCTGCTAATCAGATTATAAGCCAATGCAGCAATGAATCAAAACAAGATACTTTGCTTTCAATGTCGATAGATTTAAATAATGATAAAAATAAAATTGTCAGGGATTTAGCAATATCTCCAGATATTATCGGTCCTGTTAGTCATTATTTAGGAAGTGTTCCCATTATATTTGGTTCATATGTGTGGTTCTCACCAAATGATAAAAAAATATCATTACTGGGTTCTCAATTGTTTCATTTTGACCGCGAAGATATTAAACAAATAAAATGTTTCATTCCCATTGAAGATATTGATGAACAAAGTGGCCCTTTAAATGTTATGCCAGCAAAATATACTCAAAAATTCATGCAATATAGAAAAGATAACAAACAGGATTTATCGTTAAAGCAACGTTTTACCGATGAAGAAGTTTTTAACGTTGTTGGCAAAGATAAAGTAGTTAAAATGACAGGAAAAATGGGTGATGTAGTGTTTGTTGATACAACAAATTGCTTGCATTACGGTAGCCGCTACGCCTCAAAACCTAAATACCACATTACACTCCATTATATATCTGCTTTTAGTAGAAAGTTATACAATCAAAATGCAAAAATTCTAAAAACTGATTTTAATCAAAACAGCAATTTGGAAGAAATGCTCTTTGAAATAAAAAGATAAAAGATAAAAAATGAAGAGAAATATATCTTTTTTAATGGGTATGTTTATTCCAGCACTTTTTATGGCATTAATTGCTATCCCAAACTTAATTATATTTTATCAAGGTCACGAGTTTTTATCGCCTCAAGAAATAGCCAAAAAAATGCATGATAGTGAAGAATGTTTAGTCGGCCTAGCATCTCCAAGATATAAAAGCTTTGATTATAAGAAAATACTTTATGATATTGAAGCACCTGATGTTATTTCGCTGGGCTCATCAAGAGCCATGCAATTTAGAACTACTTATTTTAATGAAAACTTTTTGAATATGGGTGGCATTGTTAATAACATAAAAAAGTTCGAAGAGGTAAGTAATGAAATGCTCAGTCGACATATACCCAAAACTATTTTTTTAACTTTAGATTTTTGGTGGTTTCACGAAGATGCTCGAATAAAAGTATATGAAAAAAATGTGGGTATTCAACAACGCTGGACTGGAACATTGCAAAGTATTTTTTTACCGTTAATGTGGTTTTTTGAAGGAAAAATTAATATCACACAATATTATAAACTACTGAACCTGAAGGATAATTGCCATATTGGCTTAACGGCCATAGTTCGAAATGAAGGATTTGAGCATGATGGTTCATATTTTTACGGTGACAGATACATAAAAAGTAGGGGCGGACAATTTCAGCAAGAAATAGATAGAATAAAATCATCTAAACGTGAGTTTAAACATGGCACACATATACAAAAAGAAGTTTTTTCAAAATTTCTGGAAGTTGTTAAAAAATGGCAAGATTATGGCGTTGATTTGTATATAATCATTGCTCCTGTTTCTCCGCAAGTTGAGGGTTATATGAAAAATTATAACTATCAATTCATCAATAAATTATATGATAATTTACTTGAAAATTTTGATAAAAAATATGTATACAATTTCCATTCTGCAACAAAAATTGATTCGCCAAATTGCGAATTTATCGATGGTACTCACCTCGGTGATATAGCAAACATTAGAATGTTGAAAAAAATCTATCAAAACAATCCAATTGACTCTATTAATATCAAGGCTATTAATCAAGCTTTGCAGACAGAAGAAAACAGAACAATACATTCAGCAAACTTAGACCGTTATATGCATAATAAAAAAGAAATAGATTTTCTTGAATTAGGGTGCCTGAAATAATATCGTGCTATTTAATTCTGTAGAATTTATATTTATTTTTCTGCCGTTAACCTTAATATTATTTTATATATTCAGCGGTACTCGCCAACTTATTGTATTGATCTTTGCGTCTTTATTTTTTTATGGTTTTTGGAACCCTATTTATGTAATTTTATTGTTAGTATCTATTGGTTTTAACTACACCATCGGCAAAAGTATTTTATTTTTTCATCAGGATATTAAAAAACAGTTGGTCTTAAGTTTTGGTATTGCTTTAAACTTGATATTATTAGGATATTATAAATACGCTAATTTTTTCATAGACAATATCAATATTGTTTTTTCAACCAATTTTTTTCTTGAGCAAATTATATTGCCTATTGCTATATCGTTTTTTACATTTCAACAAATAAGCTATCTAGTTGATACATATAAGAATCGTGTTTGTTTTCATACATTTTTAAAGTATTGCTTATTCGTGATTTTTTTCCCTCAACTTATTGCAGGCCCAATTGTACAGCAAAAATATGTTATGGACCAATACAACGATAAAAGATTTGGTGCATTTGTATTAAGTTCTTTTACTATCGGTATTGCCTTATTTATTGTGGGATTAGCAAAGAAAGTTCTCATTGCTGATAATCTAGGCATTTATGCTAATCTGCTATTTGATGATGCGTCTCAGTTACAATATATTAGTTTTTTTTATGCTTGGGTTGGCTCAATCTCATTTTCTTTACAATTATATTTTGATTTTTCAGGCTACTCAGATATGGCATTGGGGTTAGCCATGCTATTTGGTATTAAACTGCCTGTTAATTTTTACTCACCCTACAAAGCATTAAGTATTATTGATTTTTGGCGGCGATGGCATATGACTTTATCTGATTTTTTAAAGAATTACCTTTATATTCCTTTAGGGGGAAATAAAGAAGGCAAGGCAAAGCATGTAAGAAATATTTTTATTGTAATGCTATTAGGCGGATTATGGCATGGCGCAGGATGGGGTTTTATTATTTGGGGAGGCCTACATGCTGTGTATATTGTTATAAACCATTTTTTTAGATATATTTATCAAAATATGAAATGGCAATTTAATGAAAAAATTATATTTAAATTATTTGCTTTTACTTTGACTTTTATTTGCGTTGTCATTTCATGGGTATTTTTTAGAGCTGAAAAATTGGAACATGCTAGTCACATCTTAAAATCTATGTTTGCATTTAATGGCATCACTGTACCAAAAGTACTTATTGATAAAGTGCCAATATTAAAAGATTCTGGTTTTATTGACCATGCAAAAGTGGGGGATACATGGCTTGGTATAATACAAAATGAATATTTACTTTTCTTGATCCCTGTATTTTTTGCTTGTATCATGTTGCCTTCAAGTATGTCTTTTTTTGGCTGGTTGAAAGAGAAAAATAATAGTATAACTTTTCAACCAAACTTTTTATATGGTGTTATTTCGTCGCTCATGCTTTTTGCATCTATACTATATATTGTTGCAAAGGCTTCATCAGATTTCTTATACTATCAATTTTAATGGAAAATAGTTTTTATATAGAGAATAAATTTATCGCAAATAATAAGTCTGCATTTATTATTGCTGAAGTGGCTCAAGCTCATGACGGTTCTTTGGGCGCTGCACATGCTTACATAGATTTAGCAGCTCGTGCGGGTGCGGATGCAATAAAGTTTCAAACACACATAGCAAAAGAAGAATCAACTATGGATGAATCTTTTCGCATTAATTTTAGCTACCAAGATAAAACAAGATTTGAATATTGGAAAAGAATGGAATTTTCTGAAACTGAATGGTATGAATTGGCAGTACATGCCCGTGATGTTGGTTTAGTTTTTATGTCAACTCCTTTTTCTATTGCTGCTATTGAGTTATTGGAAAAAATAAATATACCAGTTTGGAAAGTTGGTTCTGGCGAAGTAGGTTTTGAACCAATGATTGCAGCTATGATAAAGACTAAAAAACCAATTATTGTCAGCACAGGTTTAAGTGATATGTCTGTAACAGATAAATTGTGCATTTCATTGAAGGAAAATAAAATCAATTTTGCAATTTTAAATTGTAAAACAGCATATCCAAGCCAGCTTGAAGATGTTGGTTTAAATATGTTAGAGATATACAAACAAAAATATCTTTGTCCAGTTGGGCTATCAGATCACACTGGAACAGTAAACCCTGCGATTGCAGCCATTGCTCTTGGGGCTGCTGTTATTGAAGTACATGTTGTTTTTGATAAAGATATGTTTGGTCCAGATACAAAGGCATCCTTAACAGAGAAAGAGCTGAAATCTGTGACAGATTTCAGAAATGCTTTTGATATTATGCAAAATAATCCAATGGATAAAAAGAATTTGAGCAAATTGGATTATAAAAATAAAAATTTATTTGGCCGAAGTATAGCTTTACGTGATAATTTAGAAAAAGGAGATGTTATATTACCAGAAAATATTTTATGGAAAAAACCATCTGGAGGTATATCTCCTAGTGATATTGATAAAATCCTCTACAAGAAAACAAGTCAAGCTGTTCAATCAAATAGATTATTACAATGGTCAGATATTGAAAACCAAGATTAAATTATAAGCAATGAAGATGAAAAAAAAAGCATGCGTAACTGGCGGTGCAGGTTTTATAGGTAGCCATATGGTGGATTGCTTAATTGAGCGTGATTATGAAGTGCGTATAATTGATAATTTATCGGGGGGTCATGAACAAAATTTAAATCACCATAAAAATAATCCTCTTCTAAAAACAGAATGGTGCGATATATGTAATATAAATGAAAATGCATCTATATTTAAAGGTGTTTCTTATATTTTTCATTTTGCTGGTCTTGGAGATATTGTCCCTTCTATAGAGAATCCTACTGAATATATGAATATCAATGTACAAGGCACAGTTAACATGCTTGAATGTGCTAGAAATAATAATATTTCTAAATTTGTTTATGCAGCCTCTTCATCTTGCTATGGTTTAGCAAAAACACCGACAACAGAAGATGATCCCATTGACCCACAATATCCTTATGCTCTTTCTAAATATCTTGGTGAAGTATCAGTAATGCATTGGCATAAAGTGTATAATTTACCTGTTAATAGTATTAGAATTTTCAATGCCTATGGAACAAGGGTAAGAACAACGGGTGTTTATGGTGCGGTATTTGGCATTTTTTTTAAACAAAAATTAGCAAACAAGCCTTTTACAGTTGTTGGTAATGGTGAACAACGTCGTGATTTTATATATGTTAGTGATGTTGCTGAAGCGTTTTTTCAAGCTGCAAAAACAGAATTAAATGGTCAGATATGGAATGTTGGATCTGATAACCCCCAATCTATTAACAAGCTTGTACAGTTAATTGGGGGCGATATTGTGTATATTCCTAAAAGGCCGGGCGAACCAGATTGTACATGGGCAAATATATCAAAAATAAAAAAAGATCTTGCTTGGCAACCCGAAGTTTCGTTTGAAGATGGTGTCAAAAAAATGTGTGATGATATTTCACATTGGCAAGATGCCCCATTATGGACACCAGAAACAATTAATGATGCAACAAAGATATGGTTTAAGTTTTTAGATAAATAAAGTTTAATGAATATTATTTATTTTTCAAACTCTACTCTTCCATCAAAAGAAGCAAATGCTGTGCATGTTGTCCAAATGGCAGAGGCTTTTACAGAAAGCGGACATGATGTAACCTTATGGGGGCATAAAGGTAGTTTAGACGATGTAGAGAATATTTATGAAAGTTATAATATATCAAAAAAAGTCGTCATCAAATTTTATGAAAAATTCTCTTTTAAAGGTTCATCAACTTTGGCCAGCATAAATGCACTATGGTTTGCATATAGAAGAAAAACAGACTTAATTATAGGCAGAGATGCTAAAATTTGCGCGTTGGCTTCTTTATTTGGTTTTAAAGTAATTTTTGAAACGCATCAGCCAGTTTCTTTCTTTCCTTTTTTTGAGCGTCTACTTCTGATCCTTGCTATAAGGTTTAAGAGGTTTAAAAAAATTGTAACTATATCTAAATTTTTACAAGATGTTTTATGTAATGAAAATCATATTAGAAAAGATTATGTTCAAGTGTTAAATGATGGTGCTATAGAAGCTAAAAATATCAAACCTTTAAAGTTTGACAGTAAAAATAAAATTCACATTGGATATTTTGGCCATTTACATAGAGGCAGAGGAATAGATATTATTGTTGAATTAGCAAAATTATTACCTGAGATTGATTTTCATTTGGTGGGGGGTAATGACAAAGATGTCGCTTTTTGGAAAAAAAGTACAAACAAGCAAAATAATATTTTTTTTCATGGTTTTTTTAATTATCGTCAAGCAAGTCAATATCGTTTAAGTTGTGATATTCTTTTAAGCCCGTATCAAGAAAATACATCTGTTGCAAACGGGATGATAACTAGTCAATGGATGTCTCCTTTAAAAATTTTTGAATATATGGCAAGTCGTAAACCTTTTATTTGCTCAAAACTGCCAGTTTTTGACGATATTTTATTTCATAAAAAAAATTGTTTTCTAGTTGAATCCAAAGATGTTTTGCAATGGGTTATGGCTATTAAAACTCTTTGTAATGATAAAAATTTATCAATAAAGATTGCTGGTGAAGCTTATAAAAATTTTCAAGAAAAATATACTTGGAAAAAACGTGCCCAAAAAATTATTGCTTTTATGTAAAAAAGTTGGTTTTTAGGTAGAAAAAATGTTCAACGTTAAAAATAAAAAGCATATTTACTCAGAGTGCGGTGAATGAGATTCTAGGAAAAACATTTTTATGTGTGGTATTACAGGTTTTTTATTAAACCAAAAAAAAAATTGTTTATTTGATGCAAAGCAAATTGCATTGAGTATGTCCAAAATGGTTGAGAGGCGCGGACCTGACGACTTTGGTTATTGGTCAGACAATAAAAAACAAATTCATCTAACTCACCGTAGGCTTTCAATTATCGATTTATCTAAAAATGGACATCAACCGATGATATCTGCTAATAAGCGTTTTAGTATGACTTATAATGGTGAAGTTTATAACTATCAAGATTTGGCGCAAGAGTTAAAAAGTATGGGTTGCCGTTTTCGAGGTGCAAGTGATTCAGAAGTGATTTTAGAAGCCTTTTGTTATTGGGGGATAGAAAAGACACTACAAAAAATGATTGGTATGTTTGCCATTGCCTTATGGGATAGTGAAACAGGTAAGCTATATCTTATTCGCGACAGATTAGGTATTAAACCACTTTATTGGGGAAAAACAGAGAATGCCTTTTTATTTTCTTCTACGTTGCATGCTTTCCATAAATTTCCAGAATTCAAAGCTAAAATTAATCAAGATTCTTTAGCTCTTTATTTATACTATGGTTATATACCCCGTGATTACTGTATTTTTCAACAAGCATACAAAGTGGCAGCTGGCTCATACGTTGTTTTGAAAGAAAGTGAGTCGCCCAAGATCGTGAATTATTGGAACTTAGCCGACAAAGTGCAACAAAAAAATAAGTTTAGTAATTTTTTAGAAAGTAAATCTTATATCAAAACTTTAATAAAAGACTCAATTGAAAAACGCATGATAACAGATGTTCCTTTCGGTGCTTTTTTATCTGGCGGAATTGATTCATCTTTAGTAACTTCAATAATGCAAGATATATCAAACAAACCTATTAAAACCTTTTCAATTGGTTTTGATAATCATGCTTTTAATGAAGCAACTGACGCAAAGAAAATTGCCCAACATTTAAAGACAGAACATCATGAGTTATATATTGATTCATCACATTTGTTAGATATTGCACCCAATATAGCACAATATTATGACGAACCATTTTTTGATTCATCTTCTATACCAACTTTTATCTTAAGCCAATTAACACGCCAGCACGTTACAGTTGCACTTTCTGGCGATGGTGGAGACGAATTGTTTGCTGGTTATAACCGTTATCTTTATTGCGAGAAAATCAAAAAATATACTCACCAACTTCCTTTTTGGATAAGAAAAGTTTTGTATTCTTCAATAAAATTCATTCCTCAAAGAATTTATGATTTCTTATCATATCCAATACAAAAAAAAATGGGACTTCAAGCGTTTGGGCAAAAAGCCCACAAATTAGCAGATTGTATAAAGGCAAAAAATAGCGATGAAATATATAAAATTTTAATTAAACAGTCACAGTTTTTAGTTGACCGTAAAAATTCTAGTAACACTATAGAAAACTTATGCAATGTATATGATATTCCTCAAACATTATCAAATGATGTTGAACGAATGCAATATTATGACATGCTATGTTACATGAATGATGATATCTTGACAAAAGTTGATAGGGCATCAATGGCAAATGCTTTAGAAGTAAGAGTCCCACTTATTGACCATCGCATTGTAGAGGCATCATGGAAAGTTCCTCTTTCTCATAAAATTCATCAAGGACAATCAAAATATATTTTACGACAGATATTAAAAGATTATGTTCCTGAAAACTTATTTGACCGTCCCAAAATGGGATTTGGAGTCCCATTAAATGAATGGTTGCGTTGTCAGCTACATGACTGGGCGCGTACAATTTTGTATGAGACCGATTGGTGTGGTGTATTTAATATGGACTCAAAAGTTATTCGTACTTCTTGGCATCGATTCTTAAAATATGGTAGTCCATCAGCTACTCAAATATGGATATTAATATCTTTAGTAGCATGGCATAACGGAATAAAATAATTTATACATTCATAAATAGAATTTGATTACTTTCGATAGCTCTGTTTTTTGTATTTTCACATTAGTTAAAAGTATTCTTTATTTAAATATTTTTCAGGAAAAAAGTTTTTTATTCTCACTCACGCTTTAAACATTGACTTATTTTATAAATCAAATAATTATTTCATCATTAGATTTTTGTATAAATTATTGTGATTACTGACCATTTTATTAAGCAAAAACTTTTTTGAATCTTGTTTAGATTTAATGCCTTTGTTCTTTAACAATTTTTTATTTAGCATTAAAGTTTTCATTGCTTTAACTAATTCATCCCTATTATTGTTTTCTATCAAGAAACCATTTTTATTATTAGTAATTTCAGAATTTCCTCCGACTCGTGTGGCTATAGTTGGTATCCCAAAACTAATGAACTCTATAAGACTATTAGACAGACCTTCTTCAAATGAAGAGCTGATGCCAACATCACTTATTTTAAAAAAATTAGAAGTGTGGGTTGTTTTATCTCTGAAAGAAAAATAATTTTGAATTCTTTTTTTTCTTATTAACCCTCTTAGAAATTTTTGGTATTCATCTTTACCAGAACCTAAAAAAATAATTTTGAATTTTTTTTTAGTCAGTTTAATGAGACTATCAGCAGCCTCTATAACTAGTTTATGGTTTTTATAAGGAATTAAATTAGCTAAAACTAAAAAAATAAAACAATTTTTATCAATACCTAATTTATTTTTTAAAATAGCATGCGTTTCATTTTTAGCAGACTTTGGTTTAATAAAACCATTACAAATTACTTTGATTTTTTTTTCTGGTGCACCTTCTTTAATTAAGTTTCTTTTAACAGCATTAGCATTTGCAATTATAAGTCTAATTCTTTTATGAAGGAAACTTTCTATTTTTCTAATATTGATGAATGGAAACTTTTTCTGATAATTATTTAGTGATCTCCTGCTCATTATTATATTTTGATTATTAGTAAGCAAACCAATAAATCCACCAATTAGATATGCAAATGGTAAAAAGCAATGAATTATATCGGGTTTTGTTTTTTTTACTCTGTAATAATTAACAATAAAATTTAGCAAATGTCTTAATTTTGATTTAAATCTGAATTTAGGAAGATAGACTTTAATCTCTTTATCTAATTCTTTAAATAAATCACCTTTTTCAGATATGATATAAAGGTCAATTTTAAATTTTTTTTTGTCCAGAGAATTTAAAAGTTTAAGAAGTTGTTTTTCAGTGCCACCAATGTCTAAAGATCCAACAAAAAAAGAAATATGAATTTTTTCTACTGTTTGTTTATTTAGCTTTATATCTGTCATTTTTGTAAAGCTGGTATGGATATTTTTGTTAGTAAAACCTGAATGAAATTTGAGTGAGGCCTTTAAATGTTTTAGTTAACACAGTAAACAAGGTTTATAAATAATTTAGTAAAGCCATTTAATAATTTAATGCGTTATAGTGTTAATACTAACAAAATATTCAAAAATGTAAACAGTCCAAGGTGTAACTTCTCGCTAAATAAGTATAGTAGCGTGCATTTTTTTTTCAAAAAATTTTATATTAAAAAGATTTGCCTAAACTAGATTGGTAATAATTCGTCTTCTTTTATTATGATTGTGGTTTTTCTTTCAAAAAAATCAATCATTAGTTTTACACGTTCATTACTTAATTTATTGATTACCTTAGCAAAAAAACCCTTGAATGGTCCATCACTAATTTGAACATTCATATCGGTTTTAAATTTGAAGAAGCTTTTTTTCACAAAACCATTTTCATCAATAATTAGTTTGAGTTGATAAATAAAATTGTCATCTAATTGCTTTGGGATACCATTAAAGCTTAATAACCGTGAAACTCCATAGCTATTGTTAATTTTTGGCCAAAAATTTTTACTAATATCAAAACTTACAAAAATATAGGATGGAAATAGAGGTTCGCTATTTAAATTTTTTTTAATAAAAGGTGATATAACATTAAAGTTTTGGTTTCTTAAATTTAATGAAGCTCTTTTTTCTTGGTGAGGTTTTGTTTTAACTACGTACCATTGATTCATATTTATCTCTTAATTTTTATTTTGGGCGGGTTGAATGAGGGTTTTTCTATACTTATACACATAGATTTTACAAACAAAATCTTTTCAACGTTAACCAATTTTTTTAATTTAAAAAATAAAGCTTGCTGATCAGAATTAGTCGCAATTATAATTTTAGAGTTCTGTAAATTGTTTGGGATTTTTTTTAAAACATTAAAATCTAAATATTTTTTTTTTTTAAAGGAAGGATCTATAATAGATAAAATTTTCTTTTTATTTTCTTTTGCAGATAGTAGGGCAATTTCACAGACTTCACCAGTACCGTATAAATAATAACTAGAACATCGATCTTCGCTAAACAATTTGTTAAATTCTAAACGAAGTGATTTAAAGAAAAATAGTGAATCATTGAAATATTCATTCACCAAACGAGCTTTCTCGGAGAACCCTTGTGGAGTTAA